>PDWI01010889.1_pt1 | contig 10090 bp, 8 predicted proteins | sample 1430891 | NCBI WGS metagenome assembly PDWI01 (sample SAMN01162508, study PRJNA174530) | Oral metagenome, whole genome shotgun sequencing project. | biome: Marine environment; feature: Marine mammal; material: Swab sample of the gingival sulcus; isolation source: swab sample of gingival sulcus... | reverse complement strand
TGAGTACAAAGGTATCTTTTCTGGTAACTTTTGGGATATACAGACAAGTGGAATAGATTCTTCCGTTGCAGGAAAGGGGAAAACGACAATAGAAATGAAGACAAAATCTACTTTTACGAATGTCCCGTGGTGCTTTAGAAAAATTTGGGATATAAATCCTGATGTTAATAACGGCTATCCCTTTTTGAGGGAGGTTTTCAGTTCCGTCGAAGAAGATGATGTGCCGACAGATGAATTACTTATCTATCCTAATCCTACTTACGATTTCATTACGATTGATAATCATCTTGCTCCTAACTGCCAAGTGTACGATATAAATGGCAGATTGGTTTTAGAATTTCAATCGAATACCGCTGATGTTTCGGGGCTACCCAAAGGGACATATTTTGTGATTGTTAAAGATAATGGTAAGTCTTATTATCAACGATTTGTTAAAGATTATTAGTAGAATATTTTTTACTTGTCGGTATATCAAATTTTTTGAGTAAAACTTCGCATAATTTATACCGATTTATTTATTCTACAATCTGTAAGTTTCAAAATCGTTTTCATGTTCTTAGTTTTAATGATTTAGATATTGAAATGAATAGTTATGATTTAATTTTTGGTGGGTCTGTTTGGTTGATGGTTGTTTTGATGTTGGCGGCAATAATCTTCACTTTTGCGATATACAGACGAACTAATCCTCCACTGCCTCCTCTGAAAAAATCTTTGATGATGGGACTACGTATAGTAGCACTATTGAGTTTGATTTTCTTTATATTCGAGCCCGTTCTTACTAAAAAATCAGGACTTGAAAGACCGCCGATTATTAGGTTTTTCTTTGATAATTCTATTTCTATGACAGCGACCGATGCTTCTGGAAGTAAGGCCGATATATACAAAGAATCTATAAATCAATTAGATGTTAATTCAGTTGCTGATGCGGAGTACTTTACATTTTCTGATAAGATAAAGAGATATAGCGAAATAGATTTTGATAGTTTAGATTTCACAGGAAATTTAACGAACCTGTATAAGCCTATAGATTTTGCAGCACATAATACCCAAACAGAGAATATTCGTGCAGCGATCTTGGTTACGGACGGGCAGTATAATTCCGGTGAATCTCCAATTTACAAAGCAGAAAGTATTGGTATTCCAATTTACATCTTGGCTATCGGTGATTCAACTATGCCGAGAGATGTATTGACAAAATCAATCTTAACAAATGAGATTGGTTATGTTAATTCGATGCTTCCGGTAAATGTGAAAGTTAATATCAATGGCTATGAAGAAGGGGATTCTGTAGAAGTCAAGCTGATTGAGAATGTAAACCGTTCAAAAAGAGAGGTGGGAAGCCGAACTATACAAGTCCATAAAGGACAGTCCGATTATTCTTTGTTATTTGATTACAAGGCTACACGAGCAGGGTATATAAATCTCACAGCCTCAGCCGAAGAAAAGGAAAATGAAGTCTCATACGATAATAATACACAATCTCTATCAATTAAAATTTTAGAAAAGAAACGAACAATCGCAATCTTTGGTGGTTCTCCAAATTCAGATATATCTTTCATAACTAAATATTTGGCGGAAGATAAGGATATTCAGGTAAAAAGATATATTCAAAGAGTTGGGGGAGATTTCTACAATCAACCTAATGAAACAGAATTAGAAGAAACAGAAATGATTATATTCTCTGACTTTCCAAATTCTTCAACTCCTGCTAAGGTTATGAATATGATCAAGCAACAGTTAGATAATAAGAAACCTTTATTCTTTATTTCGGGGTATAATACTAACTATCAAAAACTAAAACAACTTGAAGATTATTTGCCATTCAATACTATGAAAACAGGTTCTCGTGAATTTGAAGCTAATCCAAGTGTAACCGTACATGCCCTAAGTTCACCTCTGATTAAGATTGAAGGTAATGATAAAGATTTAGATATATGGAATAAGCTACCTCCTATTTTCAAAACTGAAACTTTTGTACGTATAAAACCAGAATCAAATTTAGATGTGGGCGTAAAAGTTAATGGAGTGGAACTTAATGAACCACTTATATTGTCAAGGTACTGGCAGGGACAAAAATCAATAGCTGTCTTAGGATATGGTATATACAGATGGAAGCTGATGGGAAAAGCTGCTGACGAAGCAATGGGTAATTATGATACGCCTGATGTATTTGAAATATTCTTGAATAATTCATTTAAATGGTTATCAGTATCTAATCGTAATAAACGATTTATAGTGAAGACTGTTGAGAAAGAGTATGCCATAGGAGAAACAGTTGAATTTACAGGGGAATTATACGACAGAGCCTACAGTCCAATAGACAATGCGGAAATAAAAATATCAATACCTCAGGAGGGAAAACCTGACTACGAACTCATCATGCAAGGACTCGGAAATGGACGCTATTCGGCCTCAGTCGAAGGTCTGAAATCGGGATATTTCGTATTTAAAGCAAAAGCCCAAAAAGACGGAAGGAACGTTGGTTCTACTGATGGATTTTTCTCTGTAAAATCAATTTCACCCGAATATTATAGCCTTAACATGAATGCAAAACTACTCCGTGAAATCGCAGTACGTTCTGGTGGAAAATTCTATACTCCTGAAAATGTAGATGAAATAATAAATGATATACAAAACAACCCTAAATTTCAATCGTATAGTATAACATTGAGCCATGATATTAATTTATGGAATAAGTGGGAACTTTTAGTTCTTGCTATTCTATGTTTTGCTATTGAGTGGTTTCTCAGAAAAAGAAATGGTTTACTTTAATATTTGAAAGGTATGATTATGAAAAAGATTTTTATTTTGGTAGTAACGATTACATTGTTATCTTTATCGGCTGTTACGGCGAATGATTTTAAGGTATTCAAAGACAAGTCAGGAAAGCTTACCTATGAAGTAACCGGGGCAAGACAAGGCACAGTTATAATCACATTCGATGATTACGGAAGAAAGATGACAATCGAAAATAATTTTTCTTTTAACGGTACTCCTAATAACTCAATTTCATACGTGGAAGGAGATACCTCTTATGTTTATGATAATTTGAAAAAGACGGGTTACAAACTTCCTTATATTGAAAGAACAACCTATATTAATAAATACTTAGGTATAGGAGATCCAGAATTGACTTATACAGAACTATATAAATCTATGGGAGGGAAAGTAATTGATAGAGAGAGAGTCAATGGGAAAAAATGCGATGTATGGGAAATAAAAAATAGATATGCAAAAATTTGGTTGTGGAAGACATATAGAATTAAAGAAGAATATACAGGGCTGAAAGCCTTCCAATCCACTGAAACAATGAAAACAATGCAATTAAATATTGAAATTCCTAAGGAACAATTTATAAAGCCTGATGTAAAATATAATATGTTCACTGGTGAGTTTAAAAATTAGTATGAAAACAAGAATAAATAAATATATACTAATTCTTTTAATACTAAATACTTTCACAGCTTTTTCTATTAGTAAAGAAGATGTTTTCAAAAATCTCATTGAAAAAATTGAAGGTAGTGAGGCTATATATATTGAATGTTCGAATAGGTCGGAGTCTCTCGACGCAACTCTTAGAGTGTCTAAAGATGGAAAATATAAATTGACTTCGGGGCCAAGAATTGTATATTGTGATGGAGAATCTATTTGGAATTATTCACAGTATCAGCGGAAGTTGATAATCAATGAATACAATCGGGAGGAAGGCGTAAGTATTGAAAACCTTTTCTATGCCATTACGCAGGACTATAAGGTCAAAACAATCAAAAATACTACCCTCTCAAGTCATGGCAAGGTTTATAAATTAACCATAATTCCTAATTTAAAGGATACTGATTTGCCAGAGATTACCCTATGGTTAAAGAAAACTAATTACGATATAGTCAAGTTATATTATGATAGTATAGATTTTGGACGAGAAACTTGGGATATTAAATCGATTATATATCATAAAGAAGATAAGGCGACATATAATTTTCTCCCACCACGAAGAACACAAGTTATTGATTTAAGGTAGTATATATGTTACAAAAAATTTTTATCACCGGAGCTTCACGTGGAATAGGAAAGGCGGTTGCTCTAAGATATGCTCAAAATAATTCCGAATTATTCATTACTGCTCGGAACGAAGAAAATCTAAAAACACTGACTAAAGAGATTGAGGAATTAGGGTCAAAAGCTCACTATATGGTATGTGATGTATCAATTAAAGAGCAGGTCGATAATGCGGTAAAAACAGCCTTTGAAAAGATGGGGAAGATTGATATTGCAATTTTAAATGCCGGGTTAGGAATAACAAATAGCTTGAAAGAGCTTGATGTATCGAAGGTTAGGACTATTTTTGATACTAATTTCTTCGGTGTTCTGAATGCTATGGAAGAATTGATTCCAAGAATGAAGGGGACTAATGGAGTTATCGCAGGGGTTAGCTCCCTTGCTGATTTTCGAGGCATATCTGATTCTACTGCATACAGTAGTAGTAAAATTGCTCTTACACGTATGCTTGAAGGAGCAAGAGTGTCGCTCAAAAAAGAAGGTATTCATATTGCTACAATTCGCCCCGGTTTTGTAAAAACTGATATGACAGACCAAATCAATTACAAAATGCCTTTCTTGATTACCCCTGAAAAAGCTGCAAATTTTATTTACAATGGGATAAAGAAAAGGAAAAGATACATTGATTTTCCTTGTCAAACTTCAGCGATGACATGGTTGATAGGCAGAATGCCAGATTTTATTTTTGAATGGATATTGAGAACTTTCGGTAAATAGTTTAACAATTCTTTATTTCATCAATAACTATTTTCACAGCCGTATCCCAATTTAACCTTGCTTTGTATTCTTTGTATGAAGAAAGACAGAGTTGGGAATATTGTTCTTTATCAGAAGTGATTTCTAATATTTTCTTAGCCACTTCATCAATTGGAATATCATTCGAGAATTTATACCCATTCTTCCCATCTTCAATAACCTCTACGATTCCTCCTGTATCAGACGTAATTGCCGGCAGACCAAAGGCATTAGCCTCACATAGGACATGACCGTAAGTTTCCGCCTTTGAAAATAGTACTAAAAATGTTGCCTCAGAAATAAGTTGCTCAAATTTTTCTTTTTCTTTGTGAATGGCTTTATTTAGTCTTCCGTGAAAAATTATGTTTTTATCTTTAATGTCATCACGTTGTTCTTGCCCAATTATATGTAGCTCAGCATGATGACCATTATCATTGAGATGCTTTACAAGTTCTGCCGCTCTATCACCTCCTTTTCTGTCCCAGCCCCAGCCAATTAGTAGAAATTTGATTACATCGAGTTTCTTTGCGGAGATGATTTTTTCTACTTCAGTTTTGTTAGGTTCATAATCAAGATTACCGCCAAAAGGAGCGTAGAATATTTTGTCAGCGTATGAATAGTAATTTTTCGCCTGTGTAATCTCAATATGAGTACAAAGAAAAGCCTTTGTACACCTTTTGAATGCAGCCTCATCAGAAGTATGGCCGTCTTTTAAAGTAGTATTATTCAATCCAGTATAATCAGGATAATAATTTATTAATGACTCAAAAACAGCATCTGTCCAAAAATAAACAGGTTTTTCAGTTTCAAGAAATGATACAGGGAGACTACCAAAAGATAAAATTCCATCTACATCATTATCAATGTTCTGTGCCATTTTTTTAGAAATTACTTTCCAAAGACAAGGTGCTCTCAAAGCATGATATTTAATTCCTAAATATGAAAGTAACTTCTGCTTGACTGCATACAAATAATAGAGAAAAGGTCTTTTATTTAACTCTACCTCTTGCACATTAACTTTATTATTTTTTAATGCTTTAATTATGTATTTGCTTATCCCGCCTACTGATATTTTAGAATGGTCAAACGGGTTTTCTATATAGGCTAATTTCATTTATTCTTTAACTCTGAAATACATTTGTTTTTGACTATCTGCTCTAAATTCTAAGATATACGGTCTTCCTTTGCTGTATTCCACTTTTACGTTAGTACAATCATCAAGAATTATCTTCTTATCATTGATTAGATGGAAATAAAATGAATTACCTTTATGATTCAATAGTATATCTCCATCTTCATTTTTTATAATTTTCAAGGTATCGATTTTATCTTTCATACTTACATATTTTGCAATAAACTCATCTTTAGTTGTCGATAATTCTTTATCAACAATATGGCATTTAATTGCCCCAGATGCACCATCTATCGAACCACCACCAGAGAAAGTTTTGCCCCTTTTATTTGCCTCAATATCAACTACAAAATCATCTTTATCGTAGTAGAAACCGAAATGAGTTTCATCTATACCTACACTTTCAGAACGTAGATTTACGATATTTTCACTTGGAAAATTCATCGTACAACTTGTGGAATCAAAGTCAAAAAGCATAATATTTAAACCATTATGATTACGAAACTCGCAAACTAATTTCTCATCTTTTGCGAAAAAACTATATATTATTGATATTAAAGCAATTATTATCACAATAAAAAATCTATTTTTCATCAAGTACCTCTGCTAATTTTTCAATAAATGTATCAATGATTTCTTCTGTTACATTGAGAGGTGGGAGTATTCGCAATACTTTGTTAGAAGCTGTGCAGGTCAAAATTTTCTTTTCTATAAGTTTATCACGGACTTCTGATGGCTCCGTGTTAAGTTTCAACCCCAAGAATAAACCGCGTCCCCTTAATTCTAAAACAGTTTTTGAATGATTTTGTTTCAAAATTGCTAATTTTTCTTTAAAATATTTTCCTAGTTTTTCAGAATTTTTGAGTACTCCATTTTCGAGTTCATTAATAACAACCAATCCAGCAGCACAAGCAACGGCGTTGCCACCAAAAGTAGTTCCATGATTTCCTTGCGTGAAAACGGAAGATAATTTTTTACCAACAATGATAGCTCCCAAAGGTAAGCCACCACCAAGAGCTTTTGCCGAAAGAACAAGATCGGGATTAAGTCCAAATTGAGTATATGAAAACATAGTTCCAGTTCTTCCTAATCCTGCTTGAATTTCGTCGGCTACGATTGGAACTCCGCACTCCGTTTGTAGTTTATTTATTGCTTCGTATAGCTCCTTAGGAAATTCGTATATTCCTCCTTCACCTTGGATTGTTTCAATAACTATTCCTGCGAGATTATCGTATTTACCGCTTACTAAATCATTAGCATTACCATGAAAAACAAAAGTCTCTTCTAAAAATGGAGCCATATTTTCTCTATATTTAGGCTGTTCCATTAATGATAATGAACCATTTGTTCTACCATGAAAACCATTCGGAAATGCTAAAATTCCTTTTCTACCATTTTCATTACCGTACTTTCTGAGTAGCTTGATTGCTCCCTCCGTTGCTTCGGTACCTGAATTACAGAAGAAAACTTTATCCAAACCTGTAAGTTCTTTAATCTTCTCGGCTAATTTGATTTGGGGCCTTTGATAGAAATAATTGGAACTGTGCATATATTTATCAATTTGATTACTTATTGCTTTTTTTATTTTGGGATTAGAATGACCTAACGCATTCACACCAATCCCTGAAATAAAATCAATGTATATGTTTCCCAGCTCGTCATACAGATAAACCCCATCTCCTTTTTCAATTTGAATAGGTAGTCTCCCGTAAGTCTGGTATATAGCTTCTTTTTCTCTTGCAATAAAATCGTTCATTCTGATTCCTAAAACATAAAAATAAAATGCAAAATTAACAAATAAATCTTAGTTATAAACGATTATAGAAAATTAATAGTAAAACTATGCTGAACACCCTTGTATTTGCCTTACTTATCAACATTTACACCTTATCTGCCTAAAAATTAGTATTTTTGTATTTTATGAATGAAATATATTGATACAAAGGATAAAAATGAGCGGAAATGAGTTGAAAAAAACCTATGATGCCGATAGTATTAAGGTATTAGAAGGCCTTGAAGCCGTTAGAAAACGTCCTGCCATGTATATCGGTGATGTACAGGAAAGAGGACTTCACCACTTAATCAACGAAACAGTAGATAACTCAATAGATGAGGCCTTAGCCGGATATTGTGATACAATTACTGTCAGACTGCACAAAGATGGAGCCTGCTCCGTAGAAGATAATGGACGTGGTATCCCTACAGGCCCACACCCTGTTAAGAAAATATCAACTCTTGAAGTTGTAATGTGTACTTTGCACGCCGGAGGTAAATTCGATAAAGGCTCTTATGCTGTATCCGGTGGTTTGCACGGCGTGGGTGTATCTTGTGTGAATGCACTTTCCCGTAAAACGATTGTAACTGTTAAGAGAGAAGGAAAAATTTTTCAACAGGAATATATGCGTGGTACTCCTCAGGCTGATGTAAAAGTACTTGGTGAAACTAAAGAGACTGGTACAACCACATATTTCTTGCCTGATGAAGAAATTTTTACAACTGTTAGTTTCAAATTTCATAGAGTAGCGGAACGTCTTCGTGAATTAGCGTTTTTGAATAATGAGGTTAAGATTAATCTTATTGACGAAAGAGAAGACAAAAGCGAATCATACCACTACCAAGGCGGTTTGAAAGATTTTGTTGATTATTTAGATAAAAATAATGATCCAGTTACTCAGCCGATGCGAATTACCGGGAAAGGAGATTTGGTAAATGGTCAGGTTATGGTTGATATCTGCTTCCGCTATACTAAAAATTATTCTGAAAATCTACTCTCGTATGTTAATAACATCAATACCATTGAAGGTGGTACTCACGTTTCCGGGTTCCGGTCAGCTCTGACAAGAACTTTGAATACTTATGCTTCAAATAATCTTAGTAGTGGTGGTAAAAAGAAAAAAGATATTTCATTAACAGGGGAGGACTTTAAGGAAGGACTAACCGCAATTCTTTCTGTAAAAGTACCTGAACCACAATTTGAAGGCCAAACGAAAACCAAACTTGGTAATGGTGATGTAGAAGGCGTAGTTCGCCAAATAGTAGGGGAGAGCTTGACCCAGTACTTAGATAGCAATCCTAATGATGCAAAAAAAATTATAGAGAAAGCTGTCCTCGCTGCCGAAGCAAGAGCTGCTGCACGTAAACAGCGTGATATGGTAAGGCGTAAAAACGCACTTGAAAATTCAACCCTCCCGGGTAAACTTGCCGATTGCTCAATCAATTCGCCCGAACAAACCGAGTTATACCTTGTCGAAGGGGATTCTGCGGGTGGTTCAGCAAAGCAGGGACGTGACAGAAGTTTCCAAGCGATTCTTCCTTTGCGTGGTAAAGTTTTGAATGTGCAAAAAGCAAGACTGAATAAAATTTTAGAAAACGAGGAGATTAAGACTATATTTACTGCTCTCGGTACAGGTTTTGGTGACACCTTTGACCCTAACAAATCCCGCTATGGAAAAATTATTCTCATGGCCGATGCCGATGTCGATGGTTCTCACATCCGTACTTTGCTTTTAACTCTATTTTTCAACTATATGCGTGATTTGATTTTGAATGGTATGCTGTATATAGCTCAGCCGCCACTATTCAAATTGAAGAAAGGTAAACAGGAATATTACGCATTTGATGAAGCAGAACGTGATGAAATTATTGCACGAATTAGAAAAGATGACCCAAAAGCTAAAGCTGTCGATACAAACGAAGAAGGCGAAGTTCAGTTGAGTACTGAAGACCAAGAAGCATTGACAATGGGTAAAGTGGGAAATATCTCAATTTCACGATTTAAAGGTCTTGGTGAAATGAATCCTGAACAACTTTGGGATACAACAATGAACCCTGAAACTCGTACCCTTCTACGTGTAACACTTGAAGATGCTGCTGCAGCTTCAATAGTATTTCAAACCCTTATGGGTGATAAAGTAGAGCCGCGTAGGGAGTTCATAGAGCAGAATGCTCAATATGTTCAAAATCTTGATGCTTAATTATCAATAATATAAATGCAATATTTAAGAGTAGAGACTTTGATTTTGAGTCTCTACTTTTTTTTAAAAGTATTATGGATATGCCGTATATATGAAAGGAGCTAATAAAATAAAATTAAGTTTTTTTTGAAAGAAGTGTAACCAAGTGTCATTTGATGTGTCTATTTGGTATAGGCTTTGGTATTTTCAAATA
>PDWI01010888.1_pt1 | contig 10091 bp, 17 predicted proteins | sample 1430891 | NCBI WGS metagenome assembly PDWI01 (sample SAMN01162508, study PRJNA174530) | Oral metagenome, whole genome shotgun sequencing project. | biome: Marine environment; feature: Marine mammal; material: Swab sample of the gingival sulcus; isolation source: swab sample of gingival sulcus... | reverse complement strand
GACCTTGCAGATGATTTCACCGCCGACCCGGCCAACAGTGGCTTTTCTGCCAGTTGTCACCCCGGTTGAGGTTGATACAATCAAAGTACCAAATCCGTTCAGAACACGGGGCATATTCTTATAGCCCGTATAAACCCGTCTTCCGGGAGTAGATACGGACTGAATGCCGTGAATAATCGGATTTTCCTCCTCATCATACTTCAAGAACACACGAATAAGGCTCTTGTCCTCCTGGCTTACCTTCTTGAAATTCTTGATGAAACCTTCATTCTTTAAAATTTTGATAATCTCCAGCTTCAGCTTGGAAGGCACAATATCAACCTTCTCAAATTTTGCCCTGCTGGCATTCCTGATTTTTGTGAGCATATCCGCTACTGGATCTGAAACACTCATTACACTCTCCTACCAGCTTGATTTTGTAACGCCGGGAATCATACCTTCATTTGCCAATTTTCGAAAGCAGATTCTGCACATCTGAAACTTTCTCATATACCCCCGGGGGCGACCGCAAATCCTACAGCGGTTGTATTCCCGGGTACTGAATTTCTGCTTCCGGTTACATTTGACAATCATGGATTTTTTTGCCATCTATAAACTCCTATTTCCTGAAGGGCATTCCGAATTTGGCAAGAAGAGCCCTTGCCTCATCATCCGTTTTTGCTGTTGTGACAATGGCTACATTCAAACCGTTGACCTGTTCAATTTTGTCATAGTCAATCTCGGGGAAAATAATCTGCTCCGTAATCCCCAGAGAATAATTTCCCCTGCCATCAAAAGCCTTGGGATTTACACCCCGGAAGTCCTTTACACGGGGCAGGGAAATGTTAATCAAACGATCCAGGAATTCATACATTTTGGAGCCCCGGAGGGTTACCTTGGCACCGATTTCCTGACCCGCACGAACCTTGAAGTTTGCAATGGACTTTCTGGCCTTGGTCTTCATTACTTTCTGACCGGTAATAAGGGTCAGTTCGTCTACAGCCGAATCCAGAAGTTTCTTGTTGGCAATAGCTTCTCCCACACCCATGCTGACTACAATCTTTTCAATTTTGGGAATCTGCATTACTGACTTATACCCGAAGTCCTTAAACAGCTCTGGCGCAATCTTCTCTGTATAAACCTTTTTTAATCTTGGTGTACTTGCTGCCATTATAATGTTTCCCCGCATTTTCTGCAAATCCTGACCTTGCTATCTCCGTCAACCTTTATACCAACCCTGGTGGGCCCGCATTTTTTACAGAGAACCTGCACATTTGAAATATCAATGGGAGCTTCAATTTCCACAATGGCACCCTTTTCTCCCTGAGCCCTGGGTTTCCGGGCTTTTTTTACCATATTAAGCCCTTCAACCAAGACTCGTCCGGAATCCCTTTTGATCTTGAGGACACGGCCGGTTTTACCGGTATCTTTACCAGCCATAACCTGAACCTGATCACCTTTTTTTACTTTGTATTTTACTTGAGCCATATCCTATCTCCTAAAGAACCTCAGGGGCCAAAGACACAATCTTCATAAAATTGGCATCCCTCAATTCCCTTGCCACAGGCCCGAAAATACGCTTTCCAACAGGGCTGTTATTGGCATCTACAATCACACAGGCATTATCGTCAAAACGGATGTATGTTCCATCCGGCCGACGATATTCCTTATGGGTTCTGACAATAACAGCCTTCCTCACATCCCCTTTCTTTATGGGAGCGTTGGGCAGAGCGTCTTTAACGGCTACCACAATAATGTCGCCTATGCTGGCATACTTTCTCTTACTTCCGCCGAGAACCTTGATACACTGTACCTTCTTTGCACCAGAGTTGTCAGCCACATTCAAATATGTATTATCCTGAATCATGTTTTCCCTCCGGTGCTATTTGGCTCTCTCCAGAATTTCCTGAAGATTCCAGCATTTATCCTTACTGACAGGCCGGCATTCAATGATGCGGACTGTATCTCCAATATGGGCCTCATTTTTTTCATCATGGGCCTTGTATTTTACCGAGTTGGTGACATATTTCTTATACAGAGGATGAAGCTTTTTGGTTGTAATCTTTACAACCACCGTCTTATCCATTTTGTCGCTGACCACCACACCGGTAAAGATTTTCTTTCCCGTTTTCTTGGATGTTTCTTTTTCCATGCTAAACCCTACGCCTTTCTGATTCCAAGATCAAACTCGTTAATCATTGTGTTCAGCCGGGCAATGCTTCTTCTCAGATTTCTTTTCTCCATCCGGTTTTCCACATGACCCAGAACCATATCAAACCTTAATTTCTGCAGTTTGGAACTCAGCTCATCCCGCTTGGCAATCAACTCCTCCACTGACAGATCATTGAAGCGCTCTTTCATAACCTACGCCTCCTTGTACACGAACTTGGTCTTAATGGGAAGCTTGCTTCCTGCCAGTTCCATAGCTCTTTTGGCCAAGTCTTTATCAACACCGCCAATTTCAAACATAACCGTACCAGGCTTAACCTCGGCAACCCATTTTTCAGGGCTTCCTTTTCCTTTACCCATTCTGGTTTCAGCTGGCTTCTTTGTATAGGGAATATCCGGAAAGATACGAATCCAGACCTTTCCACCCCTTTTAATATGCCTGGTCATGGCAATACGGGCTGCTTCAATCTGCCTGGCTGTAATCCACTTATTCCCCATGGCAACCAAAGCGCATTCCCCAAAGGCCACAGAATTGCATCTGGTGGCATTTCCTTTGAGAGGTCCACCCCTCATCTTCTTTCTGTACTTGGTTTTCTTTGGACTCAGCATCTCTTAGCTCCTTGAAACCTTTTCCCGCTGGGTTCTACCCACCAGAAGTCCGGCGTCATCTTTCTGTTCATTCCCATAAACTTCGCCCTTGAAAATCCAGACCTTAATACCAATCACCCCAAAGGTAGTATTAGCTTCTGCAAAACCATAATCAATATCGGCCCGCAGGGTGTGAAGAGGAATCCGTCCTTCCTTCACCTCCTGAGTCCTGGCCATTTCAGCCCCCCCCAGACGTCCGGAAATTTTGATCTTGATTCCCTTTACTCCCGCCTTCATGGCATTGGCAGCAGTCATTTTCAAAGCCCTGCGGAAAGCCACCCGGCTTTTTAACTGACGAGCTACATTCAGGGCAATAATCTGGGCATCCGCCTCAGGTTTTTTGACTTCCTTGATTTTTACAAGAATTTTCTTGTCTGTCAGCTTTTGAAGCTGCTGATTGATCTTTTCAATATTTGCCCCCTTGGTCCCGATAATCACACCAGGTCTGGCTGTATAAATCATCATGGTAATCCGCTGAGGCTGTCTGATAATCTCAATATCCCCAATCTCGGCGCCTTTGGCTTCAGGCGAGTCAAGCAAAGCCTTCCTGAGAGCCAAATCTTCATGCAGAGAATCAGCATAATCCCTGGGGTCCACAAACCATTTGGATTTCCATGATTTATTGATTCCCAGTCTGAGACCGTAAGGATTTACTTTTTGTCCCATTTATTCCCCCGTACTTCCAATTTCATCCACAACTACAGAAATATGCGATGACCTTTTCAAAAGCCTGTCTGCCCGTCCTCTGGAACGGGGCCACATCCGTTTTTGTATAGGTCCTCCGTCTACAAGAAGTTCACTAATATAAAGCGAATCCTCATCAAGCATATCATTCTGATTCAAAGCATTTGCTGCGGCCGATTTAATGACCTTTTCCAACAGTCTGGCTCCCTTGTTCGGCAGGTTTTCCAAAATGGAAACCGCTTCTGAATAGGGTTTCCGCCTTAGATTGTCTGCAATAGGTCTGATTTTTGTCGGAGACATGGGGAGATTTTTAGCTACGGCTTTATATCCTTTTTTTGCTTCCATTTCCACCTACCTCTTTGCCTTCTTGTCGGAACCCGCATGCCCCCGAAACAACCTGGTCGGAGCAAATTCACCAAGTTTATGACCAACAAGATTTTCTGTTACATACACGGGAACCCAGGTTTTGCCATTGTACACCGACACGGTCAAACCGACCATTTCGGGAATAATCGTGGAGGTCCTGCTGAAGGTTTTGATCAAAGCCTTCCTGGAACCGGACTTATTCTGTTCAACAACCTTTTTGTACAGACTCTTGGCAATAAATGGTCCCTTTTTAATTGATCTGGACACCTTATACTCCTATTTCCGTCTCTTGACAATAAATTTGTCAGAGTTCTTATGCTTCTTTCTGGTCTTGAACCCCTTTGTCGGTTTACCCCAGGGAGTAACAGGATGACGCCCTCCAGAGGTCTTGCCTTCACCACCGCCATGGGGATGATCAACAGGATTCATTACAACACCCCTGACCTTGGGGCGTCTTCCCAGCCACCGGGACCGTCCAGCCTTGCCGATTTTCACATTCATGTGATCCTCATTGCCAACTTCTCCAATGGTTGCCATACACTTGTCAAGAACAAGCCTCATTTCACCGGAAGGCATTTTCAAAGTAACATAATTCCCCTCTTTTGCAGCAATCATGGCGCTGCCTCCGGCAGTCCTTACCAGCTGAGCACCCCGGCCCAGCTTCAACTCTACACAGTGAACAAGCCGCCCCACAGGAATATTAGCCAAAGGCAGGGCATTGCCCACCTCAATGGGAGAATCGGGACCACTATAGATCACGCTTCCCACTTCCAACCCCTTGGGAGCAATAATATAACGCTTTTCACCGTCTGCATAATGAATCAGGGCAATGTTAGCCGAGCGGTTGGGATCATATTCAATTTGTGCCACCTTTCCGGGCACTGCGAATTTATCTCTTTTAAAATCAATAATTCTGTATTTTCTTTTATGACCTCCGCCGCGGCGGCGTACACTGATCCGTCCTCCGGCACCACGCCCTGCTTTTGAGGACTTTCCCGTAGAAAGAGATTTTTCAGGCTTTGTTCGGGTAATCCCTTCAAAAGTCAAACTCTGCCTGTATCTCTGGGAGGGTGTCCTTGGATTATAAGTTTTTATACCCACAGATTTACTCCTACCTTACACACCTTCAAAGACTTCAATCTTCTCTCCCTCGGGGAGAGTAACGATGGCCTTCTTCCAGGATGCCGTCTTTCCATAGCCCCGCTTAAAGCTTTTGGCAGAAATGGGAACATTCGCCTTCACTTTAGACCGGACATTCACAATATTGCAGCTCTTGGGGCTGACGGAAAACAAGGATTTTACCGCATCCATAACCTGAATCTTGTTTGCCCGCTTATCAACCTTGAAAACATACTGCTTATTTTCACCTTCACGCAGAATGTTTGATTTTTCTGTCAGAACAGGCTCAATAATTACCTTATGTGCATCCATAATCAACCACCATAAAATTCATTCAGCTTTGAAGCGGCGCCTTCCAGAACCAGCACATTCTTACTGTAAAAAAGTGTATGAGCACTCAACCTGTTGTAAGAAAGAAACCGGACATTCGGCAAATTCCGCCCTGCCTGCCTGATCATCTTGTCATCATCCCCCAGAATAATAACCGTTTTATCATCATTCACAAGGGCCCTCAATACAGTTTTCAAATCCCTGGTTTTCCCGGTTTCAACTGTAAAATCCTCAACAATCTTAAAACTTTCCTCATTTTGGGCCTTTAGGCTCAAAATGGATTTCATAGCCAAACGCTTCACCTTTTTGGGAAGAACATAACTATAATCCCTGGGTCTGGGGCCAAAGACAACACTTCCGCCTACCCACACAGGAGAACGTCTGCGCCCGGCCCTTGCCCGGCCTGTCCCTTTCTGTCTCCAGGGTTTTGCGGTGGTTCCCCTCACTTCGCTTCTCGTAAGAGTCTTTGCTGTACCAACTCTCCTATTGGCAAGTTCATTTTTGACCGCATTATAAATGGAGCCATCACTCACCTCCCGGGCGAAAACCGAATCATCAAGAGTTATTGTCCGCAGTTCCTTTCCACTGGTTGAAAAGACTTTTCTGTCCATAATAATCCTCTATTTCTTCTTGGCCTTGCGTACAAGAACAACACTGTCCTTGGTACCGGGCACCGCGCCCTTAACCAACACTACATTTTTCTCGGCATCAATCCTTACAACTTCCAGGTTCTGAACAGTTTTGCGTTCACCCCCCATCCGTCCGGCCATCTTTGTACCCTTAATAACCCGGGAAGGATAAGCAGCCATACCGGTGGAACCATTAGCCCTGTGGAATTTGGAACCATGAGTGGCCCGGCCGCCTCCAAAATTATGGCGCTTCATAACGCCCTGAAAACCCTTTCCCTTGGATGTCCCCACCACATCAACGTAAGAGAGACCTTCCATCAGCTCCACGCCAAAAGAATCACCAACCTTGCATTCCTTTTCAAAGTTACGAAGTTCCATGACATGCTTCTTTGGGGCCGTTCCTTCCCGGAACTGACCTGCAAAGGGTTTGGTAACATGGCTGGACTTCATATCTACCGACCCCAATACGACAGCACTATACCCATCATTTTCCACTGTCCTATTGGCTACAACCACATTGGGTTCCACTTTAATAACAGTAACAGGCGTCAGCATTCCCTTGGAATCAAACACCTGGGTCATTCCAGCTTTCTTGCCAATTAAACCAATCATCTAAATACCTCAACATTCCTACTTACTGCTTAATCTCTACATCCACTCCAGCAGGCAGCTCGAGTTTCATCAAAGCATCCATCACAGCGGAGGTCGGTTCCAAAATATCTATAAGTCTTTTATGCGTTCTCATCTCGAACTGCTCTCTGGACTTTTTATTTACAAAAGTTGACTTCAATACGGTGTACTTATTAATCCGCGTAGGCAGAGGGATCGGTCCAGAAACTTTACTTCCCTGCTTCTGAACGGCCTGAACAATGGCCTTCGCACTCTGATCAATCAACTCAACATCAAATCCTCTCAATCTGACGCGTATCCGTTCCTTACCCATTTGTCCTCCAAAAAATCGCCCTGCACTTCAAACAGGGCGACTCTCACGCAACGCTTTCCTATTCAATAACTTCCGTAATTTGACCCGAGGCCACTGTCCGTCCCCCTTCTCTTATGGAGAAACGAAGACCTGTATCCATTGCAATAGGGTGAATCAGCTCGGCGGTAATCTCTGTATTATCTCCGGGCATAACCATCTGCTTATCCTCGGGAAGGGTTACCGTACCGGTAATATCCGTAGTCCTGAAATAAAACTGAGGCCTGTAACCCGTAAAGAAAGGATTATGACGTCCACCCTCTTCCTTGGTCAGACAATACAAAGTAGCCTTAAACTTGGTATGAGGAGAGATAGAACCGGGTTTGCAAAGAACCTGTCCCCTCTGAACCTCTTTCTTGTCAATACCCCGGAGAAGAGCACCGATATTATCACCAGCCTGACCTTCATCAAGCAGCTTGTTAAACATCTCAACACCAGTACAAACCGTCTTTGCCGTATCACGAATACCGACAATTTCAATTTCATCACCCACATGCACTGCACCACTCTCCACACGTCCGGTAACAACAGTACCACGGCCGGAAATAGAGAAAACATCCTCAATAGGCATCAGGAAAGGCTTGTCAATATCACGCTGAGGCAGGGGAAAGTAAGTATCCATGGCATCCAGAAGCTCCTGAATACTGGCTGTCTTTTCACCATCATCAATATTAGACATAGCCTCAAAAGCAGAACCCTTAATAATGGGTGTTTCATCACCGGGGAAGCCATACTCATCCAGAAGCTCGCGGACCTCCATCTCAACCAGATCCACCAGTTCGGGGTCAGCAAGGTCAAGCTTGTTCATGTAAACGATAAGCTTGGGAACGCCTACCTGACGAGCCAGAAGAATGTGTTCCCTGGTCTGTGGTTCAGGCCCGGAATCCGCAGCAACAAGAAGAACAGCCCCATCCATCTGAGCCGCACCGGTGATCATATTCTTGATATAGTCAGCATGCCCCGGGCAATCCACATGAGCATAATGACGTTCATTCGTCTCATATTCAACATGCCGTGTATTGATAGTAATACCCCGCTCTCTTTCTTCAGGGGCGTTATCAATATCTTCATAACTCATAACCTTACCACCGTTACGGGCTGTACAATACATGGAGATTGCAGCAGTAAGAGTGGTCTTTCCATGGTCAACATGACCGATCGTACCCACATTAATATGCGGTTTGGTTCTTTCGAATTTTTCCTTAGCCATTTCTACCTCCTAGGCTTTCTAAAAAACTACTTTTCAATCAGATATAACCCCAAACGGGCATCAGCGTGAATATTAACAAAAGCTGACCCGCAAGGCAACATCCAAAGGGCACAAACATTAACATTATGACGGATTTTTTTCACCAAACCAAGACATAAAAACAGAGAAAAAAACAAACATCTTGCCATGCAAAAACTTTTTTCACCCACCTAATTACTGCAAAACCGGTTTGGGTTCAATGAAAAAAACAGCAGCCTAAAAGGCCAGCTTTTTTGCACATCCCTCTTTTTACCGCAGCGGCCTTCTGCATTCCAGCAAAAGGCATTCCGTCGAGGGGCAGGACAGCAAAGCAGCCTGCCTAAAAAAATTACCAAACAACCAAAGGAATTACCACTTGTAATGAGAGAAAGCCTTGTTGGCTTCCGCCATTCTATGGGTATCTTCCTTCTTCTTAAAAGCACTTCCCGTGGAATTAAAAGCATCCAGAATTTCGGCACTGAGCTTCTCACTCATACTCCGTCCGCTCCGGTTCCTGGCGGCAGCAATAAGCCAGCGCATAGCCAAGGCTTCCCTGCGGGACTCCCTAATATCCACAGGAACCTGATAAGTAGAACCGCCCACCCTCCTGGACTTTACTTCAACGGCAGGTTTCACATTCTCAAGAGCCTTCAGAAAAACCTGAACCTCATCCTCACCACTCTTTTCCTTAACAACCGACAAAGCCCCATAAAGACAGGAAGCACTTGTAGACTTCTTGCCATCCAGCATCATCCTTTTGATAAATTTTTCAACGGTTGTATTGCTATATTTTGAATCAGGCATAACCGGTCTTACCGGAGCCTCTCTCCTTCTTGCCATAAACTCCTGCTACCTCACGCCTTTGGCTTCTTGGTTCCGTATTTGGATCTGGATTTTTTCCGTCCATCCACACCCAAAGTATCCTTCGTTCCCCGAATAATCCTGTAACGTACACCGGGGAGATCCTTAACCTTCCCTCCCCTGAGCACAACAACAGAGTGCTCCTGAAGATTGTGTCCTATTCCAGGAATATAGGCGGTTACCTCTATCCCGTTGGTCAACCTTACCCTGGCAACCTTCCGCAGTGCGGAATTCGGCTTCTTAGGAGTTATGGTCATTACCCTTGTACAGACCCCTCTTTTCTGGGGACAGGCCTGAAGGGCCGGCGCCTTGGTCTTTTTTACCGAAGACTTGCGCCCATTTCTCACTAACTGATTAATTGTAGGCATTTATTCTACAGTCTCCCATTCGTTAATTCGTGCATAGCGACTCTATCAGTTCCTGAACCGAGAGTCAAGCATTTTTTTCCATATATCCATTTTTTTACAGAAAAGAAAGTCCTTTCTGCAAAAAATACTTATCGGAGGACCAGCATAATTCCTCCGCTAACTCCACCTTACTCTTCCGGCACTTCCTCATAACTTTCATCAAAGGGTTCACGGTTCAAAGCCGCCAGTTCTTCCTCTCGCTTCCGGTTCTCCAGAATCATTTGAACGTGAGAATCCAAATCCTCACTCTCCTGATTATAAAGGGTCATATTTCTGTACTTTTTCATACCCGTTCCCGCAGGAATAATATGCCCGATAACCACATTCTCCTTCAAGCCCCGCAAACTGTCCGTATCTCCGGCAATGGCCGCGTTGGTCAGAACACGGGTGGTTTCCTGAAAAGAAGCTGCAGAAATCCAGGAATCAATATTAAGGGAAGCCCGGGTAATACCCAAAAGCAAAGGCCGGGCAACCGCCGACTCTCCCCCCTGAGAGCGTACCCGTTCATTCTCCTTGCGGAAGTTATACTTATCCACCTGCTGACCATAGATAAAATGGGTATCCCCCACATCCACGATTTCAATTTTCCGCATCATCTGGCGGATAATAACCCCGATGTGCTTATCATTAATATTAACCCCCTGCATCCTGTACACTTCCTGAACTTCATCCACCAGGAACTGCTGAAGGGC
>PDWI01022884.1_pt1 | contig 10092 bp, 10 predicted proteins | sample 1430891 | NCBI WGS metagenome assembly PDWI01 (sample SAMN01162508, study PRJNA174530) | Oral metagenome, whole genome shotgun sequencing project. | biome: Marine environment; feature: Marine mammal; material: Swab sample of the gingival sulcus; isolation source: swab sample of gingival sulcus... | reverse complement strand
AGAAAAGCTGAAAAATAATACTTATAAACACATAATCACAAAGGAGAAGATATGAAAAAATTAATGACAATACTTACGATTGCAGCATTGGCAATTGCATTGACTGCTTGCGGCAGTCAATCTGAACAGGCGACGACCAGCGAGACGACGATACAGACGACCGAAGTCGCCGCTACGACAACTGAGACGACGACTGCCGAGGTAGAACAGAAATGGCCACTTGAGGTGGTCGACGTGGCGGGCAATACGCTTACCTTCGAACAGCCACCGCAGCGCGCCATTAGTTTAATGGGCTCATACGCCGATTTATGGGTCGAGGCAGGCGGCGATTTAGTCGGCGTGGTCGATACTAAAATATTAAATGAAAAGATTAAAGACAAGCCCAAAGTCGGCAAGTTGTCGACGCCAAATATCGAGGCGATTTTGGCGCTGGAACCGGATTTTATCATCATTCGCGCCGCCTACGAAAAACAAATGGCAATTATGCCGATTATGGCGGAAAACGATATTCCGGTATACCAATGTAATTACAATAGTTTGGAAGAAACTGCAAAAGTCTATCGCGATTTCTGCGATATTCTCGGCAACGATTCTCTATACGACGAGAAAATGGTTCCGTTAATCGAACAAGTTGAAGCCATGCAGGAAAATAAAAAGGACTTTACCTATCTATTGCTCTTTTCGACATCTAAGAGCGTTTCTACCAAAGACAACAACGTCTCGGCGGAAATCATCGACGGTTTGGGCGGTGTGAATATCACTAAAGAATACAAAATTGCCGACGAAGAAACCAAACAGTTCAGCTTTGAAAAAATACTGGAAGCCGATCCCGATTACATCTTTGTCCAGACCATGGGCAGCGTGGAAAAAGCCAAGGAAAGACTCGATAAAGACATTTATTCTAACCCGGCTTGGTCGTCGCTGTCGGCAGTTAAAAATGGCAAATTCTTCTATTTGCCTAAGGAGTTGTTCCTGTATAAGCCAAATATGAAATACCCGATGGCGTATCGATACATGGCGGACATATTAGAGGGAAAGATAGAAAGTGACAAATAGTGTCTATAAAAAGAAAATTGTGATTATCGCCGTTATATACGCGCTGCTAGTCGTCAGTTTAATTGTCGGTATCAGCCTCGGTTCGCTGCGCATTTCGCCGCTTGAGGTGGTTAAGTCGATTTTTTCGACCGAGAACAAGTTATATCACAATATCATTTACAACGTGCGCTTGCCGCGCAATTTAATCGCCGCTTTTGTCGGCATCAACTTAGCGCTGGCAGGTGCGACGCTACAGGGCGTGCTGAACAATCCGCTGGCGAGTCCCAATTTAATTGGCGTCTCCAGCGGCGCCGGCTTTATGGCGTTTGTAATCATGATTATATTTCCCGATTACAGCTATTTAGTGCCATTTGGCGCCTTTGTCGGCGCACTGGCGACGACGCTATTAATCTATCTATTGGCTTGGAAAAAAGGCGTTAGCCCAATTAGGTTGATTCTATCTGGCGTCGCCGTTTCGGCGTTTCTCGGCGCCGGCATTAACATTTTAATGACATTTTATCCGGAGCGCGTCACCGGCGGTCTCAGCTTTTTAATCGGCGGCCTATCTGGACGAACTTGGCCAGATTTTCAAATGATATGGCCCTATACGCTGGTCGCGGGTATACTTTGCCTTTTGTTATCGAATCAGGTCAACATCTTGTTGTTGGGTGACGAAGTCGCCACGGGACTCGGTCTGAGCGTTGAAAAGTATCGTCTGATACTGATTGTGCTGTCGTCGCTGTTGGCGGCAAGTGCCGTCTCCGTCGCCGGGATATTGGGTTTTATCGGCTTAATCGTACCGCATATTGCGCGTCTGTTAGTCGGTTCCGATTATCGCTTTTTATATCCGGCGACGATTGGATTGGGAGCGGCGGTGTTGGTTGCCTGCGATGCGTTGGCGCGCATGCTATTTGACCCAATCGAATTACCGGTAGGCATTATTATGGCGATTTTGGGTGCGCCGTTCTTTTTGTACTTGTTGAGGGATAGACGATGATTATAGAGACGATAGATCTTTCAATTCAATACGGTGATAAAACTGTCGTCAGAGATGTCAATATGCACGTCAACGAAGGCGAATTTATCACTATCGTCGGTCCCAACGGCTGTGGCAAGTCGACTTTATTAAAGGGCATATCGCGCATTATAAAGCCGGCTAAGGGGCAGATAAAGTTGTGGGGCGTCGATATAAAGTCAATGCAGAGCAAAGAAATAGCCCGTCGCATCGCCGTTTTACCGCAAATACGCAAGACGCCAAGCGACTTCGACGTCGAGACTTTAATTCGCTATGGGCGCTATCCGCACGGCAATTTTATGGGTAGGCTCGGCCCGGAGGATCGCGATAATCTGTCGGGCGGCGAAAATCAGCGCGCTTGGATTGCGATGGCATTGGCGCAAAAAACCTCCGTCATCGTGCTCGACGAACCGACGACATTTTTGGACATCGCGCATCAATTGGAAGTACTCGAACTGTTGCGCGAACTAAACGAGGAAGAAAAAGTGACGATTGTGTTGGTATTGCACGATCTCAATCAGGCAATCCGCTATTCCGATCGCACTTATGTGATGCAGTCGGGAGAGATTGCGACCGTCGGCAATCCCGAAAGCGTTATCGAGTCGAATACATTAAGCCACGTATTTGACGTCGACAGTGATTTTTATCGCGAAAAGCGGTATAATAACGCCTATTTTATAGCGCATAAATCGGGGGAAATAAGTGATTGATCAACTGTTGAAAAAAAAGCGAAAAAAGTTTCGCGTTTTGCTGTCGATAGGCATTATACTGTCGCTTTGTGTTATACTTATATCCGTTTCGTTGGGTGCCGCAGCCATTCCGTTAAGTACCGTTATAAAAGTTTTTGTTGGAAAAATAGCTGATTTTGGCGCGATTACGAAAAATGAGGCGATTGTCATTGACCTGCGCTTGCCGCGCATTTTAAGCGGTCTTTTAGTCGGTGCGGGGCTCAGCGTATCGGGCGTTATCTTTCAGGCGGTGTTGAAGAATCCGCTGGCAGATCCCTATACGATAGGCGTATCTACCGGCGCTGCCTTTGGCGCCGTATTGGCGATATATTTGGGGTTGGCATACGAGATATTTTTGCCGACGATGCCAATCGCCTTTGCCTTTGCGCTGTTTACACTACTCATCATATTAAAAATTGCCGGCAGGGATACGCTGCATTCTGCTGCTTTGATTTTAGCCGGTATTATCGTGGGGGCGGTTTTTTCGGCGGGAATTGGCGTTTTAAAGAGTCTCGCCGGCGAAGATGTCAGCGCGATGATCTTTTGGCTGATGGGGCGCTTAATGGCAAAGTCGTGGATCGACGTCTTGCTGTTATTTCCAATTGTGGCGTTTTCCATTATGTACGTCAGTAGTCACATCGACGATTTAGATTTGTTGACTTTGGGCGCCGCAGAAGCAGAATCGCTAGGACTGGACGTCTATAAGCGCACGCGCAGTTTTTTGATAGTTGGCGCGCTGCTCACGGCAGTCTGCGTTGCAGTAAGTGGTATCATCGGCTTTATCGGTCTAGTTATACCACATATGATTAGAATGTTCTTCTCGGCTAAACACCGTTACCTCGTGCCTTTGGCGGCTGTTTACGGCGGTCTGATGTTGATGATGGCAGATAATATTTCGCGCTTGATGTTTCGCATCGAACTGCCCGTCGGCGTCATTACGACACTTGTCGGCGGTCCGTTTTTTATCTATATTTTCAGTAAGACGAGGGGGCGAATCAGGTGATTAAGATATCGGATTTGACTTTCTCGTACGGTCAAACGACCGTCATTGAGCAGCTCGGTGCGGAAATTAAAGAAAACAGTTTTACCAGCATTATTGGTCCGAACGGCTGCGGCAAGACGACACTGCTAAAGATTATAGCAGGTGAATTAGATTATTTGCGGGGGACAATAGCGATTGACGAGTGGGATAATAAGGCCTTGACCGCTCAGGAACGCGCTAAATTGCTCGCATTTAATAGACAACAAAGCGATCGTCTGTTTCCCTTTACGTGTCTCGATTACGTTTTGATGGGCAGGCGACCGCACAAGCAACGATTTCGGTGAACTGCAAAGAGTCAGTTTAGCGCGCAGCCTGGCGCAGGATACTCGCTATTTGTTTTGTGACGAATCGCTGTCGGCGATGGACATCGCCTACAAACATCAAATGATGTCGCTGTTAAAGCGATTGACTGCTAAAAAGACAGTGGTAAGCGTTGTGCACGACATCAATTTGGCGTACACTTATAGTGATTATGTCATCGTAATGCAAAACGGGCGAGTTGTGGCATACGGCAATCCTGATGATGTCTTAACGGTAGATCAAATCAGACAAGTCTTTGACATTGAAGTCGAATTTGTCAAAGGCAAAGGTTATTTTGTGAGGAGGAAAGAATGAAAGAGGGTAAGATGAAAAGATTATTATCATTTGCGTTGGTGCTGGCATTAGCCTTGTCGATGTTTGGTTGTAGTTCGCCATCTGGCGATGCTTCGACAGGTGGCGGCGACGTCAATAAAAAGGCGATTTTACTCGTCAGCTTTGGCACGTCTTATAACGACACCAGAGAAGTGACGCTCGATGCCGCTTATGAAGATTTTAAAGCCGAGTTCAGTGGCTACGACGTCTATCGCGCATTTACGGCACAGATTATTATCGACAAGCTTAAAGAGCGCGATGACATGGATGTTATGAATGTCACCGAAGCATTTGAAATGCTCAAAAAAGAGGGCTATGGCACAGTGCTGGTACAATCTTTACACGTTATGAATGGTGCTGAGTACCATCAGATTATTAAGGAAGCAATTCCATTCGGCAGCGCCTTTAAAGACTTAAAATTTGGTTGGGCGATGTTGACGTCTCACGAAGACTACGTTGCTGCTGCCGAGGCTATGGCGACGACTTTCCCTGAGATGAAAGATGATGAAGCCGTCGTATTGATGGGTCACGGCACGCATCACCACGCCAATGCCGTTTACGCCAGCTTTGAAAAGACATTCCACACTATGGGCTACGACAATGTATTCGTCGGTACAGTAGAGGGCTTCCCAACGCTCGACGACGTCGTTAATGAATTGGAAAAGAACAATATTAAAAAAGTTACTTTAATGCCAATGATGATGGTTGCTGGCGATCACGCTAGTAACGATATGGCAGGTGACGAAGAAGATAGCTGGAAAGTCATGTTAAAGCAAAAGGGCTATGAAGTTGACATATATCTACACGGTATGGGCGAAATTAAAGCCATTCGCGATTTATTTATCAAACATACTGAAGAAATGATTGCGCGCGAGCCAAACGCTTGGGAATAATACGAATGAGGAGCTGTTGTGTCTAAGTATAAAATAAGAACCTGGATAATTGGATTTAGCATTGTCATCGTCACGCTTTTTTTGGCGCGCCCACTACTGGAAAAGGGGTTTAATTGGCTTCCGGTAGTAAGTGGTGAATACACCATTGATATCGTCGACGATTCGGGTTTTAGAATACGTTTAAAAAGACCGGCAGACCGCATTATCTCGCTCTATTCAGCGCATACAGAAAATTTGTTTTCGCTGGGTCTCGACAGAGAAATCATCGGGGTAGGTACATCTGCTATCTACCCCCTTGAGGCGAGAACGAAAGAGGTGTTCGACTATCGCTCCGATCCGGAAAAGGTGATTGCAGCCAATCCGCAAATTGTCATCATTAGACCATTTGTAGAACGACATAGTCCCGATTTTGTCAGCAGTTTAAAGCGCGCCGGCATTACCGTCGTATCGCTTTATCCCGATAACTTTGCAGAGTTTGACAGCTACATTATGAAGTTGGCGACTTTGACTGGCAAGGTCGCGCAGGCGGAAGTGTTGTTAGCTGACTTTCACTCCGAATTAGAAGAATTAAAGGCGCAAACGGCACAACTTGAAGACCGCGTCGGCGTATACTTTGAATCTTCCGATATCGAATACAAGACTGTCACGCCGCTGTCGATGGCAGCGCACGCCATCGAATACGCCGGAGGCGTCAACGTCGCCGACGATGCCGTGCCGATTAACGAAGGCAGTTCAATTGCGGTCTACGGCACTGAGAATATCATCAAAAAAGCCGACTTAATCGACGTTTATGTTACGCAGCGCGGCGTCATGGGTGCCGGTGGCAATTGGCATTCCATTTCGATTCGACCTGGCTTTGACGTCATCAAAGCGATTAAAGATCACCGCGTCGTCGAAATTAATCAAAAGATCATTTCCAGCCCGACATTTCGTTTTATCAAGGGCGTCAAGGCTTTGCAGCGCGCCTTTTATCCGGAAATATTTTGCAAAATTGATTACGGCGAGGGCGAAATTACGCGTGCCGAGCTATCAGAGGTTTTGGTAAAACACATGAATCACATGATCTTTGTGCCGACGCGCTCCTATTATCGCGACGAAAATCGCGCTCACTACTATGGAAACATCAGCGACGTCACGGTTGACCATCCGCGCTTTGACTATATTGAAACGGCGCTTAAAAAGGCGTTTTTTGAGACGGAAATCGTCGATGAAGAGGAGTTCTTTTATCCCGATGCGGCGGTGACGCGTGAGCAATTTGCCAAAATATTATACACTATAAACGAGCTACCCGTTAAAGAAATGGCTATCGCAGACGTAGAACACAACGCGGCGAGTCGCGTCATTGAATCGGTCGTTCAAGCCGGGTTAATGTCGCTCGATGACGGTCTTTTTCATCCGCAACAGCACGTCACATGGCAAGAGGTAGAGAAGGGGCTTTCAAATGATCAGTATCGCATCGCTGACTAAAAAATTTGGCGATTTTTGCGCCCTCGATAATATAAGTTTTGAAATTGGCGAAGGTCAGTTTTTGGGCCTACTCGGTCCCAATGGCGCCGGCAAGACGACTTTGTTAAAATTGATGATTGGCATGTATCTCCCCACTGCGGGGAGCATTTGTTACGATGGTCAAGCGATGGGGCGCGATCAGTTGGCGATAAAGAACAAAATAGGCGTGGTCAGTCAGCACATTAACCTCGACAAGGAATTAACGGTGCGCGAAAATATGATTTTTGCCGGCAAATTATATCACATGAAGCGCAATGCCATCGAACAGCGCATGCTGGAATTGTTTAAATTGTTGGATTTAGAAGAGGTTATCGATCGTCAAGTGCGCTGGTTATCGGGCGGCGTAAAGCGCAAGCTGATGATCGCCAAGGCGTTGATTCACAATCCCTCGTATTTGTTTTTAGACGAGCCGACTGTCGGCATTGACGTAATGACTAGGCGCGAAATATGGAGCTTTTTAAAGCGCTATCACAAATCCGGTAACACGGTGATATTGACGACGCACTACATAGAAGAAGCAGAGCAACTCTGCGAGCAGATATTATTGATCAATCGCGGTGAAATATTTAAACACGGCACTGCGGATGCCCTTATCGGTGAAATAGGCTACTTTAAAGTAGAAAACGCCGAAATGACAAAGTATTTTGCGACATTGGAAGAAGCTAAAACTGCAGTTGAGTCGTTTAGCGGTTTGGTGCGCGTCGTCAACACGACGTTGGAAGACGTCTTTTTCTATTACACTAACGAGGTTAACGCATGGGGATAATGACCATATTGTGGCGTGAATTCGTCTTTTTTAAACATCGTTTTTTTAAGATAACGGCGTCGCAAATCGTCACGCCGCTGCTATACTTAGTGACGTTTGGCATCGGCTTATCGGGGGTAACTGTAGAGGGCAAGCCCTACCTTTACTTTATCATTCCCGGCATATTGGCGATGACGACGACGCGCAATAGTTATTCGGCAGTTTCGATGCGCATTGTCGTCAGTCGATTGCACGATAAGAGTTTAGAAATGTATATCTACAGTCCGACGTCGATGTTTCACTTCGCCTTTGGCTCTATTATCGCCGGCGCTTTGCGCGGCATGTACGCCGGCTTATTTGTAATTATTATAGGTGTGATAACCAAGAGCATGGTCTGGTCAGTATGGCTCTTTGTCATCATGTTTATAAATGCTACAATCTTTGCTGCAATGGGCTTTATCGCATCGATGATTATCGACACGCACTACGATTTGACGCGCTTTAGCAATATGGTGATTACGCCGATGACATTTTTGTGCGGTTCATTTTATTCGGTGGGCGGACTGCCAAATTACCTTAAATGGTTTGTCGAGTTATTGCCGTTGACGCATACGACGCGCTTGCTTAGGCGCCTTTACTTCGGTCGCGGTATCGACGGTTTTTCACTGTTGATAAGCATTGTCTATATGATTATGTTAATTTTATTAAGTGTTAGAATATGCTATGAAGAAATAGCGGATTAATAGGAGGAAGTATGGAACAGAAAAAACGTGCAGTGTTAATCGTCAGCTTTGGAACGACTTACAACGAGACGAGAAAGAAGACATTGGATGTCGCGGTGGCGGATTTTGAGAAGGCTTTTCCGGGTTACGATGTCTTTAGCGTTTATACTTCGCGTTTTGTCAAGTATATCTTAAAGAAGCGCGACGATCACTTTGTCTACAATTTAGAAGAAATATTTGATTATCTGAAAGAAAATGACTACAGCGAAGTGGTGGTTCAGTCGTTCCACATAATGAATGCCTTTGAATCGCGTTTAGTCGCCGCTAAAGTCGAAGAACAGGTAGAAAACTTTGAAAAGATAACATTTGGGACGGCGCTTTTTAGCGAACATAAAGATTACGATAAAGCGATTGATGCGATTGTGCCGACATTGCCCGCGCGCACCGACGACACTGCAATCGTGATGATGGGGCACGGTACCGACCATCCGTCTCAATCGGCTTATTTGATGTTCGAACACCTGATGCACAATAAGGGCCACGACAATGTACTCATCGGTACAATTGAAAGCTATCCACTAATCGATGATATCTTGTTGACACTTAAAAAGCGTCAGGTTAAAAAAGTCTATTTAATGCCACTGTTAATCGTTGCCGGCGACCATACACTGAATGATTTGTCAGGTGATGATGACGATAGTTGGAAGCAAATTTTAAAGGCAGAGGGCTATGAGGTAGAAGTATATAAACACAGTATTGGCGAATTGCCGGCTATACGCGAAATATTTGTAGAACACGCCTTACAGGCGCGCGATGGCAGAACCTTTATGATGTCCGAGGGTAAAAAGTATCGTCCGGCGCATTAAAGGTCATAGAAGGCGGTTTTAACATGAAAGAATATCGGGTAGTCAACGGCAAAAAATTTAGTTACGGCTTTACGACGGGAACTTGCGCTGCTGGGGCGGCAAAGGCCGCCGTTATGATGCTGCTCAAAAAGTGGCGCATGCAGTGGGTCGATATTACCCTGCCGGCAGGCGATAGTATTTCGTTGGAGTTGACCGATATTACGCTGACTGACGACTATGTAAAATGTGCCGTCATAAAAGACGGCGGCGACGATCCCGATATGACACACGGTTTGAGCGTTTACTGTCAGGCGCGTTTAATCGATCAGCCCGGTGAAGTCAAAATCGTCGGCGGAACGGGCATTGGCAAAGTGACCTTGCCCGGTCTGAAAGTGGACGTCGGCGAGGCGGCAATCAATCCGGTGCCGCGTCAGATGATTGACTACTCGGTGCGCGAAATATTGCCCGAAGGCGTCGGCGTCGAAGTGACTGTCAGCGTGCCGAAGGGCGAGGAAATCGCCAAAAAGACGTATAACCCGCGACTGGGCATCGTCGGCGGCATTTCCATACTGGGGACGTCGGGCGTCGTCGTGCCGATGTCCGAAGAGGCGTGGCGCGATGCCATCGAACAGGAAATATCGATTATGCGGGCGCGCGGTGCGACGCGCGGCAGTTTGGTGTTTGGCAATTACGGCGAAGAATACGCTAAAAAGCACCTCCACATACCGCAGAAAAAGATTGTTAAAATCAGTAATTTCGTCGGCTATTTTTTGGAAAAGTCGGTTGAATACGGCATTCAGAAAATTGTCTTTATTGGTCATATCGGCAAACTCATTAAAGTCAGCGCCGGCATATTTAACACCCACAGCAAGGTGGCAGATGCGCGCATGGAAGTATTGACCAGTCACTTGGCGTTGGCGGGCGCACC
>PDWI01019367.1_pt1 | contig 10092 bp, 2 predicted proteins | sample 1430891 | NCBI WGS metagenome assembly PDWI01 (sample SAMN01162508, study PRJNA174530) | Oral metagenome, whole genome shotgun sequencing project. | biome: Marine environment; feature: Marine mammal; material: Swab sample of the gingival sulcus; isolation source: swab sample of gingival sulcus... | reverse complement strand
CATTTGTATCTCTTAAATTTAATGAATCTTCAATAAGTTTATAAGCATTTTTTCTACTTGTTCCATAAGTTAAATTTGCAAGGTCATTATTATAATCTACATTTTTACCCTCAACCCTATACTCTCCTGTAAGTTCTGAATACCTTACATCTACATTCATTTTTACATAATTACTTGGTTTTAAAATTTCTACTATAAAATCTTTATAATCATCTGTTGGTATAAATGTAGTTCCAAGACGAACAGAAATCTCACTAGCTTCTAATTCTTTTGGCATAACTTCAAGTAATCTATCTTTTTGAAAGTTTAGATTTTCAAGTTCAAAGTCAAGTCCTTCTCTTTCTTCTGGAATATAATTCTTAAAATCACTACTATCAAGCTGATTTAATTCATTCTCAACATTTTTAATATAAAGGTCAATCGTATTTATCTTTTCTCTGATATTTCCACTTAAATACTCATCTTTTGTTACAAAACGCCTACTAAAATCTCCTAAGTTAATAGCTTCATTAAAGGGGAATGTATCTGTAGGTTCAAAACTATCTAAATATAAAAATATTTCGCCTTTTAACTCCTTTATCATTTCGTTTCTTGACTTTTTCACTAATCTACCCATATAATCAAAATCAATTCTAGCCTTCGTATTGATTGATAAGGTTAATGCGTCAAGTGAATTTTCTACACGTTTTACAGGCTCTGCTTTTTTTATTGTTCTTTCAGTAAAAATATCTGCTTTACTTTTAAATTTTCCATCTTCGTCTAAATTTTCAAGGGTAGATACAAGAGAAAAGTTCGCATCATCTCGTAATAATCTTTTATTTGTTCTTGAATTAAGACGACCATATTTTTTATTAAATTCATCATATATACTACTAAGTTTCCTTTGAGAATAAAAAACTGCTTCATCAAATAAATCCATTTTTTGCTTTAAGATTACTTCTCTTAATGATTTTTCAAGTTCTATATATAATTTTACTCGTTCTATATCCTTATCTTTTAGATTCACTTTTTGCATTATAGAATCTTCTCTAAAATAAATACTACCATTTACAAGAGTATAAGAATAGTTTGCTACACTATTATCTGCAGGGAGCATTTCTTTTCCTAATTCTTCATTAAGTTCTACTTTTTCATAAGCACCTTTGATATTTAGTATAGCCTTGTCTAGTTTTTCTTTTAAATCTTTTCCATCATCTATGCAGGCTAGTTTTGTTCCAAACTGAGTAGAAACAGCACTCATTTTACCAAGCACCATATTAGGATTATCTACAAAGTACTTATTATAAAGTAGTCCTTCTTCATTCATTTTCAGTTCTTGCCAATCTTCATCTATTTTAAGTAGTCTATCTCTTTTCTTTAAAAAGATAATATCACTGGTTACTTCTGTACCAGCTTCGCCTTTAAACACATTATTCGGTAGTCTTATCGCACCTAAAAACTCCGCCCTTTCAGAAATATATCTTCTTATATCATCAGACTGTTTGTCCATTGTTCCTAATGAAGTAATAAAAGCAACTAAACCACCACTTCTAACCTTATCAAGTGTTTTAGCAAAGAAATAATCGTGGATTAGAAAACTATTTTTATCATACTCTCTATCAGCAAGTTCATAATTGCCAAAAGGCACATTGCCAACTGCTAGGTCAAATAAGTTATTTGAAAACTTGGTTTTCTCAAACCCACTTATGTTAATACTTGCATTTGGATATAGAGCTTTTGCAATTTCTCCGCTTATTTTATCTATTTCGCTACCATAAAACTTAGAACCCTTCATACTATCTGGCAGACTTCCAATGAACCTACCTGTACCAAGTGCTGGTTCAAGTATGTTTCCATTAATAAAGCCCATATTTGAGATTGCTTTATAGATACTGTCTATTACTACTTTTGGTGTATAAAATGCAGTCAGCGTGCTTTCTTTTGCAGCTTCATATTCTATTGTACTTAGATTATCTTTTAAAAATTCTCTTGCGTTTTGCCACTGGCCGCCTTTGTTTTCATCAAAGGTATCAGAAAGTCCTCCCCAACCAACATACTTAGATAATATTTCTTTTTCCTCATCTGTGGCATCTCTATTATCATCTCTTAAATTTAGTAGCGTTTTTATCGCTTCTATATTATTAGAAAGTCTTTCAGACGGCTTTAGATTTTCATATTCCTTTGTAATTTTAAAATTAGTAAGATTGCTGTCATTTTTTGACTTATTAGAACTTTCTTTCTCTAATTTTAGTTTACTAGCTACTTTATTATTAGTTTCTAATTTATCATTATTTTCAAAGACGCTTTCTAGGCTAAGTTGAATTGAACCTTCTGTTTTTTCTATATTTTTATTAAGATTTTCATCATCAATGATTTCTAAATCAAGCTCATTATAGTCATTAAAAAATATCGTTTCACTACCTGTGATAAAACCATTCATAAAGCCAGTATCATCTGTTAGTTCCATTTCCTTTGGACTATTTTTATCATTAATTCGTGATATTTCATATTCTAAGCTACCATATCTAACTTTTGTGCCTACTTCATACTTTGATTTTTCACTTTTTAATTTTCTATCATTTGCTATTTCCTCATTGATAAATCCTTCAAGCATTATAAACCTATGATTATCATCAAGTAGGTAGGGTAGACTTTTAAAAATTTCGCTTTGACTTTTATAGAAAATAGCATTATTCGTTTTTACGACCAAATCTCCATACTTTAAATTTTGTCTAAGCTGTCTTGTTTTAAAATCAAATACGAGTTCTGCAGAGTATATTTTATTAGTTTCATCTTGTAAATCCTTATTTGTAGGTTTTTGAAGTAGCCCATCTTCTATATTTTTAGTTAATAAAGTATAAATTTCTCTATCATTATCAAAGTGATATTCTAACTTTTCTTTTATATCTTTATCTATTAAGGCAGATATTACTTCTTTTTTATCTCTTATTTCTAAGATTTTATCCTTTTCTTTTTCTGGAAGATCTATATTAAATTTAATTTCATTATCTTTACCAATAAAAGCTATGCTTTGCTTAACATCATTGATTATAAGATTTTTATTAGTAATATATATTTCATTATAGTAATCTGGAAACTGCTTAGAAAAACTAGATACTTCATAGTCATAGCCTTCTTTATATTTTGTTACTGTATCCTCTGATATTTCAAAAAGACCTTGCTTATTCATATCAAAAATGTCTTGTAAACTATTTGTATCAACACTTTTAAGTTCATTTGCTAGTTCATCAAAGAAAATATCTATTTTCCTGCTTTCTTCAAAGGTTTCGCCAGCATATAGGGGATAGATAGCTCCTTTAAAATTATTATTTTGTGGATAAATACTTATTCCAGTTTCTGATAACTTAATATCTTTTAACTTTTCTTTATCAAGTAGTGCATAATAATAAGCAACTTTTACTGCTATTTTTTCTTTTTCATCTATCTTTGTCGTTTCTTTTTCAGCAATTTTCTCATTACTAAGTGCAACCTCTTCATATAAATATTTAAACTTATTTTTATTTATTTCATTGCCATCTGTAATATCTACTCTATAATGGTCTACTATTTCGCCATTTTTTATATGATCAAAATAAAATTTATTATATCCAACCTTTATATCTGGATTTTCTATTTTGTATCTGTACCTTTTCTCATCAAGTTCTTTTATTTCATCTAAAAGCTCTTTTGTAAGAATTTTACCTGAATAATCATCAAAAAGCCCCCACATCGTTTCATTAAATTCCACTACCCAGTAGTCATTTTTATTTATAGGTACTTCCTTTGGCTTTTCATCGATTTTATTTATACTCTTTTCATAATAATCTAAAAGCAGTAGTTTTAAGCTATCCCTAAAGGCATTTACCTTATCAATATTTTTCATTTTATCGGGTAAATTCTTATATTTTTCAGCAGTTTTTCTCATCATTTTTGCGTAATGTCTTGCAAAAACACTATTAAATTCTATATCTGGGAACTTGTTGTATCTATCCATAGATATAAATACTTTATCAATCAAGTCTATGTTATTTGTAATTTTTTCTTTTAGCTTAGATTTTACATCATTTAAAATTTCATCATCAGACTTTTCTATCTTTTCAGTTTTTACTACATCATCTATTGCATTTTGATTTTCACTTGTCTTTTCTTTTAAATTAAGTGTCTTTATAAGGTCTATAAGCTCATTTTCTACATCACTTATGAATATATCTTTGTGATAACCACCAGCAAATACAAGTTTCATAGTTTCATCTTCTAAGATTTCATTTAAAACTATTTTTTCATCGTGAAAACTCTCTATCTTGTGTCTTTTTCCGTTATATTCAATCTCTAAGCCAATTAAATCATCTCTGCAATCTAAAAAAGAAGTGGATTTTTCCACTTCTTCCTTCGTATTATCTATTATGCTTTTTTCTACTGATAAACTATTTCCTTCATAACTATACCTATCAGTTCTATATCCATATTTTTCTTCAACCTTGCGTATTTCTCGTAATCCATTTTCTTTAAGTCCTCTGTCAGACCATAGCTTTTCATCATTTTCACTTCTTCTATCTCCATAAAGTTCTCCACCTGATTTTGTATCATCTCCAAATGTTCCATTAAGGTTTCTTCCATCATCATTCTCTGATAGTCTAGTTCCTTGTTTTCTTTCAGATGCTTCAGTCTTGATTTTTGTATTCTTGTTAACTTCGTTTTCTCTATCATCTGAGGCATCTTCATATTCGCTATTAGAACCTCCTGTCCATCTTCCATTATCTGAATTTTGTAAGTTCCCCCATTTTTCTCGAATAGGTTCTCTTTGACTACTGGAGTATAAATTTCCATATCCTTCTGATATTTTTTCCCTGCTATTGTTACTATTTCTAACATCTTCTAACCCTCCTATATTTTCACTTAAATTATCAATTTTATTATTTTCATCATTATAACGCTCTAGTCTATCTTTTGTCTGCTCTTTTTTTAAAATTTCTTTAAATTTTTCCTTAGAGTTTATGTTTTGCACTTCTTTTCCTATATCTAGTAGGGTAAATTTATTTGTTTTAGAGATATATGAGAGCAAAGTATCTATATCTCTAGTTTCTTTTACTTCATTTAAAATACTTAAACCATCATAATCTATATCACTTTTTATACCTAGTCTTTCACTTATACTTATATTTAAAGATACATTTAAAAATTTTAGAATTTCTACCTTGCTTATACTTTTAAGTGTTTCATCTGATAAATCATCAAGTAGGGCATCAAAGCGCCTTTTTGCATAGAGTTTTGAAAGCATATTTATTTTTTCGTTATCTGTTTTTAATGAATTACTACTAAGTTCTTTAAAATTATCAATTAGTGTATCAAGTGCTACTATATGCTTCTCGCTTTTATATTCAAAAATATTAAGTTTACTAAGTTCATATCTTAATGAAATAGTTTGCTTTAAATCAAATATATATTTTATCTTTCCAGTCTTAAAATCAAGTAGTGGTATTCCTTTTTCGCCAGACTTAACTGTCCTTCCTAACTTTTTCCAATAATCATATTCAGCACAAGCTGTAGAGTTTGGTTTCATAGTGTAAATACTAAGCTGATGAACATAAGGGTATTTATAGTTATTTCCCATAACTTTAAGAAAATTACTATATTCTTTTATATCTTTTATTATCTCTTCTCTTGCAAGTGAAAGTAAGTTTTTTACATCATTTGTTTCATATCTTGCCACTTTTTCCTCCTTATCTTTTCTATATTTTTTTTGATATTTATTCCAATCATAAAATGTATTTATTTGATTTAAGGCTCTATATCCAATATAATGAATATAATCTGTTCCTGTGTATTTTCTATACCATTTATTTCTAACAAGTCCGCTACTTTCCATATAGAAAATAGCTGCTTCTACATCTCCACCAGTATAATAAAGTAATCTTTTTATCATAAAAAAATCTGCTTCTGACTGACTTTTAAAATAACTTTCAAAATTCCCGTTATATATTGCTTTTAAATCATCTCCTGAATAATTAAAATAACCATACTTAAAAAGCATATCAAGGGGAGTGTTGTTTTTAGTAAATCTTATAGATTTATATGGTGTTATATTTTGTTTAGGTTTAGAAGTTTGCATAATTTCTTTTGGCATATATTTTTTATAAAGAGTATCTAAATTATTTGTTATATCATTTATTTTACTTCTATCTTTATCTGTTAAAATATCCCCTGTAACTGTAAAAAATCTGTCTTTTTCATAGATTTCAAGATTTTTATACCTTCTTCTTAAGCCGTTTATCTTACCTTTCCCAATTAAATGAATCCCTTTTTTACTAGGAGATAGTTCTGCGTAAGTATCAATAGTACCTAAAAAATCAGCAGTCATATTTTTAGCATTTTCATCATTAAAGTGTTCTCTTATTTCATTATCAACCTTATCTATATCTATGCCCACGTAACCACCACCTAGTAAAAATCCAAGTCCAGAACCTACTCCTTTTGAAAATGCTTTTTTTACATTTTCATAAGTAGAAAAGGTGCTTATATCATTAACCTTAGCAAAATCTCCGTTTATAGTAATAGGAATTTTAGTCATCCTTCCTTTTCTGTCTACAAGTTTATATAAACACCATCTTTTTTCAGCCTTTACTAACTATTTTCTATTCTTACTATTTCTTTTATTATTTCTTCTAGTACATTTACAACAATAGAGTTTCCTGCTTGCTTATATAAAATACTTGAAGTACAATTCTTTCTTCTTGGAAATAATGGCGATATTTTATCAAAATCACTATCAGTAAACCCCATAAGTCTAAAACATTCTCTCTCTGTTAAATATCTATACTTATCTTTTTCTATTTCTATTAGTCCAGAATTTGGAAAACTCATCTGACTTGTCATAATTGTATAAGCAAAGTCTGTTATTATCCGTATTCTTTTCTTAAAATGCTCTTTATAACCTTCTTCAAAAAGAAGTCTTAGCATTGACTTTTGCCTTACTGTATATAAATTACTTACACCTTTTTCTAAATACTCTTGTAAACTTTTTGGAGAAGTTTTTTCAAGATTACTAAAGTCAAATTTATTTTCTCCAAAATAACTTATTGCAAAAACTCTTTCTCTTTTTTGTGGAATGCCAAAGTCATACGAGTTAAGCACCTTATATTTTGTGTCATATCCTAGTCTTTTCATTTCTGATATATAAAATAAAAAGGTATCCTTTTTTGTTTTATCAAGTACGCCTTTTACATTTTCCCATATAACCCATTTAGGTTTTTGTGTTGCTTCCTCAATTATTCTAACTGTTTCAAATAGTAAGCTAGAGCGAGTGCCACTTCCTTTTACTCCGCCCCTGCCAAGACCCATTCTACTAAAATCCTTATAACTTTTTACTGCGTTTTTATCATTTTCTACATAGTCTATAATCTTATGTGGTAATTTTAAGTTGATGAGTGCTTTTCTTATAGCACCTATTCCACCAAATAATTCAACAACCATAAGATTATCTATATAAACCACCTCCTATAAAAAAAGGTAGCTCATTTAAGCTACCAAAACTTTTACTTACTATATTCATTTTTTATCATCTCCTTTATATTTTTTATGCTACCATTTTCTTGATTTCTCCTATTATTTCATCTAAAAACTGTTTTTCTGTAAACTTGCCATTTGATATATCATAAAGTTTCATTTCAAAATCAGCTACCCATTTTGGCGTTTTTAAAAAGTTCGAAACAACTGATATTAATTTCTTTCCCTTGTCAGTAATTAATAGATTTTTCTTATCTCTTTTAATAAGTTTTCTTGAAATTAAATTTTCTATAATCCCAGCTCTTGTTGCAGGTGTGCCAAGACCTTTTCTTTCAACTTCTATACCTTTTTCTATATTTTCATTTCCAGATATTTCCATAGCTTTAAGTAGGGTATTTTCATTATAGTATTTTGGTGCAGTAGTATATTTTTCTTTTATCTTAATTTCTTTTACATCAACCTTATCTCCCTTACTTAGTTTTGGCAAAATTACATCTTTTTTATCTTCCTTATACCTACTTAAATACTCTGTAAAGCCTTTATTTATAACTACCTTTCCATTTATAGTAAATTCATAGTCTTTTACTTTAACTATGATTTTAGTCGTATTTTCTACTAAATTACTACTTACTGCTGCATAGAGTTTATCTACAATAAGTTCAAAAACCTTTCTTTCGCTATTTGGCAGACTTTCTATATCAAAGTCAAAGGATAATATGGTAGGAATAATCGCACTATGGTCTGTTACCTTGCTTGAATTAAATATTCTGCCAAAGTTTTCATTATCAATCTTTATCCCATCAAGTAATTTACTGGTAGTTTCTTTCATATCATCACTTAAATATCTGCTATCCGTTCTAGGATAAGTTATAAGTTTCTTTTCATATATGCTCTGTGCATAATCAAGTGTTTGTTTCGCTGAATAAGAAAAATATTTATTGCACTCTCTTTGTAGTGTGGTTAGGTCAAATAAGACATCAGGCTTAGTTATTTTTTCTTTTTCTATAATTTCCGATATTTCCACTTTTTCAGGGATAAGTCCCTTTAACTTTTTAGCTAAACTAACGTCATCAATCCTATTACTAGATAAAGTAAAATCATTTGTTATAATATCAAGTGTATAATATTTTTCTTTTTTAAAATTCTCTATTTCAAAATCTCTTGCAGCTATCATTGATAAGGTAGGTGTCTGCACTCTGCCTACTGAAAACTTATCTTTATGAGTAATAGAATAGAACCTACTCATATTCATACCAATAAGCCAATCAGCCTTCATTCTTGCAAGGGCAGAATTATATAAATTCTCATAATCTTTTGAGCTTTTAAGGTTTTCAAAACCTTTTTTAATAGCACTTTCTTCCATAGATGAAATCCAAAGTCTTTTAATTTCTTTCTTTGATTTTGCCATATCGTAAACTAACCTAAATATTAGCTCTCCCTCACGACCTGCATCACACCCATTTACTACAACATAGGTATTCTTATCATTTAGTAGTTTTTTAAGAACATTAAACTGCTTTTTAGTATATTTACTTACTTCATATAAATATTCATCTGGAATAATAGGTAAATCTTTTAAATTCCAGTATTTATATTTATCATCATATTTTTTTGGATAAGACATAGATACCAAGTGTCCTACGCACCAAGAAATGATATAACCATTTCCACTAATATATCCATCATTTCTATTTTTAGCACCTAAAACCTTTGCATAAGCATTTGCTACGCTTGGTTTTTCAGCTATCACAAGTGTTTGTTTTGTCATTTTTCCTCCTGTTTTTTTTCCAATGAAAAAGGCGACTAGAGTTTTATTTCTAATCGCCTTACGGTTTATTGTTGTTATTTAATTTTATGTTTTATTATTTAATTTTATATTTTCTATTTCTATTACCACCTATTTTTTCTAAAACATCTTTTTTCACTAAATCATCAAGTAATTTTCTTGCTCTCGACTCACCTATATTTAAAAGAATTTCTATATCATTTCGCTTAAAATCAACATTTTCTTTTGCATACTTAACGATAATATCATACTGTTCATCTGTGGTGTAATTATTTGATTTATCATTTTTTATCGCCACTTTATCGCCACTTATCGCCACTTTACCGCCACCAACTTTGAGTGTTGATATTTCTTGTAGTGGTATAATTGTAGTAAATATATCGCCTTCTTCAAATATAGGATAGGTATGTGAATACATCATCGTATATTTATTTGTATTTCTCATACCTGAACCAAGCTCATCAGCAAGTCCTATTTCTCTAAATATTTTTGATATTAAAGGATTTTTTGAAATAGGTTTAAAGTTCTTAATATCTAATATCCCTATCTTATTAGAAATATTACTATTTTCAGTAAACATTTTATCTTTTTCAATAACAAATTTAGCCACAAAACCACTAGAATAATCACGATGAGCCAAAATATTTGAAAAAATTTCTCTAAGAATCTTATCCCTAGCATTCACATTATATATTCCATCCATACAAAATAGGTCATTTAAATGTTTCTTACCAAACTTCATCAGTCTATCATAACTATCTAATAAGTTTGTAATAATAACATCTCTATCATCATACCTATCTACATTTTGAACTCTAAATATA
>PDWI01010886.1_pt1 | contig 10092 bp, 12 predicted proteins | sample 1430891 | NCBI WGS metagenome assembly PDWI01 (sample SAMN01162508, study PRJNA174530) | Oral metagenome, whole genome shotgun sequencing project. | biome: Marine environment; feature: Marine mammal; material: Swab sample of the gingival sulcus; isolation source: swab sample of gingival sulcus... | reverse complement strand
TCGATAAAATCCTCGCGCTGCGGTAAAACCATGGCGCCACCGGCCATGCCGACGGCCTGGAGCTCGGGGAGATCAACAATGTTTCCCTGGCCGTCGGCAAAGACCAGGGAGGGCATTTTTCGGGGATGTTTCATTGTGGTGGCCGCAGCACCTTGCAGATCGAGTCAATGGCTCGGTACACTTCAAGATCGTCGCCGTAAATATCTGTCATATCTGGATGATTGATGAGGTCTTCAATGAGATACTGGGTGAGATAAAGGCTGACCATATTGGGGTCTTGGACCAGGGTTCTGACTGGAGCGACTTTCATTTGAAAGTCAAATTCTTCGATGCTGCCAAGTGACTGGAGTTGCTGTACCAGGGCTTCTCTAATCTGGCCGCTGGCCGAGACCTCAATGGTCTGCAGGTCAATGAGGCGTTGCAAGAGCATCATGGCTAGTTGTTCCGCGTGCTCTTTGGCATGGCGAAACATCTGGCGGCGTTCCTGTTCTCTTTTCCTGTCAATGGCCCGAATGGTTTTCTCTGTGGTTCTACTGGCGTTTACTTTTACTTTTGCCATGTGGCACGCCTCCCTTGTGGTCATAGCTACGGCGAGTGGCTCGCAGATAAAGCAGTTTGTTTTCTTTCTCAGTGGTATATAAACAGATTTTAGAAATATCACTACATCAAAATATCATTGTCACGAACTCTTTTTTGCTGGCAAAAAGATTGGGCAGTGATGAAATCAGGGTGTTATCGAGATGTTCTTTGATGATAAAATAAAAATAATGGTTGAATTTACCGGGCTCTTCATTGTACATATCACTATATGAGGTTTGTCTAAGAGCTTGAAATAGCTCAGTACAGCATGTGAAGTTCTTTTGGCGTGTTGAATATTTGAAGATAATTTTTGGAGGTTTTTGCTATGTCTATGCATTTACGGATGGTTTTTCCTGCGCTTCTTTGCCTTTCCGCACTCACCTTTTCTGGTTGTTGCTCTAAGAAAATAGTGGAGCCTGAAGTGGCTGTTGCAAAGGATGTCGCGCCTGTTGAAGAGCCGTTAGAGACAAAACCTGTAGTAGAAGAGCCGGCTGCAGTTATGGAAGGGCGTACTTCTGTACCGATGCTTCCCGTGTATTTTGACTTTGATTCTTCTGGAATTCAAGGAGATCAGACGTCGCGTGTTCAGGTAAACGCTGATTTTCTGGCGAAGAATCCTGGGGTAAATATCCGTATCGAAGGAAACTGCGATCCTCGTGGTACCAACGAATACAATATGGCTCTCGGTGAGCGCCGTGCCTTGAGCGCCAAGAAATATTTGATGAACCTTGGTGTTGACGAGAGTCGTATGAGTACCATCAGCTACGGTGAAGAAAAGCCGTTGCTCTATGGTCATGATGAGTTGTCTTGGGCGCAAAATAGACGGGATGATTTTGTTATTGTAGAATAATTACTCTTTGGATGGAAAGAAATATTTCCCATCCACTCCTTAAGGAGAATGGCATGAAGGTACGTGCATGGCTGCTGGCTGCAGCGGTGTTTTGTGGGATGAGTTTTGTGGCAGCGGTCCAGGCAGGGGCGGCGATGAAGGTCGCGGTGATGGATGTGCAGAGGATCATCGCAAGTTGTGATTCTGGAAAAGCCGCGAAGGTTCGTTTTGAAAGGAAGACCAGAGAGCTTCAGCAGAAATTTCAGGCTGAAGAGCAAGAGTTGGTTGCCTTGCAAAAAGAGATAGAAAAAAAGAGCTCGGTCTGGAACGAACAGAAAAAGCAGGAGAAAATTCAGCAATTTCAGCGAAAGCGTCGTGAGTTGCAAAGTAGAACTGCGGACGCTCGTTTTGAGTTGAAGCAACTTCAGGAGAAAGAACTGCAACCTATTTTGAAGTCGTTAAAAGGTGTTATTGACGCCTATGGCAAGAAAAAAGGCTACAGCCTGATTGTTGATACCAACGGTGGTGTGTTGTATTTCGATAAAACCATTGACGGAACTGATGCTGTAGTCAAGGAGCTGAATGCTGCAATGCGTAAGTAAGCGCTGTTGTTTTTGCTGGATTCGCTTGTGCTGAGTGATGAAACGGCGTGAAAGGGCTGTGTTCCTTTTACGCCGTTTTTTTGCTTTGTTATAAGCTACGAAAAAAAGAAAATATATTATCAGGAAATTATGGCTATACGAAGTATGACCGGGTTTGGACGCGGTACTGCAGAACACCAAGGCAGGATGTGGACGGTCGAAATCCGTACTGTTAACAATCGCTTTCTTGATTGCCATCTGCGGTTGCCAAAAGGTTACCATGCCCTTGAAGAGAGGGTTAGAAAACGGGTCGGCAATCACCACGTCCGAGGCAGGGTAGAACTCACTGTTGCGGTGCAGGGTGATTTTTCTGATCTGGTAGAGCTTAGCTATAATGAAGCCTTGGCTAGTCGTTATTTCAAGGCCCTTGAGGATATTGCCGAGCAGTTTGATATCAATGGGGATGTTTCTGCTGTTCAATTGAGTGCCTATCCTGATGTCTTGGTTCGGGAGCGTCACGATGAAGACCTGGAGGCCATTTGGCCGCATCTTGCCACGGCTCTGGACACTGCCCTTGTTTCCTGTGAGGAGATGCGTTGTCGTGAGGGGGCTGCCCTGGCTGCCGATCTTCAAAGCAGGATGACGACCTTTGCCTCTCTGGTTGCCCAGATCGAAGAGGCCCTTCCTCAAGTGCAGCAGTTACGCGAGAGCCAGCTGCAAAGCCGTCTGGAAAAATTGCTTGATGGTGTTGCGCTCGATCCGCAGCGGCTCGCCCAGGAAGTGGCTATTTTGGTGGACAAGGCTGATGTTACCGAAGAGTTGGTACGGATTGGCAGTCATCTGGAACAATTTCGCCGTTTTCTTGATAATGGGCAGGAAGTTGGCCGAAAATGTGATTTTCTTATTCAGGAGTTGTTGCGCGAGGTGAATACCATTGCCTCCAAAACGAGTGATGCTGGCATTGCCCATCTCACTGTGGCTCTCAAGAGTGAGCTGGAAAAGATTCGAGAGCAGGTACAGAACGTCGAATAGTATGAAATTGTTAAATGTAGGTTTTGGCAATACCGTAATGGCCCGGCGTATTGTCGCGGTGGTCAATACTGGCTCCTCTCCGGCAAGAAAGTTGAAAGAGTTGGCCAAGCAGGAGGGCAAATTGATAGATGTCACTGAGGGGCGGCGTACCCGTTCTATTCTGATCATGGACTCCAACCACGTGGTGCTTTCTTCGATCCAGCCTGATACCATCAACCAGAGAATGCAGGCCCTTGATTCAAGAGAACATCTTGAAGAATTACGCCGCGAAAAATGAGGTCTTGGCTATGTCTCGAGGAATTCTTTTTGTTGTCTCTGCTCCTTCTGGAACGGGGAAAACCACCTTATTACAAAAAACCATGACATCGCTTGATAATCTGGAGTTTTCGGTATCCCATACCACCAGGGCTCCCCGCCAGGGGGAGCAGGATGGCCGCGACTACCATTTTGTCAGCGACACGGTTTTTGAGAAGATGCAAGCGGAAGGTCGTTTTGTGGAATCGGCCACAGTTCATGGTGCAAGCTATGGAACGAGCGCCGCCGCTCTTGCTGCCCAGCAGGATCAGGGCCGTGATGTACTGCTTGATATAGACGTCCAAGGAGCCGCTATTTTACGGGACTCAGGACTTGCTGCTGTTCATATTTTTGTGGCTCCGCCGAATATGAAGGTCCTTGAGCAACGTCTTCGAGGCCGCCATACCGAAAGTGAAGAGAAGATAGCCCTGCGGCTTGAAAATGCTCGCCAGGAGATGGCCGCAGCCTATCTCTACGACTATGTCCTGGTCAATGATGAGCTCAACGATGCAATAATGACTTTTTCTGCGATCATCATTGCCGAGCGGGCCCGATGGCGTCGCAACGCCCAGGGACAGCCCCTTGATATTGGGGACCAATTATGAGCAGCCCACATCGCCAAGAGCCGGGCCAGGGCGTGGAAAAACGGCTTCGCTGTGGCACCGACCTGTTGTGGGGGATTCATCCCGTCTATGAGTTGCTGACCAGGACACCTCGGCGGATTGTCGAGGTTTTTCTAGTACGTGGCAAACGGGGTAAAAAATATGGTGAGATTATTGAGCTGTGTCGCAGCCATCGGGTTAAATTCTCTTTTGTGGCCTCGTTGAAACTCACCGGCCCCGAAGGCAGTCAGGCACGGCATCAGGGGGTGGTGGCTCGCATCAATGCGGTGACCGTAAAAGATTTTGATCAATTTACTGCCGATTTTGCAGAGGCGGTTCGCCAGGGAAAAAATCCTAGAGTGGTACTTTGTGATGGACTGCAAGACCCCCACAATATCGGGGCCATCATTCGCTCTGCCCTTGCTTCCGGGGCCTTTGGGGTCGTGCTGACTAAAGAACGGTCTGCCCCCTTAGGGGGGACAGCGGCAAAATCCTCTGCCGGGGCCATTGCCCATATTGATATCTGTCAGGTGAGCAACCTGGTCATGGCCATGCAAAAATTGCAGCAGGCTGGCGCCTGGGTTTTTGGAACGGTCAAAGATGAGACCGCTGTTTCTTTGTATGACACTGATTTCAAGCTCCCTGCCTGTATTGTTGTTGGTAGTGAGGGCAAGGGCTTGCGGCCTCTGGTGAAAAAACAATGTGATGTTCTCATCACGATCCCGATGCGGGGCCGCCTCGATTCGCTCAATAGTTCTGCGGCAGCTGCGGTGGTTCTCTTTGAGGCCTTACGACAATCTCTGTAAGTTGCCGTAAGATTGCTACGCCGTCTTTTTTTTCTGTGGTGCCAGGAATGGGGTCTCTTCCTCTTTGCCTGTATGCTGTATTTTATCCCTGGCGTTCTGCCATCTTCTTTTTCAATAATTCTCCAAGGCTGCCCAGCTCTTTATCTGCGGCGGGTTTTTTTCTGGTCATATAGGTTTTGTATTCCTGGCGTTCTTTGTCTTCTTCCTGCTGTGGTGAAACATAGTCGCTTGGCACTAGGCTGATACGCCGTTCTGCGATCTGTACTGATTCCACGATCACTTCGATAATTTGTCCTGGTTCGACAACCTGACTGGGATGATTGATACGGCGGCCATCACCGGCGCCGAGTTTTGAGATATGAATCAGACCATCGACACCCGGAGCCAGAGTCACAAAAGCGCCAAACTGGGCGAGATGAGAAACTGTACCTTGATGAACTGAGCCTTCATTGAAAGTGGTTACCGCTTTTTCCCAAGGGTCTTCCTGGGTTTTTTTATAGCTAAGTGAGATACGTTCTTTGTCCCAGTCGATAGTATTGACCACCACCTGTACCGTTTCACCAACCCGAAAGTATTGCTCAATATCGTCCACCCGGGTCCAGCTCACCTCAGAAATGGGAATAAGGCCATCGACACCGCCGAGATCAACAAAGGCACCAAAATCACGCAACGAAGAAACTACCCCGGCAACGGTATCTCCCTCTTGAAGGGTCTTTTTAAGTTGTTCTTTCTGTTGTTCTCTCTCTTCTTCCTGAAGAACACGGGCTGAGACCACAATATTGCGTCCATTGGATTCAAAGCGGGTGATGCGAAACATCATCCTGGTCTCCAGGAATGCTGCCGCCAGATCGTCAATACGGCGCAGGCTCATCTGTGAGGCAGGGCAAAAGGCCCGCACATTGCCACCGAGGGTGATTTCAAAACCGCCCTTGATTTCTGCTTTGACAAAGCCTTCTACGGGAATACCACTTTGCCAGGCGTCTTCGAGATGGGCAGCCCCGGAACCTGAGCCGAGGCGGCGGGTGAAACGGAGCTCTGCACCACCGCTGCGTAAAAAATATACCTTGAGCTGGTCGCCAGGTTGGGCGGTGATTTCTCCAAGGTCATTTTTTAATTCACTGGCATCAAGAACACCTTCGCTCTTGCCGCCGACATCGAGAAAAACGTGGTCACCGTTTATGTCAATAATGGTGGCGGTGATCTGTTCTCCTGGGGTGAAATGGCGCAGTTTGGTCTCTTCGTGCTGACCGAAGAGGTCGGCAAAACTTTCGTTGCTATGGTCCATAACGTCTGTGTAGTGATGGTTAATAAATAAAAATCAGGACATATAAAACTCTCGGTGACTATAGCATATCTTGCCGCCATCGCAAGTGTTTCCCATATCCTGCCATCTCTATAACTGGTGCGAAGGGATTTTTTGTTGGTCAAGCCTATTTGCCAGGGAAGAAAAATAAGGCTATGGTGCAAAGAGGCTTTTTTGGGTGAGGGGTGTTAACGGGATATTTCCCTGACAAAAGGGCGGATTGAAAAGAGATGCTCAAAGGCTATTTATTTATTCTCACTGCGGCGTTCTGCTGGGCCGGAATTGGTATTTTTTCATCGGTGGCTTTCGCTCAAGGGGTCACTCCTATGGAGGTCGCTCTGTGGCGTGCCGTGATCTCCTGGCTGCTCTTTGCCTGCCAGGCAATGGTCACGGGGCATGTTTATCTGCAACGCAAGGATGTATTCCCTCTGGTGTTTTTTGCCGTTTTTGGCATCTCTCTTTTTTATATTTCGTATCAATATGCGGTGCAAAACGGCGGGGCGGCCTTTGCCTCGGTCCTGCTTTATACGGCACCGGCCTGGGTGGTCCTTTGTTCCTGGTTGTTTTATCACGAGAAACCAGGTGTCGTAAGAATCCTGGCCCTTGTTCTGGTGATAGTAGGGGTGTTTTGTATTGCGCGAAACGGCGCCCCGCAAAGCTCGACAAGATCTTTTGGCGGTATTGCCCTTCTTGCTGGGATAACCTCTGGATTTTGTTATTCGCTCTACTATACCGTGGGCAGATATTTTTCCTCGCGGTATTCGTCGGCAAATCTTTTTTTATATGTCCTTCCCGTGGGAATTGCAGGAATCTTTCCCTTTGTTGATTTTTCCCCGAAAAACACCTCGGCGTGGCTGGCCTTAATAGGTGTTTCTGTGATTTCTACTTATGTCGCCAATTTTTGTTATTACCAGAGCCTTAAATATCTGGAGCCAAGTCGGGCCTCGATTGTGGCGACCTTGGAACCTGTGCTTGCGGCGTTGGCAGCATTTGTATTTTTGGGCGAGTTTTTCAGCTTTTTTGGCTATCTGGGTGCGGCGATGATTCTTTTGGCTGTGGTTCTCACTGTATGTGAGAAAAAAAGTCAATAAGGAGCGGCAAAATATTTTCTCGAATGTCGCAGGAAGTCTTTAAAGGTTGGGGTGGAAGAGGGCGGCAAATAAAAAAGCCATCTTCATTGCACGACGCTATAGTCTTGGTGAAGATGGCTTTTTTTGAGGGGGAAAGTTTTTATTTGATAAGAAACTTTTCTATAGAAACTCCAGCATCGACCTGTTTCTTGAAGACATTGGGCATCCGTCCCTGTCCAGTCCATGTGGTTATTTTCCCATTGTCGTCAGTGATTTTATATTTCGGTGGTCGGGGAGCGCGTTTTCGGCCGTTTTTTTCGCCATTTTCACGGAGTAATTCATCAAGGTTGATGCCGTCTTTAGCCAGCATTTTCTTGTATTCTTTTATTTTTTTAGCTTTTTCGGCATTCTTTTTCTTAGCCTCTTTTTCTGCTTCAAGACGTTGTTCAATAATCTTTTCCAGCTTTTCTTTAATGTTGTAAAGTTCTTGGAGGCTTAGTTTCTTTGTGGCGCTATTTAAACGACGGGAATGGCTTAATACTTTGACGACTGAATCCATAATTGTATCCTTTTGTTAATGTTTTTTGTTAGTATTCCAACGGGCTTCTATTAACAATAATAGTATTATTTGAGTATGCAACATTTTTTATTTTTTTTTGAAAACTTGTCCTGCGAAGAGATGACTTTTTATTAGTTACAATGGTTTCTTGTGTGAAAATTTCGTTATATTCAAGGTGAAGTATTTACGGCGAACCTGTTTTCCTGTGGTATTGTTGCTTCTCATATTTTCGTGGTTTTTTTCTTGATGTATGAGTTATGATCATCCTTGATGAAATGGATATTATGGTATGGCCTCATTGGCAAAAAAGATGAAAATTTCTGAGGGGAAATGATGGCCCTCTTTTGATTATTCTTTGTTCTGGTGTCCTTTTACCGCGAGATAATGATGGTAACGATAGTACTTTTCTCTATTGATTTTTTTTGTGTTATTCTCCTGATGAAAATTGTTATGGATATGTAGTGAAAACAAGAGGAAAGTATTGTGTTCTATAGTTTTTCTCCACAATCAAATAACAAGAGAAAGCATTGTATATGAAGAAGCCTCCTAAATTAGATAGACAAAAAATTGCTTGATATATTCTTGTAGTAAGTAGTGGTGTTTGTTGAAAAACTCTTTTTTTGTGGGGAAGATAATTTGGGATAGGCTTTATACAGCAGAAAGTGGCAGTTGTGGCTTCACTTCTGACGAAGTGAAGCCATAGGCTGGACGGTAAATGGCATTGAGATCGTAGATGGTGTGACCTCTAATCTTTTTGATAATGGTGATGGTCATCTTAAGATTGAGAACACCATTACCTGTATCATATTTAACCAAACGACAAAAAACAAAGAAAGGCACCATGGGAGGCAAAGACTCTCTTTGTTGCAGACTATAACTCATGGCAAAAAGAGAAAAATACGGGGTGTTGCTGTTCTTGGCAGTCGTGGTACTATGTCATAACGGATATATCTCGTAGTTATACGATTCTTTGGGGTTACTTTTTAATTTTAGATGACAGAAAAAATGAAACAACGAGTGGTTATAACGTTTTTTGCTGGCCTTTTGGGCTTGTCTCTTGTTGTCCAGAGTTGCTGGGCTGACGACTTTACCGATTGGTTGCAGTCTTTTCGCTATGAGGCAGAGAGAGCTGGTATCTCACGGACAATTTTCACAAAGGTCTTTGACGGGGTCACTGAACCCGATATCCGGGTCTTGCAACGGGCCAATCATCAGCCAGAGTTTAGCTTACAGATATGGGAGTACTTGGATACCAGGGTCAATGCCCTTTCCATAGATCGGGGGCGTGAGATGGCCCGCCGCTATCATAAGGTCCTTGCTGATATCGAACAACAGTCTGGGGTTCCCGCTTCGATCTTGTTGGCCATTTGGTCCATGGAGACCAATTACGGTCTCATCCTCACGAAGAAAGAGCGTCTTCATTATCTTCCCCAGGCTTTGGCAACCCTGTGTTGGCAAGATTCTAAAAGAAAGAAATTTGCCAAGACCCAGCTCTTGGCCGCCTTGAAAATATTTGCTGCAGGTGATGTTGCTCAGGATGATTTCCTGGGTTCCTGGGCCGGTGCCATGGGCCATACCCAGTTCATCCCCACCAGCTACCTGGCCTATGCTGTTGATTTTGATGGAGATGGCCGCCGTGATGTCTGGAATTCGGTGTCTGATGCCCTGGCGAGCTCCGCCAATCTTCTTGCCAAAAATGGCTGGCGTCGAGGCAAGACTTGGGGCTATGAGGTTGTCCTTGTTCCTGGGGCCAAAAAGTATCAGGGGGAAACTAAGACCCTTGCCGAGTGGCAGCGTCTCGGTGTGCTGCGCCCCGGCGCAAAACCCTTTCCTCGACCGGGCGATAAGGCGGTATTGAAGATTCTGGCAGATGGCAACGGACCTGGATTTTTAATGCTGCGCAATTTCTTCGTTCTTAAAAAATATAATAATTCCGATTTTTATGCCTTGGCCGTAGGTCTGCTTGCTGATCGCCTTGCCGGGTGGCAGGGGCTGGTGCAGCAATGGCCAAGGCCACCACATCTGCTTAACTTTGCTGAAAAAATGGAACTTCAGAGACTTCTTGAGCGCTGGGGCTATTACCATGGCGCTGTCGATGGTTATCCTGGAAAGATGACCCGTGAGGCCATCCGCCTTTTCCAGAAGGACAAAGGCTTTACGGTCAATGGCAAGGCAGACCAGAACACTCTGCGCCAGCTTAGAGAGTTGGCCTCTCCTTGAGATAATGCTGCAGCCCCCTCCCTCCTCCGTCTCTCACAGGGAAAACGAGGTGATGTACCTATTTGCAAAGGCTGCGATGCAATGATTTCTGGGCCCGGGCAAAATCCTCACGGCTCACAATGAACTGCATATTCGTCTGCCGTGAGGTCTGGGAGACGGCGAGGATGTTGATCTCATCTTTGGCCAGGGCGCTCGCCGCCTTGGCCATAATTCCCGG
>PDWI01010885.1_pt1 | contig 10094 bp, 7 predicted proteins | sample 1430891 | NCBI WGS metagenome assembly PDWI01 (sample SAMN01162508, study PRJNA174530) | Oral metagenome, whole genome shotgun sequencing project. | biome: Marine environment; feature: Marine mammal; material: Swab sample of the gingival sulcus; isolation source: swab sample of gingival sulcus... | reverse complement strand
AATACTTCCTGCTTCTTGATTTTGTTGCAGGGTAAGCGATTCCATATTTACATCAAATAGGTCAGCTTGTACATCTTCCCATTCCCAGCGTTTGCGTTGCTCACAGCCCTGCAACTTTATTTCTTGCATTCCCGTAATCATTTGGTAAACCACGTTACGATTTATTCCCTGTTGCTCAAATAGTTTATAATCTAGCAAACGTCTTTTTTTAAGGAAGAAAAGTATCCAAATTCCATAAATAACACTTCCTAGCAAGAAAATTAGGAATATAGGCAAATTGTAATAAAGCAAAACAATACCAAAGACTACAAAAGTAAAAACAGAAAATAGCAAACTTAGTGTCTGGGCTGTTAAAAAATGTTCTATTCTTCTGTGGTCTTCAATGCGTTGGATGAGGTCACCCGTAAGTTTCGTGTCAAAAAACTTCATTGGAAGTTTCATCAGTTTGATGAAAAAATCGGAAATCAATGAAATATTGATACGTGTACTAATATGCAAAAGTATTTTCCTACGAATAAAGTCAATAGCAGTTCGGCTAAAAAGCAACATTAACTGTGCCACTAATATTAGCCAAATAAAACCTATATCTTTGCCACTAATTCCTGTATCTACAATGGCTTGTGTAAGGAATGGAAAAATAAGTTGTAAGATACTTCCAATAAAAAGCCCCAAAATAAGTTGTACAAAAAAGCGTTTATATCTAACGAGATATTTCCACAGGAATTTTATGCGTTTCTTTCCGTTCAATTCATCTCCCTCTTTCTCATAAAACAAATGTGTAGGTTCTAAAAGTAGAGCAATGCCCTTTTCCTCTCCATTAGTTTTTGTACTTACCCAATGTGAACAAAAGTCCTCTTTGGTATAAGTCATAAGCCCTTTGCCTGGATCAGACACAAAAATTCTATAGCCTTTTTTTGTTTTTTTTACATTATAAACTACTACAAAATGGTCCTGATTCCAATGGGTAATGCAAGGTAAAAGGGCTTTTTCTGCCAATTTCTCAAAAGTAAGTCGCCCACCAACTGTACGAAAACCAATTTTCTCAGCAGCACGACTAATTCCAAGCAAAGAAACACCATCACGCCCAATAAAGGACTGTTGTCTTAACCCATCTAAGGTGTATTTTTTGCCATAGTGTTTAGCAATCATACATAAACATGCAGGTCCACAGTCCATTGCATCATGCTGCTGTATTATAGGAAAAGCCATCTTTTTTACTTTTTAGTAATTAAATTGCGTACTTCAAAATCTAAAGTTAAGTAATCTTCTATAGATAAATCAATCACATTCAAAGAACAGATATTATCAATATTTCCCCAACCATTTTCTATTTGTTTTTGACTGCAAGGTCCCATACATTGAGGAAGCATTATACAATTGAGGCATTTTTCATTTTCAAAAGTTGTTCGAGACAATCTTTTAATCAACATTTCTTTCTGCCATTCAATAGTGCCACAGGGAAGTAATTTACCTTCTGCTGTTTGGGGGGTTAAGGTGCGACCATTGCATCTATACACTAAACCATCATAGTTGATAACGGCATAGTTATACACTTCTGCAGGACAAGAGTTAGCCCTACGTCCAAAAATACCATGTCCAACCCTAAAACCTGCTCTTGAAAATTTCAAGATGGTTTTTTTTAATTTGTTTATTTGTTCCACTGTTACAAAAGATTTAGTTTGCCAAACTCTTTCTAAATGAATAAAAACTTTATTTCTATCTAATTCTGATAATTCATTAATTATTTCATCTGTATAATTTAATGTTTGATTGTCATAATTAATTCTTATTGTTAAAATTCTAGAAATTGATGTGTTCTCCGAAGATAAATGTTCTGATATAAGTTTTAGAGCTGAAATAATTTTATCAAAAGTAGGAAAGTTTTTTATTTTTCCTTTTCTTACACTATCATGTTTTCTTGCATTACCATCTAGAGTTATTTGAAACATTGGATTAAATGGCTTTATTTTAAGAATCAATTCTTTTGTAATCAAAGATCCATTTGTTATAAAAAAAGGATAAAATGGGATCTTACTTTTCATGCATAAACTACTTATTCTTTCGAGTAAGGGATAAACGACACTATCAAAATACAATAATGGTTCTCCTCCAAAAAAAGTAAGATGAAGCATATTTATTTCTTTATTTTCAATTTTTTTTGAAATGTGATTAACAACAGCATCCATAACTTCTAAAGACATTATGCTGTTTTTTACATGACTCTCATAACAATACCAACATTTCAAATTACAATCTTGTGTTGGGTATACCATTAAGAAATAATCTTTACTATCAAAAGTCTGTACTTTGTTTTCAAAACGAATGGCATTTAGTTCATCAAAATTCTTATCAATAACAAAGCCACAAGATTTAAAACTCTTATGAATTTGAGGAAAGTTTTTCTTAAAATTTTCAATAGAATCTCTTTTTATAAAATTTTCATAAGCATCATGAGATATAATAACATAACTATCAGTTAAAGTGTTATACCCCAACACGCAATTCTTTTTTTTAATAAAAATATTATAATTACTTTTTTTCATTGCTCTATTTTTTGATTATATAATTTACTTCAAGTTTCATATTTAGCTTATTACTTATAAGTGTTTTTTTTAATGTTAGATTTAGTAAGTAATAAGAATAAGGAAAACCTAAAGGATAAAAATTTTTTGAAGAAGATAGACAATAATGTTGTATTTCCCCCTTTATATTCGCAGGAAACTGTACCTCTTGTAGAGAATAAATATTATAGTTAAATCTACAAATGGGATAACAGGATATTTTATTTGCTTGTAAATTTGCAGGATTGATTGATAGTAAATCTTTTGATATTAGGGGAAATGTTGCAATATTTATGCATTCACTATTTGAATTCAAACACGAGACAAATATTTTTTCTTTTGTAGTTATTCTATATTTAGGGGAACAAGCCCACACACAAGTGTCTGAAATATATCTAAAAGTATTTACAAACTCGTCACTTTTTATATCACTGTCTACAACTATTCCTCCAATCATGAAACTTTGAGAAAAAATACTTGTACTTTGAACCATAATAAGAATAAAAAAGACATTTTTCATTTTGTTACATTTTGTGCAATCTAAAACAAAAGGACAAATGCGAGTGAGTTTTAATAAATTTCACAAAACACCCTTTGCTTTTGCCCTTTTGTTTAATATTAAGCTTGTCTAATTGTGTCATTAGTACTACATCCATAACAACCATCACCACAACCACTTCCACAGCCCATTCCACAACCACTTCCACAAGTTATAGTATCATCTTCGTTATGTCCTCCTCGTATTTCAATCAATTCATCATTACCTAAGAATAAATCATCTAAAGAAATAACCAACATATCTTTTTTATTTTCTTTCATTGTATAATAATATTTATAGTTTATACTAATCTTGCTCAAAACAAGTCTCCATTATTTCATACAGACTCCCGATAACTATCGGTTGGAAATTACTGCATTACCTAATTTGTCAATCTGTGACATTTCAATAACTTCTAACTTTACCTATTAAGTACATCAAAACAAAAGTAAAGTCATATTGTAATATGTTAACTCTTTGCTTATGAATATTTAGATTAATATTTGCGATCTTTTTAAAATAGTTATTGTCCTTGCAAGAGAAAATCAACAAAAGATCTTTTTTATTTTCACATTCTACGAATTTCTGATTTTCCAGCTCCTTTACCTTTATATTTTGACTTAGTTGAATTAAACTTGTATCGAACTGTGAGTTCAAAACTTCTGCTATCCCAACCATTAAGAGCATTTAAATACATTCTTCTGTTATATAACAGATTTCCATTTTTTTGCCCTTTAAAAACATCGTGTCCTTTTAGGGAAATCGTTAAATTATCATCCAAAAAACTTTTAGTTAATCCTAAATTTACAGAATAAACATTTTCCGTTAGATAAATATTTTGCACATTCCCTTTGCCTTGAAAACTTGCATCAAGTGTAAAAAGGAACTTCTTTGGTAAACGAAATGAGTTATTAAAGGAGGCAAAAGGCAATGGTTTGTTAAACTCCATCAATTTTTTATTACTTTCCAACTTTAACCATTGTTTTTGGACTCCTGCACTTAGTTGTGGTGACCAAATTCCAAAAGTTGGTGATATGCTTACATAAGCAGTAAAATTAGGCAGTCTATCCAAATTTATATGATTTATCATTGCCACAGCAGGATTATTTTCCATTTGTTCTGCCCAATAAATAATGGCATCTTTTTTATATTTATAACTGAACATAAATTGCATGATTTTCCAACTTCCTGCCAAAGTAATATCGTGCGTAATAGATGGATTTAAAAAAGGATTACCTGTTTGCATCGTAAAACGATTACCATAAGCAACATTACTTCTTAACTGACTATAAGTTGGTCTTTGTATTTTAGTTCTATAACTCAATTGTATTCCAACACCTTTTAGTCTTGTAGCAAAAGAGCAAGAGGGAAACCATTGTGAATACTCTTTACTTTGTTCTTTTTGGAAGACATTATTTACATAGTAATCAGACTTAATATTTTCATAACGCAACCCCGTAGTAAATTGTCCCCAAGAGGTGTTTTTTGAATATTCTGTAAAAAAACTATTATTTCTTTGCTTAATGTCTGTTTTGGAAGAAGTAATAATTTGGTTTGCCCAATAAGCATCCTCTCTATTCGTATGAGTGTATTCGCTTCCAATAGATAATTGCCCATTAAAAATAGGATAAGAAAACACCAATTTGGCAGCAAACATTCCACTATTAATCTCATTCTTGGAATCTATAATACGATTAGCATAATTTTGACTTTCTTCCACTACCTTAGTTTCCAAATTCATCTTTTTTGAAAAATAAGTAAAATCATAATTGACAGTTAATTTACCAAATGCACCATTATAATATCCGCTAAGAATATGGGTTGGATTTTTCTTGAAATTTGTGCTATTTTTTGTCAACCATTCATCAAAAAACACTCCATTTGCATAAATTGTATTATCCAAAGTTCCTTGTTCTTTACCATAAGTTTGTAATGAATAGATGTATTTTACCCCTGCATTATGTTGTTTTGCAATCTCATAATTAGTTCCCAAAACACCTCGCAATACTTTATAATGCAAAGTATTATCTTTTATATTCGTTTGATTCCAAAGTGTATCTATAAAAGTTGTTTGTTTTAAGGTTTCTTGATGCAATTCCTCTGTATCATAGTAAGATGCCGTTCCAAAAATATCCCACCCTTTTTTACGATAATTCATATTTAGCTTTTCAATCAAATCGGTATTTTCAGATTGAAAATAACTCGAACGCACATCAAAACTAAAACCATCCCCCAATCTCTTTACGGTATAAATGCGAATAACTGCCTTTACGGACGCATCGTACCTCGCTCCGGGATTAGTTACAATCTCGACGCTTTTAATATCATCGGAATTTAGATTTTCCAACTCTGAATTATCACGCATTTCTTGATTATTAATGTAGATTTTAGCTTGACCTTTACCAAAAACAGAATACACACCATTCTTCCCCATAAGCATCGGTAAGCGTTGTAGTACATTGTTAGCAGTTCCTGCTTTTTCGAGTACCGAATTTTGAATAGTTGTTACAAATGCATCATTTTTAACTTGCATTTTGGGTAATTCTGCCTTTACTACTACTTCTCCTAGTTCATTTTTGGCATCGTGCAAAATAATCGTTCCAAGTTCAGCTTTTACATCTGTTTTTTTCGTTTCATAACCGATAAAACTCACTTCTAAATAACCTTTAGTGATTTGTTTCTGAGTTTTGAGCAAAAATGCTCCTTTGTCATCAGTTGTCGTTCCCGCTACAAAAATGCTATCAGGTAATGAAAATAAAACTACATTGGCAAATGGAATTGCCTTGTTTTTAGAGTCTTTTACTATTCCTTTGTAATTCTGTGCAAAAGAAAATACTACTAAACTGAATGCAAAACTACTTAATAATAATTTTTTCATAACAATTATGTTTTATCAATATTTATAATACTTACTATTTCAGAAAAATTTGAATTATTGTATAATAAGCCTTCCGCTTCTAATTCCTTTATTGCTATTTCAATAGGGGTGTCTTTATCAGTATTTATTAGTTCTTTTTTTATCATGTCAATGGAACACACCTTTTTATTACAAAGTTTTAAGATGTTCCAATGTATTCCATTCACAGTAAACTCAATTTCATTTATTACTAAATCATTGTAAAATTCTCTGTAATAGACAGACTTGTTATTAAAAAATAGTTTATAGTCGTATTTATTTCTAACATAATGAGCTTCTACTTTTTCAAATATATCCCAAAGAGAATTATATTCCTTTTTTACAAAATCTAGTAACAATTCATACTTGTCAGACTCTTTTATAAACTTATTAGGTAATGAATTATATATAACAGACGAAGACCACTCGTCAAGAGATCCTTCTTTTTTTATTTTATTAAAATACCTTGAGCATTTTGCAATACTAAGAATAGAATGATTATGATTAAAATAACCTACTGTTAAATAGAATCTTAATTTATGTAGATTTTTAATTCCCTCTTTTATATCTTCTGGTGTTTCCTCAAGTAAATTTTTCAATACATTTGCTCCATTTATTTTAATGCCAAAATAAAGAGCCCATTTTATGAAGAACAAGTTGCTAGCAAAAGTATTCTTTTTATCAATTTTTATAAGTATATTGTCACTAGGGGATTCGTATCCAATCTGCACAGATTGAAAATGAATAACTCCCATTTTCTGAATATCTTCAAAGGACAAGTCTTTTGTTATTATTTCAGCTCCTAATATTGAAAAATCATTAAACTCCTGCTTTAATTCTATCAAAGCATTTAATAAATTTCTAAACCTTTCAATATCTCTACCTACAATATCATTATCAAGAAATAAAAAAGTGGATATATTATTTTCATTTAAATAGTGTCTTAACTCTTTAAGAATTATATTCACATTTTTTACACGACTTTTATATCCTGCATTTAGATAGCAAAAGTGACATCGCATCCAATGACAACCTCTACCTCCTTCAAAAGGTAACACAATATCACGATCAATAGGATATTCTTTTGTTTCCTTTATATAATCTGAAAAATCAAACTGAGTGTCATTTAAATCAACATAAATATTTCTTGATTTTGGAAAGACTATATCATTATTCTTTCTATAAATAGTGTTGGGAATTTCTGTTATTTCACATTTTTCAGCAAGGAATTCACTTAGTTTAACCAAAGAATATTCCCCCTCCCCCCACGATGCGAAATCGAAAAGAGAAAAATTTCTCATAAAAGCAGCCGCTTCTCCTCTAGTATTAAAACCTCCCGCCATTATACTAATATCGGGGGCTATTTGTCTAATTCGTTTTACAAAAATAGAAGCAACAACCCATTGATAGAATAAAGATGAAAAACCAATATAAAGGTATTGCGATAAATCTATAGATAAAAAATAATTGTCTATTATGTCATTTATCTTAATTCTAAAATTTTGAAACTCAGAAATTATATAATCTAACCCTTTGGAATGTATTTGAGGTTTTGTTTGTAATACTTGATACGCTAGCCTTTCTAATAAAATTAAGTCGTCATTTTCTATTGCTAAATACGCAAAAAAAGGCAACATTTTATGGTAATCAGACTCATATATCAGACTTCCAAAATTCAAAAAATTCCTAAGCTCAGAATTTAATCTAACGTTCCAATATAAAATATCTACATCAAAACCTGAATCACACAATGCAGACTTTAATACAGATAATGCAGGCGAGGGCATATTTTCCATTGACGGAGGAAGCCAATTGAGTAAAATTTTCTTTTTTCGCATAAGTTTTAAGGTTTTAAATTAATTATAAGGATAGAGGTTTCTCTATCCTTATAATTGCTTCCATTTCTAATTTGAAATAGAAATCTGTCCTTTTACAGGAGGATAGTTCACAGAAATTGATCCTGTGACTTTAATTTTAGAACTTCCTCCTCTAATCATTGCCTTTTCATTATTAGTCATTGTATCAATAACCAAAAGCGAATTTGTTGAAATATTCTTCTTTTTCATACAACAATAATTTAAATAAAAACTAAAATGTAATAGCTACTTTGACTTCAACAACGGGATCTATTCCAACAGGTTTTACAGGTTCTATAGGAGGTAAATCTTTTATAACTGTAGAACCTCCTCCTTTTAGATTAGAACTTTCTTCGTTAGTAACTTTATCCATATTAGTTAATAAATCATTTACTTGAATTTTTTTCTTTCTCATAATTAATTCTCTTTCTCAATATGTGAAATACAAAAAATAGCTATGTCACACATATACTTTAACATTCATCCAATTTTATCATACAGTCTTACCGATAAAATATCGGCTGGAAAATTACTGCACTACCTACTTTGACAAACTTTGTCATTTGGGTAACTTCTAACTTTACCTTGTTATGAATTAAAAAGTAAAATTATGTTTTTTATTACCAGTTGCTTCTTAGATTTTAGTTAAACATTTCAGGTGTTTCTGAAATAGTTATCGTCCTTGCAAGAGAAAACAACCTAAGACCTTACAACAGTTTGTAAATATCATTCAGAAACTATCCAACTCTTATTCTATATCTTTTCCCATTTATATAAATGATTATGTATTTAGCTTCTTCTTTCTTTGAATTTCCGCCTTTTACAACATTCATTTAGAGTTAAAACATCTACAAACTCGTCACTCCATTGCTTTTTTTTTTGCGTTCATTTTTCTTTAATTTTAAAAGTTAAACATATAGTTATTGACTAATTCTCGGCAATGAAAGTATCAAACAATTTTTAAAAGAAAAATAACACACAAAATATTTATTAAGGATATTTTTATTAGAAAATGAGTGCTATTTTATTAGAAAATTATTATAAAAAATGCATTAACAGTTTCAGGAAGTATAAAAACAAGAAAACACTCAAGAACTCTTCATTAGAATCAAGAATAAGTTTTATTAGAATCAGGGTAATATTTTGATTATAAATTTATTATAAAACAAACGCAATTTAGAAATAATCCAAATTATTTTAATAACAAAGTCCTTTTTTTTAATAACTTTGTATCAAATTACTTCTTGAATGCGTAAACTTATTTCCATAGCAGTTTTTATCTTAGTACTTCTTCTTTTTTCACAAGGAATATGGTTATCTGAGTTTATAAAAAAAGAGAAGATGACTTACCGCTTTTCCCTAGAAGAAGAGCTAATGCAAATTATTAATTTTCACGCAACAGAGAGGTTTGGAGTAAGGGATTCGAAAAATCCTAATGAAAGAAGTTTCATTATCGAAGAAGATGACTCTACAGAAGAAACTGATAAAAACTCTTTGGCTATATTGCATTTAAACACTCAGAATTACAAAAAGGGAAAAGCCTCTTTCTCGGAATTAGTTTACAAAACTTTCACAGAACTCATACTTACTAAAAATGACTTCAGGTTACAGCGAATAGATTCTCTGTTTCAAGAAAATTTTTCTAATATTAAGCAAATAGCTTCTTATAAAATGTCCTTGTTCAAAAAACAGGATTGCATTGATAGCATTTTTTACAAAAAATGGAACAATCAAAATGCACTGTTTATAAAAATTCCATTGGGGACGGAAAACAATTATTATTTGGAGGGCAGCTTCCAAATCAAAAAGTCAGCTTTTGTGCAAAGTTTATTGGGTTCTATTGGAATTTCGGCTTTTGCAATAATTTTAGTGGCATTTTTTATTGCTTGGCAACTGATCGCACTGAAACGAAGCCGGAAGAAATTAGAATGGAAGCAAAAGGTTGTAGCAGGTATTGTCCACGATTTGAAATCTCCTCTTGCTCACACTTATACGATTTTGGACTTTTTCTCTCAAACGGAACAAGATACTTTCAAACAGCAGCAACTTGCTGTTGCTGGAAAGAGGGTAAAGACTCTTTCTGAACGTATTGCTTATATTCTTTCTGTCTTCAAAACGCAAGAAGGCAACTTACTCTTAGAACCTAAACCGTATGCATTATTTGAAAAATGCTCGTTCCTAATAGAAGAATTGAGTAAAACTTATCAGAACAAAATACTTGACGTAAAAATACTCATTCCTAA
>PDWI01010884.1_pt1 | contig 10095 bp, 8 predicted proteins | sample 1430891 | NCBI WGS metagenome assembly PDWI01 (sample SAMN01162508, study PRJNA174530) | Oral metagenome, whole genome shotgun sequencing project. | biome: Marine environment; feature: Marine mammal; material: Swab sample of the gingival sulcus; isolation source: swab sample of gingival sulcus... | reverse complement strand
ATCTATCATTTCTATTACTACAATAGCATTATCTACAAGCATTCCTAGGGCAATAATTAGACCCATTATAGATAGCATATTTATTGTTAAACCAAAGGGTTTGAATAATATAACAGAGCTTATCAATGTAATTGGAATTACAAAGGCTGCTACTATTGCTTCCCCTAGGTTTATAAATAGAAATAAGACAACTATAACCGACAATATACCACTAAAAGCATTAGTAGATATATCATCTATACTTTGTTTGATAAATATTGATGTGTCTAAACTATAGTAAATCTGATTTTGTGGATGCTCTTTATTCCACTCCTCTACCACCTCTTTACAAGCTTCATTGACCTTGATAGAATCTCCATTTCTCGTCAAATAAACATTTAAACTAATAACATCTTTTCTTACTTTTTCTTTGACATAGTAGTTTTTTACAAGGGAATATTCATCTACATATTCTACATCTGCAATATCAGAAAGTTTAATTACTCTACCATTATAATTTAACAAAATAATATTTTTTAATTCATCCAAAGACTTTATCTTATTATCTGATTCAAAACTATAAACCATTCCATCTATATCTTTTTCCCCAAGTGGAATATCAAAATTATTGTCCTTGATAATGCTCACTATAGCTGAATTGCTTAAATTGTATTTTTCCATAAGTTCTGTTTTTACTTTTATGTTAATTCTAGGCTCCTTTAATCCAGATGTTTCTACTCTTCTGATGCCGTCTATCTTATTTAACTTGTCTTTTAAATCATCTATAGCTTTCTTTTGATATTTATATGGTCTGTCCTTCGGCAAGTGCACAATTATGCTAGGAAACCCATATATATCAAAATCAGAAACAATGGGTTTAGAAGCTTCTTCAGGCAGTTTGTTTTCAATCTTACTTACCCTTCTTTCAACATCTTGAATAGCCTTTTCATTATCTGAATTTTCGTCAAATTTAAGAATTATGGTCGACACATTTTTTGATGACTTAGATACGACTTCCTTAAGATTTTCTACATCGTCTAATTCACCTTCAATGGTTTCTGTTATCATTTTTTCTATATCTTCAGCACTTGCCCCAGTCATAGTTGTCACAACAGTTACAACAGGAATTTCCATTTCTGGCATCAAGGTCTTACTCATACTTGTATAAGTATAAACTCCAAATATGATTATAAATACAATAAAAAAATAAAGTGCCTTATTTAAGCTCAATGCTTTTTTTGTTATTTTTGCAAATAGATTAAGTTTCACTGTATACCCCTTTATTTTTGAATGATGCCAGAAGCTAAACTATCAAGCGCTTTCTTTATTCTAAGCATTTTTATTTCTAATAAATTTATAGATTTTTCTACCTGTTCAAACTCAAATTCAAGTTTATCGCAATCCAACTTACTCATATATCCTAAACTATACGTCAAATCATTTGCAGACTTCTTTTTCAACAATAAATCTTGTTTTAAAATCAATTTGCTCTTTTCTTTTTCTAATTTCTTGTATGCTGATAACATTTTCTTACTTGCTATTTCAAGTGAGTCTCTAATACTTTTTTTATTAATTTCTGCCTGTTTTTTATTTACTTCCAATATATCTGCATCATTTTCATAATCATCTCTTAATTCTATTTCTGTATCCCCTATTAAATCAATCTTTTCATTCATAAGAGCTATATTTTGATTTTCAGAAAGGCATTTTTTAACATAATATGAATAAACGTAAGACTTCAATTCATAATCAAAATAATTTTTTTCTAGCTTTATTCCATTCAAATCATCAACCCCTATAATAAAGGCAATCTCATCAAATTTATCATTAAAAGATGTATTCATACTCTCAATATCTATATCTATTTCATCTAGCGAATTTTGTAATTCTATCAAAGTCATTTTATCGATAAAACCAAGTTTATAGGTAATTTTGTTCATATCATATAAATTTTTAATAAACTTGTATTCATCGTTTTTCATAATAATTAATTTGTCTAGTTCAACTATATCTAGTATTTTCTTCTCTAAATTATTAATTTCACTTTCAATAAAATCTTCAAGCGAATTTTCTCTATTAGATAAATCCACGGAATTAGACGACATCTTATAGTCCAGCAGTATATAATTTTTTCTCATTTCTTCTAGATTTTCATCGTACTTTTCTATCCCATCGATTGCCTTTTCTTTTTTTTCTTCTAATGACTCTACCGTCTCAGACGGAAGCAAATGAGAAATGTCTAAATTTCTATTGATTTCATCTAATTTTTCTTCTAAATCACTTTTAGATTTTTCAACGTCTTTAATATTTTTTTCTAATTTTTCTAATTTTTCCTCATCACTTATCAAAGTTTCTTGTTTTAAATCTTGCTTTAATTTTTCAAGTTTTATACTCTTGCTATTTTCAACAAAAACTTTTTCAATTTCCTTTATTGTCATATATTCTGAACTTGGTAAATTCTGTTTTTTCTCGTCAATTTTTTTAATATATGTAAAACTCTCTTTCTCTATTTTTTCTCCCTCATCTGCTCTTATAAATAAACTTGCACAATTAAAAAATACAAAACAAGACAATATAATAAACAGTACTATTACTTTTTTATTTTTCATTTATTACCCCCAATTAATAATTATTTTTCTTTTGCTATTATCTTTAAAATTATAGACTTAATATCATCTTTATCTATCATGGCATTAAAATCTTTTTCAAGAATGTACTTAGCTAATATAAATATATTTAAAGCATTGATAATTTCCATTGCTTTTTCATAACTGATAAAATCTATGTATTTATTTAAACTCCTGTCATAGTTAATTAATTCGTCGTATACTAGGTCTAATTCTTTATCAAACATTCTTTCATACAAAAAAATAACATATAGTTTTGCATACTTACTTCCAGCAAGTTCAGAAAAAAACAAATCAGAAAAAGACTCAACTAATCCTTCTATACTAATGTTTTCACCCTTATTGGAAGCAAAAACTAACTCATCTCGAATATCTACTGCATCGATCATCAAGTCTTTCAGTATCTTCCTTTTTAAAGGATAATACCTATAAACACTGCCCTTGCTTAAGTCTACCGAAGCGACAATATCATCCATAGTAGTAGATGAATAACCCTTTTTCAAAAATATATCAATAGCAGCAGTCCTTATTTCTAGCTTTCTCTCTTCACTTGATTTTCTAACAAATTTTGACATAAAACCTCCTTAATGACGATTTCGTCAATTATATTATACCATTATAAAAAATTTGTCAACAAAAAATCCAAAAGTAATTAGAACAATAATTTAATAAATAATTTCAATATTTATGAATAATGTATGAATAAGAAGGTATATACTATTATAGTATAAGATGAGATTGGTTTGGTAATTATAATGGAAAAAACTTATGAAATAAGAGTATTTGGTAAAGTTCAAGGCGTAGGATATAGAAACTATGTTAATAAAATAGCTACAAGTAAAAACATAAAAGGAAAAATAGAAAACAAAGAAGACGGTTCTGTCTCTATTTTTGCTTGTATGAAAGATGATTTTATAGACTCATTTGTAGATGATTTAAAAGTAGGAAACACATATTCAAAAGTTTCATGTATAAAAGTCGAGGAAGTAGAGGATAATATCCTAGATGATTATAAGGACTTTTTTATAGCGTACTAAATTTTATTTACAAGCTTTCACTTAATATATCTAGAAGTAATGCGGGCACAATTTGATGGTTTATGGTAATTTTACCAAAAGAACACAAAAAATCTGCTCGTTTTTTTATTTTATCAGATAATCCGAATGATGAACCAACTACAAAAACAATATTTTCTTTGTTTCGTCTTTCCATAAGATTAATAAGACTATCTAAAGGCTTATCTTTCAAAGTTTTTCCGTTAATATCAAGGCAAGTCAAAAAATCATTGTGTTCTATCTTTGATAAAATCAGCTCAGCCTCTATATCCAAGGCTTTTTTTATTTCATTTTCAGATGGTTTTTCTGCTAATCGTGCTTCCTGTATATGGGCAATCTCGACATTCACATTTCCTTTAAATCCCGATTTTAATTTATCTATAGACTCTTTTAAAATATCCTTATGATATTTTTCCTTTATCTGCCCCATGGCAATAATTTTAATATTCACTTATTTTCTCCTTTTATATTTAATTTTATCACTCAAAAAAGGATTTAACAAGCAAGTAAAATATGCTAAAATTAATCTATGTTTGAAATACTTATAATTAAAATAAGGAAGTAAAAATGGATAAAAATATAGGATTGACTAGCTCAGAAGCTCAAGACTTGTTAAAAAAATATGGAGAAAATAGATTAAAAGAGGGAAAGACCAAGAGTTTTTTTGTGCTTTTTATAGAACAATTTAAAAGCATACTGATTGCCATACTTATTTTAGCATCTATTCTCTCTATAATAATTGGCGAAATGACAGAGGGCATTGTAATTTTGCTAATAGTGGTTTTGAATGCCTTTGTTGGGGCAAAACAAGAAGCAGGAGCTGGGAATGCTTTAAAGGCTTTAAAAGACATGGCAAGCCCAGAAGCAAAGGTAATCAGAGATAGCAAATTAGTAAAACTAAGTTCAAACTTATTAGTGCCAAATGACCTAGTTATAATAGAGGCTGGCGATTATATCCCAGCAGACTTAGAACTCATAGAAACTGTAAATCTAAAAATCCAAGAATCCGCCCTAACAGGAGAGTCTATTTCTGTAGAAAAAGATGCAAATATAAAATCAAATGATGACAGCCCCATAGCAGAAAGGCTAGATACTGCTTTTTCAGGCACCTTTGTTACTTATGGCAGGGGCAAAGGAATTGTAAAATCGACTGGAATGAAGACAGAAATAGGGAAAATAGCGGGAATGTTAGATGAAAAGGATGAACAAACTCCCCTCCAAGAACGCTTAGACAAACTTGGTAGACACCTAGGAATTTTATGTATAATTGTCAGCGTTATTATATTTGGGCTAGGCTATTACAGAGGAATGGACGTAATGGGCATATTTATGATAGCAATTAGTCTAGCGGTGGCAGCAATTCCAGAGGGTTTACCTGCTATAGTCACAGTAGTTTTAGCTATTGGCATGAAAAATATGGTCAAGAAAAATGTCATTGTAAAAAGTCTCGGCTCTGTCGAAACCCTTGGCTCTACCACTGTTATTTGCTCGGATAAAACTGGTACGCTAACTCAAAACAAGATGAATGTAAAAAACATCTACGATGGAAAGAATATCTACAATATAACCGGAGATGGTTATCTATTTGAGGGAGAAATTACAAACAGTAAAACAAATGAAAAAATAAGTGAAAAAGAAATAGAAAATATTAAAGACTTAATGCTATCTGCTACCCTATGTAATGATGCAAAGATAGACAAGGAAAAAGATAGCGTAATTGGAGACCCAACAGAAGGGGCATTTTTAATCATGGCTGCAAAGGCAGGGTTTATATATGATGAAATCCAAGAAAAATATCCTAGGCTTTCTGAGTATCCATTTGATTCTGTAAGAAAGATGATGTCAACATCACACAATATAGACGGTGAAATTACAATGTTTACAAAGGGAGCTCCAGATTCAATATTTGAAATATGCTCACATATCGAAATAGATGGAAAAATATGTGAATTTAATGAATATCTAAATGAAATAAAACAGGTTTACGAGGACTGGGCTAGCAAGGCTCTTAGGGTCTTGTGTTTTGCCAAAAAATCTTTAGATAGTGAAAACGAACTAGAAAATCGAGAAAACAATATGATTTTTTGTGGAATGACGGCAATGATAGACCCACCTAGAGAAAGTGCAAAAAATGCAATAAAAGAGTGTAATTCAGCAGGTATTAGAGTTGCGATGATAACTGGCGACCACGCATTGACGGCAAGTGCAATAGGCAAAGAAATCGGAATATTATCTGGTGAACAAACTGCAATCACAGGCACAGAAATAAACGAAATGTCAGATGATAAGTTTTTGGAATATATAGATGAAGTAAATGTCTATTCTAGGGTAGCTCCAGAACACAAGGTAAAGATAGTTGATGCCTTAAAATCAAAGGGAAATATTGTCGCTATGACTGGAGATGGGGTCAATGACGCCCCATCACTAAAAAAGGCAGACATTGGTATAGCCATGGGAATTACTGGTACTGATGTTTCAAAAGAAGCTTCAAATATGATACTAACTGACGATAACTTTGCCTCTATAGTAGAAGCTGTAAAAGAAGGCAGGGTCATTTACTCAAATATCAGAAAATTTGTCAGCTATCTTATATCGTGTAATGTCGGCGAAATTCTGCTAATATTTGTTGCTATGATATTGGGTTGGGGCTCTCCCCTTACAGCAATACAGCTATTATGGGTCAACCTAATAACAGACTCCTTGCCTGCATTTGCATTAGGTTTAGAACCTGCCGAAGAAGGCGTTATGAATAGGATGCCTAGAGACCCAGAAGAAAACATCATCGACAAAAAAATGAAAATCTCCGTAGTTTTTCAGTCTATAGGACTAGCCTTTGCTACCCTACTTTCTTTTAGAATTGGCTATATGTTTTATCCGCTTTATGCAAACACCTTTGCTTTCATAACCCTGATCAGCGGAGAATTATTACGAGCATTTTCTGGCAGAAGCGAAGATCTTACACTCATACACACAGGACTCTTTAGAAACAAATATTTGAATATAGCAGTAATTGTTTCCTACGGACTAAGCGCTTTATTGCTAGTAGTACCATTTTTAAGAAATATATTTGAACTACAAGATATAGGGGAAGGTCTAATCATTCTTGCAATTATTTTTTCTATAATTCCACTTATTTTTGGGGAAATATCAAAGAAGTTTAAAATAAGCAATTAATTTTATAAAAAAAGGAGAAAAAAAATGAGAAAAAAAATAAGCATAATACTATTGCTATCATTACTACTTGTCTTTACAGCTTGTGAAAATGAGGGCAAAAATCCAAGCACTGAGGATACAAATAAAGAGCAAAAAAATGTATCGAGTGAGGATAAAGAAAAATCAGAGTCGAAAGACCCTGTAGCAGAAACAAAAAAAGATACGGAAAAATCTACTTACTATGATTCAGAGGGACAAGACGAAGTCCCAGAAGGAGAAGAATTAATAAACTCATACCTAGTAGAAGATGTGGACAAGTATATAGATATATTAAATATTAAAAATCTAAGTACTTTTGATGGGGTAGACTTAAAACTACTCTCTTATGAATGGGGACAAAATTACACAGGACTTGTTAAAAAATACTATGCAATAGATAAAAAAGATAATGCACACAGAATAAGAGTCCCACATATCAAGGGAGAAAGTGAAGAAATAGACGAAATAAACAAAGAAATAATATCATTATTTGATGATTATGAAAAAGGTCTTTTTTCTTATGAAAGTGATTTTGATGCCATAATATATGAAGATATACTGTCTCTAAAAATAAGTAAAAGAGTACAAAAAGATGAACAAGTTTATGTACCAAATCAAATTGTAAAAACATACTTATTTGATATAAAAAATGGCGAACTATCTTTACTATCAAAAAACGAATTTTTAGAGAGAAATAATATTAGCAAAGAACTTATCAATGACTTCTTAGAACACTATGTTATCGATGCATTAGAAGCCTATAATTATGATGGCTCAAAAGAGCCAGAAGATATAGCAAAAATTGCTATAGCAGGCTTTAATAAAAGCTATGAAAATGATGATGTAGATATTTTTATAAGCAATACCTACCCTGCTTTTAAATCAAAATTAAAATATGTCTATGAAGAAGATGGAGTGTTTTACGATTTTGAATTTATATTGGAAGATAGTGATTTAAAAATGAGCCTATTATCTTTTCCTAATTTTAAGTCAGCAGTCGTATATAACTGCTTTGGAGAAGAACAAAATTTAGATGATTTTTCTGTCTTTGGAAACAAAATAGATATAATTAAACTTAATGAGAAAACAGAAGGAACAATACCTGTTTATATATCCACAATTGGAAGATGTTTTGACTGGGGTGAAGACCCTGAATACAAGGAAATAAACTTAAAAATTTGCGCTTCTCATTTTGACTTTATAAGTGAGGATTATAAAAATGAAAAAATAGACTTTATGTTAAAAAAATTAAAAACAACTCTCGAATACAATACAAAAAACGCCTTTAATGTTTTTGTATATTATACCACGCTACCTGAATCAATCCCCAATGAAACAATTTTATTAAACTTTTCTGAAGTAGATATCTATGATGATATGAGGTATGGAAGCCCTGTTCATTATATAGAAGAAATGTTATTATCGCCAGAACTGTACGCAAGTATAGATGAAGAAACCTATATGCTTAAATTAAACAAAGACCATAGTTTTTCTACAGAATACGAATTGTACGATGAAATAAAGGATTGGTCAGCACTTGGGTTAAATATTACAGGAGGAAGCTACAACAGAATAGAAAGTTCAGATAATTATTACTTAGTTCTATTCCCATGTCAAGATGACTTAAATAATGGGGCAAGTGAATACTATGTATTTAAAGAAACTGAATATGATGGAATAAAACTAATATATGGTGCTGATGAAGGTATATTAGATGAAAAAATCGATTTAACCATGGGAGTGGGCTTGTAGAAAAGGACTTTCTTATGAAAAAAGGAAAATTAAATAAAATTTCAGATGTAAATGGTATAACGGTTGGGCATTATACTATGGCAGAGAATGATGTTCAGACAGGTATTACCATTATAAACCCCTCTGAAGAAAACCCATTTTTAAATAAATTACAAGCTGCAAGCTATGTTATTAATGGATATGGTAAGACTATAGGACTTTTGCAAGTTGATGAATTGGGGCTGTTAGAAAGCCCCATAGCCCTTACCAACACCCTATCTACTGGTAGAGTGCACGACTTTCTAATCGATTACATTATAGATAGTTGCAAGGCTGAAAAAGAACTTCCACAGTCTATAAACGCAGTTGTTTGTGAATGTAATGACTCAAAATTAAACAAGATAACAGATAGAAAACTAAAAAAAGAACACTTTGATAAGGCTGTAAAAAATTCTTGCAAAGACTTTGAACTAGGCGGAGTTGGGGCTGGTAGAGGTATGGTTTGCTATGGGCTAAAGGGAGGAATTGGCTCATCATCTCGCATAGTTGAATACAGAGAAAAAGAGTACACAGTAGCTTCTCTAGTTATGACAAACCACGGTCTAACACATCAACTTACTATGTATGGGAAAAAAATAGGCATAAAAATTGCAGAAAGATTAAACATAGAAAAAGATAAAAAAGAATTAGAAAAAGGCTCTATCATAGTAATTGTGGCTACAGATGCTCCATTGGATGCTAGGCAATTAAAAAGAGTGGCAAAAAGAGCTGGCTATGGAATTTCAAGGACGGGAAGTGAGTTTGGAAACGGAAGCGGAGATATAGTAATTGCATTTTCTACAGCAAATAAGGTTCCTCATTTTTACAAAAAAAATGAAGCTAAAGAGCTTCTTAACTTTACTTTTATCAATGATGTATTAATCGATAAAATTTTCACTGCAACAATAGAAAACGTAGAAGAAAGCATAATTTCCTCACTGCTAAATGCAAGCCCCCTAAATGATGTAAAATCTTTAAAAGAATTTATCTGATTTAAAATCAAATAAATTCTTTAGATTTTCATATCAAAATTTTGACCTACACCTGTCATTTTAGCGACATCTTTGCTCATCTCTAAAACAGCTTGCATAGATTGAGCATCTTGGTGCATGACCTTCTTCATCATGCTTGTGTTTATTGCTTGTTTTAAACTTGCTGTATTAAAAGCAATAGCATCTGCAATATCCATCATAATTTTCTCCTCTCTCAATCTTTCTAACATATTACACTACTTTGATTTAAAAATCAACTATTTCTATCTATATGTAATATCTTATACCCATTATCGACAAAAAATAAGAATTGTTTAATTATTTTAGAAAAAGTGATAGAATAGTACCTATAAAAAAAATGAGCGACGACGCCTAAAAAAACTGTCAATAGTACGAGAGACACTCTGTAGGCGTAGGAGGGAGCTTACGAGTCCCGACTAGCCGAAAGGGCGAGCAAGATTATGCATCAGCTAATCTGAC
>PDWI01010882.1_pt1 | contig 10096 bp, 5 predicted proteins | sample 1430891 | NCBI WGS metagenome assembly PDWI01 (sample SAMN01162508, study PRJNA174530) | Oral metagenome, whole genome shotgun sequencing project. | biome: Marine environment; feature: Marine mammal; material: Swab sample of the gingival sulcus; isolation source: swab sample of gingival sulcus... | reverse complement strand
TTGTTGATAGGCAATGGCCTTTTGTTGCGCGTTAAAAGCCTCCTCAATGTCGGTATTGGCGCCAACAATAGCGGCATGCTGCGCATATTTTTCCTTGTGCTCGGTTAATTCATCGCCAAGCGCCTGCAGTTGATCCTGCAGGTTTAACAGTGCGTCTTTTTGCTTCTCCAAATCGGTTAGGGGCAGGGATGATATCGATTCTTTTGACAGTGAGAGTACGGAGGCATTCATTAATGCAAGTAACTGTTCTCTGTGACCAGTAAGCCACAGAAGCATCTCGTTTTCGTAAATAGCCTTTTGTAATTGTTCTATTTTATCTATATTTTTAGCCGCTTTAATATCGATCAACTCATGTTGTAAGGTGTTGATATTATCAAGCAATACATCCTTGCGATCGTCTAATAGCCCGGTATTTAAAGTCTGCTTTTGTCGATTGCGCTTGGCAATTAGCGATTGCGATAGGGCGCCTTTCCACTGTGACAGCGTATCAATGGCGTTGTCCAATGTTTGTGATTGCAGGCTTAAGTCTTCTATCTGGTCGCCGTATTCTCTAGTCAATTGTTGTAGTTTTTCACTGAGCTGACGCGGCTTGCCCAACCATTCAATAGGAAGTTCCTCGTTATTTTTTGGGTTACTTAAAATTTGCACGATGGCAGCCAGCTTTTTTTTGGACTGCGACAGTGTGATTTCAGCCTCACTCAATGCAGATAGGCGCTTGTCGAGATGAGCTTTGCTGGCATCTAATTTATACATCAACTTTTCCAGTTGAGAAATTTGCGACTGAATGGCTGCCAGTGTCAATGTCTGTTGTTTTAACTGCAACACCTTACTGGGCAAACTTTTTTCAGAAACCGGCAGTGAGGCAATCAACGCCTCAGTATCGGTAAGCGCATTATCTTGTTTGGCAAGTTCGCTGAGTCTTGCTAATTCGTTCTCTATGGTGATAAGCTGTTCATCGACCTCGTCATTGGCAGCATAGGCAACACTGTGAAGTGCCATAACAAAAAGCCCCAGTGCTAAAAAGCACCAGCTTCTGAAAAATGCCAAAATCGAACGTGTTATCATCTAACCATTATATAAGGACAAGAAAAGATATTGTACGCTTTTTTAGCGCATTTGGCACTGCACGGATGAATTTCGCATAATATATATTATGTTAAATTAATTTTTGAAAAATCAATTTGGAAAAATACTTTATATGGATAGTTTTGTTTATTTACACTGGTAATTATCAGGGTTACAATACGCGAGATGTAACCTCTTAAATTAATTTTAGCGATTTTATTAAAAAATTTAATATGTATAAAGTAGGAAGCTTATTTGCTGGTATTGGTGGAATTTGTCAAGCATTTCAGAATGCTGGACAAAAAGTGTCTTGGGCAAATGAACTCGATAAGAATGCTTGCTTAACTTACCGAACTAATTATGAAAATGTTAATTTAATTGAAGGTGATGTTAAGACAATTTCTGAAAAAACACTAGATAAAATTGATATTCTTACAGCTGGCTTTCCCTGTCAGCCATTTTCAGTTGCAGGTAATGGTAAAGGTTTTAATGATGAAAGAGGAATGCTATTTTTTGAGGTTGTAAGAATGATAAATGAACTTCAACCTAAAGCGATATTTCTTGAAAATGTTAAAACCTTAGCTACACACGATAATGGTAAAACATTTAATACAATTCAGCAATCAATTAAACAGCTAAATTATTCGTTTATTCCGTTTATTTTAAATGCTGCTGAATGTAGTGAAATTCCACAAGGCAGGGAAAGAATGTATATCGTCGGCTTTGCAAATGAGGGAAACTATTTCCATAGCACGCCAACAAAAAATAATACTTTAGATAATCCAAGATTTGGCAACTTCAAATCAAAAAAATTTAATATTCCACTATCTAGGAGTGAATTAAGCACTAATTTTTCAGACTATCTTGAATCAAATACTGTTGAAGATAATGATTTTTATGATGATGAAAATAATAATATTCACAGACGTGTGATGGAAAGTGTTATAGACGAAAGTAGCGTCTATCAATATAGGCGCTACTATGTAAGGGAAAATAAATCAAAAGTGTGCCCTACCCTCACTGCTAACATGGGTGGTGGCGGACATAATGTCCCTATTATATTAGACAAGGGTGTTCCTAGGCGACTGACACCAAAAGAATGCTTTAATTTACAAGGATTTCCAAAAAGTTTTAAATTACCTAAAGAACTTGCCAAAGGACAACTTTATAAGCAAGCCGGAAACTCAGTGGTTGTTCCTGTTGTTACTTTAATTGCAAAAGAGATGGTGAGAGTATTGGATGCACATTGAGACAATAAACCCCAATATTGAAAATTTAGTCGCCTCACTACGTGATATCGGCTACACCTTTGAAATTGCAGTAGCAGATATTATAGATAACAGTGTTAGTGCGGGGGCACAAAATATTAATATTTTTACTGCACCAGTAGACAATAAACTAATGCTATCCTTGTATGATGATGGCTTTGGTATGGATGAAAACGAACTTCGTGAAGCCATGCGCTTAGCCACTAAAAATCCTGATGCAGAGCGTTCCAAAAATGATTTAGGAAGATATGGGTTAGGTTTGAAAACAGCCTCCTTTTCTCAATGCACAAAGCTAACAGTTGCCTCAAAAAAGAATGGAAAAATAGCAGTTCGTTGCTGGGATCTAAATTATATTGCTGATCGAAATAGTTGGGATTTGCAAATTTTAGAGGAAGAGAATATTTTAACTATCCCATATTATGACAAATTGAAAAATAGTGCCAGTGGCACATTAGTTATTTGGCAGAATATTGATCGTTATAATTTAGAGGAATTTGCCACAATAATTCAAAGGCTCTCTATTCACTTATCACTGGTATTTCACAGATTTTTAGAGGGTAATTCAGGTAAAAAATTCAGAATATCTATCAACAAAAATCAGCTTTCGCCGTTCAACCCATTTAATCCAAATCACCCTGCAACAAATAAGATGTCAACCGAACATCTTCGCATCCAAAATACTCCTTATTCCATTACACCTTTCATTCTGCCTCATCACAGTAAAGTGTCTCGCGACGATTGGGATCGCTATGCGACTGAAGACGGTTATATTAAATCTCAGGGATTTTACCTTTATCGTGAAAAAAGACTTTTGATTCATGGTACTTGGTGGGGGTTGCATAAAGCAAAAGATGCGCACAAATTAGCACGAATTCAAATTGATATTTCAAATGAGCAAGACAAGTATTGGGGAATTGATGTTAAAAAATCTACCGCCCACCCTATTCCAATGATTAAAGAAGAGTTAAAAAGGATAATTAGTAATGTCACAAAAACTTCATTTAGGCCATTTCAAGCTCGTGGTCGAAGAATGGCAGATAAAAATATTGTACGTTTTTGGGAAAAATATGTTGAAAATAATAAAGTTAGTTTTAGGGTTAACAAAAAACACCCTCTTCTCGAAAAATTACAAGCTGAATTAAATGATGACCAACGAAATATACTTAAACTTTTTTATGAGGGCTTAGAAGCTTATTTACCACTGGCAACAATTCAAGCAGAGATGCAAAAGTCACCTCATTCAGTTAAGCAAAATATTTTGGATGATAAAAGGCTACATGAATTAATAGAAACTTTAAGATTACAAGGCTTTGATGATGACTGGATTGAGCGACTTAAGCAAACAGAGCTAATTAAAAAAGGACAACCATAGGAAAAACATTATGAAAGAGTATGAAATTATTAAAAACCATATTCAAATAATGCTGTCTATTTTACAGCAAAATAGAGAAAAAATGTTAACAACCACGGAAATCAGCAATGAAATCAGCAATGTTAAAAAGCTTTGGGAATTAGAAGATAAGGCACTTTTTTATGGAATATTACAGTGCGATAGAACTAAGTTTACTAATTTCCCAAAAGATGTTGATTTAGAAAGATTACAAAAAGAAATTGAAACAAAATTCAATGTTAGTTTACCTCGTGGAACTTTAATTCAGGGCGAGGATTCCCATAAAAGGGATACTTCTTGGTGGTCAAACAAGGTGAAGCAAGAAATTGATAATTTTTATTCAAATCGAAATAAAACTTATTTGGCAAGCAAACTACCCATGCAAATTATTCGAACACTTGATACGGATACAGATAATATTCTTGATAATCTTGAAAATCCTAAGGTCGAACAATTTGATATTCGTGGAATGGTTGTGGGTCACGTGCAATCAGGAAAAACAGGAAATTACAACAGCTTAATCTGTAAGGCGGCCGATGCGGGATATAAATTTATTGTCATTGTTGCTGGTGGGACAAATATTTTAAGAAGTCAAACACAAGAACGCATCAGCAATGATTTTATCGGATTTTTGGGTGGAAGGCAAACTGGTGTTGGGGTCGGCAGCGATAACTCACGTAAGCCCGTCAGTCTAACAACAATAGAGGCAGATTTTAACAAACGAGATGCTACAACAGCTTCACAAGGATTAAATTTTGAAACAATTTCTACACCTGTGGTTTTGGTAATTAAAAAAAATACAACAACACTGACCAATGTTATTAATTGGCTAGAGAGTCAATATGTGAATGGTATTACTGAACACGCAATGTTGATGATTGATGATGAGTCGGATTATGCCTCCATTGATACAAGTAATCCTAATAAAGACAATGACCCTACAGCCATTAATAGAAAATTGAGAAAAATATTAAGCTTATTTTCTCGGAAAAGTTATGTCGCTTACACTGCTACGCCGTATGCCAATGTGTTTATTGATGATGAAGCTTTGCACGAGGATGAAAAAGATTTATTCCCTAAAGATTTTATTTATGCACTGGATGCACCTAGTAATTATTTTGGTGCAGAAAAAATCTTTACTGATGAAGAGAAAAAGTATCTAACTGAAATTGATGATTATCAAGATTTGTTACCTCTAAAACATAAAAAAGATTTTGAAATAATGGGGTTGCCGAATAGCTTACGTGACGGTGTTCGCGTCTTTTTACTTAATATAGCAATTCGTCGCTTAAGAGGACAAGTGTCCGACCATAACAGTATGCTCGTTCATGCCTCAAGATTTACTGATATCCATAAGCAACTCTCAAATCATATTGAACAGTACCTGGTAAAGATAAAAGAATCCTTAATTTCCTACGGTGCATTAGAAGATGCAAGAGAGTGTGATAAAAATATACAAGACCTATTTGCTACCTTCAAATATCATCGAATAAATGATAAGCCATTGTGGCTTGATGTACAAATAGAACTGCAACAATTTGTTAGGCAAGTAGTTGTCCGTGAAGTGCATCAAGGTGTTAAAGAAAATAAATTAGAATATAGAAATGATAGAGCGACATATGCTGTCGTTGTTGGTGGGCAAAGCCTTGCTCGTGGATTTACTATTGAAGGTCTAAGTGTGAGCTATTTTCTTAGAACAACGATTTTTTATGATACTTTGATGCAAATGGGACGTTGGTTTGGATATCGTCAGGGTTATGAGGATTTATGCCGTATTTATACTACACCAGTAATGATTGATAATTTTTCTGAAATTATTTCAACAACCAAAGAACTTTTTGATGACTTTAAACTAATGTCTGAACAAAAAAGAACACCCAAGGAATTTGGATTATGCGTACGTACGCATCCAAAGAGCTTATTGCAAGTTACTGCAAAAAATAAGCAGCAAAATACAGAGGATGTATATTTGCGTATGAATCTGGATGGCAGAGAGGTTGAAACAAGTTGGTTAGCTAAAAATACTCAAATAAATCATGAAAATTTTAAAGTAATATCCAGTTTAGTCACAATATTAACCCGACAAAGGCCAGAAAAAATTAATAAAAGTTATTTGTGGCGCTCTGTTGACAAAGAATTGATAGCTGATTTTTTAGAGCAATTTAAAACTTATCCTCCTAAAAAGGATCATGATAGCATTCTTAGTATTACAACAAAAATGCCTATTACGTTTGTAAAAAAATATCTACATGAAAGAGCTACAGAATGGGATGTTGCAATATTTAGTGGTAAAGGAAGAGAACTAAATTTAGGGGAGTTAACTTTTAATTTAGAACAGAGAAAATTTCAAGACAAGGGGGAATTTCTTGAGGTAAACAAACGTCAAATTTCAAGTGGTAATGCAGAAGCACTTCCACTAACTAAAGAAAAACGTAATCAGATAGGTACCAACCGAAAGAAAGCTAGAAAAATGAGAGAACGCCCGCTATTAATGCTTCATTTTATGGAACCTACATTTCAAGTCCCATTGGAATCAGAGCAGTATACACCTCTAGTGGGTTTTGGTATTAGTTTTCATGGGGTGCCTTACGACAAAGATAATACTCTAAAAGTAAAAGCAAATAGTGTTCTAGTTAGAAATATCAAGGAGGGTTGGGCTGAGGAATTTGGAGAATAAATATGACTGAACTGACTAATCCTTGGAAGAAAATGACAAAATCGCAACAACGAAGAGTAAATGCGAATTTGTCTCATGATCTATTTTGGGTTACTGATGAACGTGGTAACTATGGTTTCTCTATCGAGTCTAGTCAGTTAAGTCAGTACCAAGCAGAAAATATCAAATTAAAAGGGTTTGATATTTTTCTCGAAAATTTTGAACATGTGACAAGACTATATCTTGTGTTAAATGATAATACTGAGTGGCAAATTTTTTATTGGCTGTGTATTGATTTAATTAATGCTACTGAATCAATACCTAAAAATGTCAATAATAAGGAAAAACAGCTAATTCCTGTAGTAAAAACACGCTTGACGCGTTGGCAAGAAATTCTACAAAAAGGTCGGTTAAAACAACTTTCTAAAGAGCAACAAATGGGATTATTCAGCGAATTAGATTGCCTTTACCATTTTGCTTTAGAAAAGGGAGTAAGTAAGGCAATAACTGCTTGGGTTGGTTGCGAGTCTGATAAACAAGATTTTTTATTTGATGTATTGGCTGTAGAAGTTAAATCTAAGCGCACATCATCAGGAAATAAAATTCATATTTCCTCTATTGAACAACTAAATTGTGAAAAAATTCCCTTGTATTTATTAGTTTATAACTTAACAAATGCCGACACAGGTGAAACCATTAAAGATGTTATTAAAAAAATTCGAAACTTATCAAGTTCAGCAGATATGGCAATAAATGTTTTGTTTGATAAAAAGTTATTCGACTATGGCTATGTGCATGAAATTGAGAAAGATAACTTGCTTAATTTTATTGTAGACAAAAAACAACCTTATTATGTCTGTGATAATTTCCCCAAAATTCTGCCTCAGCATTTAGCCCCTCAAATACAAGACGTTAAGTATTCTATTGACCTTTCTCAGTGTGTAGATTATGAAACTTCAGTTCAGTCACTTTATAATGTAGGCAAAATTATATGAACGAAGCATTTACCTTAGAAAGTTTTCATAGGGACTTTATCCAAAGCATTTATTCTGAGGCTGAGAGCCGTAATTTAATGCGTTCAATCGTCTTTTTTGAGAAAGTCTGTGAGGCCTTACAATCCACAGGAGATCTTGGTGGAGATTATGAGGTTGCTGAATATCAAAAAAGAGGTATAGAGATTAATGGTTATGATTACGATTCAGAAAGAAATTGTCTATATCTGCTAGTTAATCAATTTTTTCAGGAAGAAAATATACATACACTTACACAAAGTGATATAAGAACAAAATTTTCCAGACTAGAAACTTTTTTACAAAAGTCAATTGAAGGTTTATACATTCATTTAGAAGAAGCTTATGAATCTTATGATATGGCATTTAGAATCTATGATTGGTTTGAGGATAATAAAATTGATAAAATTATTCTACTATTGATAACTGATGGAAAAGCAACGAAAAATCTAAGAGAGTTAGAAGCAAAAAGTATCAATGGAATACCAATTAATTACCGAGTTATTGATATTGAATATCTATATAAAATTTATCTTTCAGAAAATGAAACAAGCGGTTTTAATGTTGATGTTTCTCTCCCCTTCTTACAGATAAAAAGTAACACAAAATCCTATGAATCGTATCTGACTTTTTTAACAGGTGAACAAATTGTCGAAATATATGAGCAATATGGTAAACGTTTATTTGAGCAAAATGTAAGAACTTTTTTACAATTTAGAGGTAATGTTAATAAAGGGTTAAGGAATACTATTGAAACCCAACCTGAGATGTTTTTTGCATACAATAACGGATTGACTGCAACAGCAACTAATGTAGTTATTGATAATGACAAAATTGTTAAAATCGAAAATTTACAAATTGTCAATGGTGCTCAAACGACCTCATCAATTTATGCAGCACACAAAACACTAAAAAAAGGCAATGGTTTGAGACTATTTGACGTTAGCGTACAAATGAAATTGTCCGTCGTCATTGATCAAGATTTTCAGAATGAATTTGTATCAAAAGTTTCTCAGTATGCCAACACACAAAATAAGGTAAGCAAATCTGATTTTTTCTCAAATAGTCCCTTTCATCAAGAATTTAAAAAGCGATCGCAACGTATTTACGCCCCTGCAATTGATGGTGCCCAGAAAAGAACACACTGGTTCTATGAACGTGTAAGAGGAGAGTACTTAAATGAACAGGCTTATAAGAAAGCGTCTGAAAAGACTCAATTCTTGATCGAAAACCCAAAAAACCAAAGTTTCGAAAAAACATTTTTATCTAAGTCTGAAAATAGTTGGTTAATGAAGCCTCATATTGTTGCTAAGGGCGCTCAGTACAGTTTTGCAGAGTTTGCACGATATACAACTGAAAAACTCGAATCAAATAGTAATTATGTGACGGATGAGTATTTCAAAGAAGCCATTACTAGGGTTATTTTGTTTAAAACGACTGAAAAACTGATTTCAAACTCATCATGGTACAGTGGTGGTTATCGCGCACAAACAGTAACTTATACAATTGCCTATTTGGCGTATTATATTGAAAAGAAATTAAAGCAATATTTGGATTATGAAAAAATTTGGGAAAAGCAAAAGCTTCCAGTATCAATTATGCGTGCAATAAACAAAATTTCTGAAACAGTCTATCAATCAATTACTATGCCACCTTTAGGTTCAGCAAACGTTGCACAATGGTGCAAGAAAGAAGAATGTTGGGAAAAAGTAAAACTTTTGGATATTGATTTAGAATTTGATAACGGTCTTTTAATTGATAAAGTAGAAAAGGATACCCGTAAAAAGTATGAGAAAAAAGATCAAAAGCTATTAAAGGGAATAGAAATTCAGATTTTTGTCACTTCAACCCCTCTATCCACTTGGCAACAGGTTTATCATTATTTTGAGCGCGAAAAATTCGAAGGAGTTACCCAAACTGATATTGAGATATTATCTAAGTTTGTCCAAGGGCGGCTAACACTTCCCACAGAGAAACAGAGTCTACATTTATACAACTTATATAACAAAGTGCTTAGTGAAGGGTACGAACTTTGATGAAAATAATATAGCTTCTAGCATCATATATCATAATTTAGATGTAGAAATTTCGATTTAATCTGACACTTTTGGAGTTTTTTAATTGCAAAAGTAAGCGTTATTTGTTTAGATGTAGTTGCTATTTCAAGCTAAACTTAACGTACTAACGAAAAAACCATTAAACATAAAGTCGGCTTGTTAAATCTTGCTGAAGAGTTGGGTGCGTAGAATGGCGGAACTAAACTCCGCCGAGAACTAGGAAGTACCTACCACTTTAGCAAAATTTTCGCAAATTATCTTTTAGCTCCGCCATGCCATCATTGGTCAATTGCTGGGATAGCTCGCTTTCAAACTGTTTGGCCAGTGTTAGCAATTGATTGGCGAGCGCAAGTCCCTGACTTGTGAGTTGCGCACTGCTATCGGTCAGTTGCACATTATCAGTGCCCATAGACGCCAGCGTATCGCGCAAAACGTATTGCGGTTGCATCACGATTTTTGCCAACACCTCTAACGCCATAGCTTTGCCGTCGGACAGACTGGCATAAGCACGCCACTGTTCTGGACTTACACCTGTTGTGTCATTTAAGCGCTGGTAAAGTGCCCTACTCACTCGATTGTAAGCAAAGCGCAGCAAGTACGGTAAATGATCGTTTAAAAAATCTTGCTGACTGTCGATTTCAGGTACGTTT
>PDWI01010881.1_pt1 | contig 10096 bp, 10 predicted proteins | sample 1430891 | NCBI WGS metagenome assembly PDWI01 (sample SAMN01162508, study PRJNA174530) | Oral metagenome, whole genome shotgun sequencing project. | biome: Marine environment; feature: Marine mammal; material: Swab sample of the gingival sulcus; isolation source: swab sample of gingival sulcus... | reverse complement strand
AAGGCTGTTGGAGAGTCTGATTTTATATGGTTGCCTGGAGAATTTGATACAGATAAGATTTATTTTAAAGGCATGGAGAAATCTTATTACATCGGTTGTGGGGTTGATTTTGAATTATTTTACCATGAGTGGGATGAGAAATATAGTTACGATATAGTCTTTGTTGGTACTTTTAATGTGAATTATCAGCTTGAAAGAATTAAGATGCTAGATTTTGTAGGAAGAAGATTTGACAACTTTGCAGTTTATGGTGCAGGACATATTTCTGATGAGTATAAAGGCTTGAAAGGAAAGATAAAACATTTTGCTTCGATAGAAGAGATGAGAAAGATTTTTTCAAGCTCAAAAATAGTTATAAACATTCCTCCAGACAATTATGAGCGAGTAAAAAAAGGGTTTAATGCAAAATTGTTTGAAATTTCTGCCTGTGGTGGAGCTTTGCAACTTTGTAAATATGATGAAAAAATACATGATTTTTTAGAAGTTGGAAAAGATATAGATTGTTTTACTAGCAAGGAAGAGTTGGTAGAAAAGATTGAGTATTATTTGAAAAACACAAAAAAAGCACAAGAGATGGCAAAAAATGCCCAAGATAAAATCAAAAAGCATACTTATACGCAAAAAGTTCAAAAGATTGTAAAGATTATTGAAGATGGTGGTAAAAATTGAAAATAAGCAAAAGAAAAGATAACAAATGTTATCTTAAATTATAACTTAATTTATAAATAGGAGTATAAAGATGATGGATAGTTTTTTAGATTCTTACAAATCAAAACTTATAAATGCTATCGAAAATATTGATGCAAAAGATATACAAAAAGTTATCGAGGCTTTGGATTTAACTATTGCATCAAAATCAAAAATCTACATCATCGGCAATGGAGGAAGTGCGGCAACAGCTTCTCACATGGCAAATGATCTAGGAGGAGGGCTTAAGCTTAGAGATATAAGAAATTTTGATGTAGAAAGTTTAGGCGATAATGTGGCTTTATGCTCAGCTATTGCAAATGACATAGGTTTTGAAAATATTTTTTATGCCCAAATAAAAGACAAGATAAAAAAAGGCGATGTGCTTATAGCCATCTCTTGCAGTGGCAATTCGCCAAATATCGTAAAAGCTTGCGAATATGCAAAAGCCCATCAAGCTACCATCATAGGGCTAACAGGCTTTAGTGGAGGAAAGCTAAAAGAGTTAAGTGGTATAAACTTTCACATAAAATCCGACAAGGGCGAATACGGCATCGTTGAGGATTTGCACATGATATTTGACCACATACTTTATACTTACTATGTTTCACTAAAGCCTGAGACAAAATCAAACTACACGATGGAGCGATAAATGTTAAAAATCGCAATCGCAGGTTTTGGAAAAATGGGGCAAATCAGAGCCAAAGAGATAGAAAAAAATCCTAACACCTCTTTAGTTGCCATCTTTGAGCAAAGTGGCGAGAGGGAGAAAGTTTCAGATGAAAAGATAAACATATGCAAAAGCTACGAAGAATTACTAGAGCAAGATATAGATGCAGTTTTTATCTGTGCTTACAATAATGTGGCATCTTCTTACACCATACAAGCTTTACAAAAAGGCTTGCATGTATTTTGTGAAAAACCCCCTGCGAAAAATACTAAGCAGCTCCAAGAAGTTATCGATGTGCATAAAAAAACAGACCTTGTGTTAAAATATGGCTTCAATCATAGATTTCACTACTCTGTCATGGAGGCAAAAAAGCTCATCGATAGTGGAGAATTTGGCAAACTTTTGTGGATAAGAGGAGTTTATGGCAAGGCTGGGAGTATAGATTATCACAAAAATTGGAGAAATTATAAAAAATATTCAGGCGGAGGTATCTTGCTTGATCAAGGCATCCACATGTTGGATTTGATGTGCTATTTTACAGGCGAGAGTTTTGAAGTGCAAAGTGCAAACTTATCAAACTCATTTTGGGATATAGAAGTGGAAGATAATGCCATGATAAACCTAACTCAAGGCGATGTGATGGCTTCCATGCACTCTTCAGCAACGCAGTGGAGACATAGATTTTTGCTAGAGATGGAGTTTGAAGAGGGCTATATAAATCTCGATGGAATACTCTCAAACTCAAAAAGTTATGCACCTGAGACGCTCATAAGTGGCAAAAGAGAGTTTGAAAACATAACATTTGCTATGGGAAAACCAAAGCAAAATACAACATGGTTTGAAAATGACGATAGTTGGAAACTAGAACTTGATGACTTTTTAGATGCCATCATAAACAAAAAACCTTTGCAAAATGGCGATATTCATGACGCTTATAGGGCATTAAAGCTAGTTGAAGATATTTATGAAAAAAGTGGGTTTTATGAAAAAATATAGAGTACTTTTAACAGGCGGTTCACGTGGCATTGGCAAGGCAATATATGAAGAGCTAAGAAACGACTTTGATGTTGTAGCTCCTTTAAGGCAAGAGCTTGATTTGTCTTCTTTTGCTAGTATTGATGCTTTTTTTAAAAACAAAGGTATGGAGTTTGACATCCTTATCAACAACGCAGGTATCAATATCATCAAGCCCATAGATGAAATAAACGATGAAGATATGCAAAAAATCAACATGATAAATCTTCAAGCACCTTTAAAGCTCATCCAAAACCTAAGCAATAATATGAAAAAAAATAACTTTGGAAAAATAGTAAATATAAGTTCTATTTGGGGTCTTCGTTCAAAAGAAAAACGTACTTTATATAGCGGTACAAAATTTGGCATCATAGGGCAAACAAAAGCACTTTCGAGAGAATTTGGAGAATTTAACATACTCATAAACGCCATTTGCCCAGGTTTTACAGCAACTGACCTTACCATGCAAAGCCTAAATGAAAAAGAGTTAAAAGACATTGAGGGACAAATCCCACTTCAAAGACTAGCAAAACCTAGTGAGATAGCAAAAGCTGTAAAATTTTTAGTAAGTGAAGAAAATACCTATATAACAGGGCAAACTTTAGTAGTTGATGGAGGATTTACTTCATGAGAGTTTTAAAACTGCATTCAAACATACATGATTATGAGGTTTTTTTTGAAAAGAGTTTTGATTTTTTAGATGAGCTAAAAAACATCAAGGATAAAGCATTTGTGATCGATAAAAATGTATATGAGCTTTATAAAAAAGAGTTTGAAGATATACAAAAAGATGAGCTTTTTTTGTTTGATGCTATCGAAGAGAAAAAGACTTTAAAAAGTGTTGAAGAGATTTATAGCTTTTTAGCTCAAAAAAATGCTAAAAAAAATCTAACTCTTATATCCATAGGTGGGGGCATAACTCAAGATGTTACAGGTTTTGCGGCTTCTTCGCTTTATAGGGGTATAAGATGGATATTTATACCAACTACATTTTTAGCTCAAGCTGATAGCTGTATAGGGAGTAAAACCTCTTTGAACTATGATAAATACAAAAATATCGTAGGTGGCTTTTATCCTCCGCATAGGATATATTTGCAAAGTGATTTTTTAAAAACCTTGAGCAAAAAAGACTTTTATAGCGGTATCGGCGAAGTTGTAAAGTTTGCCCTTTTAAAAGAAGAGTATCCGAAAGATTTTAAAGCTATAGTGAAGATGGTAGAAAATGTCAAAAAACACAAAAAACTAAACAAAGCTATCAAAAAGACTATGGAAGTCAAAAAAGCTTACATTGACGAAGATGAGTTTGACACAGGCAAAAGAAATCTTTTTAACTATGGGCATTGTTTTGGTCATGCTTTGGAAAATTCATCGCATTATGCCATCCCTCATGGCATAGCCGTTAGTATCGGCATGATATTTGCAAATATCATCGCAAAAGATAGGGGATATCTGAGTAAGAAAAGATTTGATTTTTTAAATCAAAAGTTGTTTTTGCCGAGTATTCCGATGGAACTTAAGGCAGAATACTTTAACTATGATATTTTGCTTGAGTCTTTAAAAAATGACAAAAAAAGAGTAGGAAAAAATCTTACTTTGGTCTTGCCAATAGATGATGAAATCAGGTCAAAAAAAGTTGATGATTTTACCGCTGAGGAGCTAAAAGATGGACTTGAAAAGCTAATGGAGATTTTAAACTTGCATGAATGAAATACTAAAAGATAAAAACATCTACATCGCACCTAAAAATATCATCAGCGAGTTTGTCAGATTTAAGCTTGAAAACAAGGGTTTTGAGATAAAAGCTTTTATTGATAACTTTAAAAAAGATGATGATGTAATCGTTAAAAATACCTTTGGCAAAGATGATGTGGTTTTGCTCTATAGCCCAAACCATTACAAACAAATCATCGCAAATATAACTTGTGAGCATATCTACATCTTAGAGCTTGAAAACAATGAGATCAAACTTTGCAATTTTGAGGACTTTAAAGGCTATGAAAAAGCTAGCGAGATTGACTATAACGAACATCTCGCACAAAGATTTTTTTGGCAACGCCATTTAAAAGAGTATGAAAACTCTCATGAGGATTTAGAAAACTACGGCTATACATGGGGAGACCCTGAAAATCCAAATGACCCACTTGGAGACTATCTTGCCATAAACAAGCTCTTAAGGCAAAACATAAACGAAAACTCAACCATCCTTGAAATCGGCTCACTTGGTGGGAAATGGACAAAATATATGCTAAGGGGGGGGCATCTTATCTTGGTTGATATCAATGAATATTTTATCGATGTTATCAAAAAAAGATTTTCCAAAGAGCATACGAGAAAAATGGAGTTTTACATCTCACGTGGCAATGAACTAAAAGGCATAAAAGACAAAAGCGTAGATGTAGTTTTTTGTTTAGATACCTTAGTGCGTGTAAAAAAAGAGTTTATATTTGATTATATAAAAGAGATAAAAAGAGTTTTAAAAGAGCAAGGCAAGGCTATCTTGCATCTGCCAAATAGCGATTCGGATGGAAGCGTGCAGAGGAATTTTACCGCCCTTTCAACAAAGCAGATAGAAGATGAGTTTAAAAAATATTTTGATGATTTTGTGATAGATACAAATATCATACATCACGGATGCATTGTATTTGTAAATTTTAAAGGCGAACTATGAAGATAGCCGTTAGCTCAAAATCGTTTAGCAAAAACCAAACCCTTATAAATGAACTAAAAACCCTAACTCCTCATGTGAAGTTAAATCATGCAACAAAAAAACTAACAGATGATGAGCTAGTAGAATTTTTAAGCGATGTTGATGGGGTTATTTTAGCACTTGAAGAGTTAAACAAAGAAGTTATCGATAAACTGCCAAATCTAAAAGTTGTCTCAAAATTTGGAGTAGGGCTTGATAATGTCGATGTGGAGTACTGCAAACAAAAAGGCATAAAAGTACTTTGGGAAAAAGGAACAAATAAAAACAGCGTTGCCGAAATGGCACTAGGTTTTATGCTTATGCTTTCACGAAATCTTTATATCAGCTCAACTAAACTTTCAAATGGCGTATGGCACAAAGACGGGGGTTTTAGTTTGAGTGGCAAAAAAGTAGGCATCATCGGAGTAGGGCATATAGGAAAAGAACTGATACGACTACTTAAGCCTTTTAAGTGTGAAATCTACGTCAATGACATCATCGAACAAGATGAGTACTACAACAAACATGGACTTATAAAAACAAGCAAAGATGAGATTTATCAAAACTGCAACATCATAAGCTTACATGTATCTTTAAATGAGCAAACAAAACATCTTATCGACAAAGATGCCTTAGCAAAGATGGGAGATGATGCTTTTTTGATAAATACCTCAAGAGGGCAGGTTGTAAATATTGATGAGCTAAAAAATGCTTTAAAAAATGGACAAATCGCAGGAGCGGCTATCGATGTTTATGAGGAGGAGCCTCCGCAAGATTTGGAGTTTTTAGGACTCGAAAATCTCATTTGTACTCCTCACATAGGCGGCAACTCCAAAGAAGCGGTTTTGAGCATGGGCAGAAGTGCCATAAAAAATATAAAGGATTTTTATGATAGACAATAAAAAAATAATAGCCATGATACCTGCAAGGCTTGGTAGCAAACGCATACCAAAAAAAAACCTAAGATTCTTAGGCGATAAAATACTTATACAGTGGGTAGGCGAGGCTTGCAAAAAAGCAGGTGTGTTTGATGAGATTTATATCAACTCTGAAGGCGATATTTTTGAGACAATCGCAAAAAATATGGGTGTAAAATTTTACAAAAGAGACGAAAGCCTTGCAAGTGATAGTGCGACAAATGACGACTTTGGGCTTGATTTTATAAACACTTTGGATGACTTTGACATACTAGTTCAAGTAAATCCTACAAGCCCTTTTACAAGCTCATCCGATATAAAAGGCGTAGTTGATATGATGCTTGAGGGTGGATATGATACTATCCATACCGTCAAAGAAGAGCAAATAGAAGGTCTTTTTGATGGTAAGCCTTTAAATTTTGACCCGCTAAAACAGATGCCGCCATCTCAAGAACTAACTCCTGTAAAACTTTTTACTTCCTCAATCATGGCGTGGGATACGAAAAAATTTATCTCAAATATGCAAAAATACAAATGTGCAGTCTATGGCGGAGATGGGAAAATCGGCTACTATAGCATAAAAGGAAGCGGCATGATAGATATAGACAATGAAAAAGACTTTTATCTAGCTGAGGCTGTTTTAAAGATGAAAAATCAAACAAATATTGAAAAGAGGTATTATGAAATCTGATGCAGACGTGCCAAATATACTAAAAGGCGATGGAGTTTTATTTTCCGTTTTTGACGAGGCAAATCAAGAAAAAGTAAGCATTCCGCAGATCATAGAAAAATACGGCAGAGAAAGCTCATGGAGCCATACTTTAGTAGATACCGAATCAAACTCAGCAACTCTCATCTGTCAGCTTCCCGGAGAGGGAAACAGAAGACATTTTCATCCTGATTGGAACGAGTGGTGGTATATTGTTGAGGGAACTTGGGAATGGGAAATAGAGGGCGAGAAAAAGCAGATAAATCAAGGTGATTTTGTGTTCATGAAAAAAGGGCGAAAACACAAGATAACAGCCATCGGCGATAAAGTGGCTATACGCATAGCAGTTAGCAGATATGATGTTGCTCATGTATATGATACGAAAGATTATTGATGAAATATGTATTTGATTTAAAGCTTGATTTCGCAGCCTCTCATGGCTCATTTTTTGTAGATAAGGATACACAAGATGAGTATTTGGACTTTTTTAGTATGTACTCATCACTGCCTTTAGGCTACAATCATGAGGTATTTGATGAGAGTTTTAAACGTGAGATAGACAAGGTTTCTTACATGAGAATGGCAAATAATGTCTGTAAAAGCGACGAATTGCTTGAATTTATAGACATATTTAAAAACTACACCTTTAGCCCTAACTTTCACTTCACATGCACGGGAGCTTTAGCGGTTGAGTCTGCTTTGAAAGCTGCTATGGAGTATAAAAAAAGTAAAAACCCACAAGTTATCAGCGTAAAAAACTCATTTCATGGGGTAAATAGTTGGGGCTTTGCTACAAGCAGAGTTGGCGTAACTGCAAAAAGAATGGAGCATTTTTTAAGCAATGAATGGCTATGCTTGGAGTTAGATAAAATTATAGATTTTTTACAAAATAAAAATACAACTGAACTAGTAGCAGTTTTGATAGAGCCTATACAAGCGACAAATGGGGACATTTATCTCGATAGCGAAAAACTAAAACAGATAAAAAGCTTGTGCGAGCAAAAAGATGTGTGTTTTATCTTTGACGAAATTCAAACAGGCTTTGGAACGACAGGAAAAATATGGTATTATGAGCATCTTAACATCACGCCTGATATTTTAGTTTTTGGCAAAAAATCAGGCATTTGTGGCATAGTAACAAGCGAAAAATACAGCGATATTTTACACTCTTCTTACCAAAAACTTGACGTTACTTTCGATGGAGAACTGCTTGATGCTATCAGGGCAAAATACACCCTAAAAGCGTATGAAAAGTACAATCTTTTAGAAAATGTAAGACAAAATTCGCTTACCCTAAAAGAAAAACTAAGTTCTAAATTTTTAAACTACCGCTCCATTGGACATTTGATAGCCTTTGACTTTGAAGATGAAAAAAAACGAGATAACTTTGTTAGCCTTGCATATAAAAACAAACTTTTAGTCAATAAAGCAGGAAAAAATGCCATAAGACTAAGACCAAACCTAGCCTTAAGCAAGGACGAATTGGAGCTATTTTTACAAAAGGTGGATGCTATTTTATAAGCTTTTTGATATTTTGTGCTACCTTTACAGCAGGGGGAGTTTTTTCGCCTATGTTAAAATGTTCATCCAAAAACTCAAAAGCTCTTTTTCTGTTATCGCTTAGATCTTCTAACTCTTTGTTTATGCACTCTTCAAGTGAAGCTTCATCAAAACTAGAACTAAAAGCATTTTGTGCATTTTTATATATCTTAACTTCTTCTCCATGTGGATTGTGATAGATGGCTTTTTTACCTAAGCTTAAAGCCTCTGACAAAACCGTGCTGTATCTGCTTATGATAAGGCTAGATTCTCTCATAGTATCATACACATCTTTTTTGCTTACATTTAAGCCACTCATATCGCCCTTGTCTGCATGATGATGAGATATAATATACTTTAAGTTTAGTTTTTTGCACACATTTAAAACTTGCTTTAGCCACTCATCCCTGCACTCTTCAAAAAAGCCGTAAGTGAAATTTACATTTATCATAACCTGCACTTCTTTTGGACTTTTAAACTCCTCATGATAAAGAGCATACATCTTTGGAAGTCCTACAATATCACATTTATCTTTTTTGTGAGCCAAAAACTTCATATCATATCTACCCACTACATAAACGTACTCCACGCTCTCGTATGGCATTCTTTCGTAGTTGTATTTTTTATAGTCTATATCTTCAAAGTCTTCAACTCCATCGACTAAACCGATAGTAGGGATGCTTTTTTGCTTACAATGTGCTATGATTTTTCTCGCATATCTATCCCAATCAATCGCACACACAAAGGCTTTATAGTTCATAAAAAACAAAGCATCAAAATCGACAATGTCTATATCTGAGTTTTCACTTACTCCTTGCATAAAGTTTCCATAACACTCAACAGGAAAATCGACTATACATCCGCTAAGCCCTTGTTTTCTTAGCTCACGCACGACCAAACTAGCATCGATGACATTTGAGCGATTGTATGGCATACAAACTACATCGTAATTTTTAATTTGCAAAAGTTGTTTTTTATACTTATCATAAGCTATAAAGCTCTCATTTTTAAACAAAATAACTTTTTCTTTTTGAAAATTTTTTGCTATTTCTTTCCAATAAAACGGACTATCGATGATAATAAAATCATACTCTTTAAGCTCGTTTGATTTAAAAATGCCATCGCCTGACTTATATTCATCCACAAATCCCAAAACTTCCACGCCTTGCAAAAGTAATTTTTCTTTTAGCTTACGTGTAGGCTCATTAAAAGGGCTTAGGTAGATTTTGTGTTGGCTTGAAAAATTCATCTAAAACTTCTCACAAACTATCATCTGTGTTGCTTGTTCTACATTTGTAATGCGGTGATCGAGTATGTTAAAATGCTTTGAGATGTAGTTTTTAAACTCCAAAAAAGTCCATTCTCTTTGATGTGCAGGATTTTTTGGAGGACCTTTGAAAAAGGGCGAACTTTTCTCATACAAAAACTCTCTTGCAGGAGTTGAGATGATGAGGTATTTAAACTCAAGCGTCTTAAAAAACTCCAAAAGCTCATCAGGATCAACAAAATGCTCAATCACATCGCAACATATAAGCAAATCAGTTTTCAGCGAAAGATTTTTGTCAAAACTGCTATCAAGCCACTTTGCATGTGGGTAGGTTTTTTGTAAAAATTCCAAATTGACAGGCAGTTCAAGTCCGTAAGTTTCGTATTCGCTTAAATACTTCATGAGCTTATAAGCACTCCCACATCCAAAGTCCGCCACGCTTTTAAGCTCATGTTTTTTCATAAGCCCTAATGCATGAAGATAAACTTCTAACTGCCACTCATCAGTACAATCTTGGTCGTTGTAGTGAAAGTATTTATCTCTAGCTCTATAGTTATGCGACATGCAGTACTGCCCCCCCCCTACAGGTTTTGAGCTAAAAAATTCA
>PDWI01010878.1_pt1 | contig 10098 bp, 13 predicted proteins | sample 1430891 | NCBI WGS metagenome assembly PDWI01 (sample SAMN01162508, study PRJNA174530) | Oral metagenome, whole genome shotgun sequencing project. | biome: Marine environment; feature: Marine mammal; material: Swab sample of the gingival sulcus; isolation source: swab sample of gingival sulcus... | reverse complement strand
AGAAACGTGGGAAGAATTACCACCGATATTTATCACTTCGTCAGAGAAAAAAACAGGTAAGGAAGAGTTACTAAACTACATTGAAGAGATAAACGAAACGTTAAAAAAAGATACAAAATAATAACTTAAACACACTATTTTTTTGTTCTGTTTTACAGAAATAATTATCTTTGCGTTTGAATTAATAATACAATATTATGAAACGAATAAAAATACATAGAGAAGGACGAACAATAATTTCATCTGTTTTACTATTTTTATTAATTATCAATCTAATTATCTACCTGCATTTACCAACTCCAATATTGGCTGTAAATGTTGTAGTTTCAGCAGGTCTTTTTCTATTTCTCACTTATTTTTTCCGTAACCCGACAAGAGAAGTAGAAATTGATGATGAAAATTTAATTATTGCCCCTGCTGATGGTAGAATTGTTGTAATAGAACCTGTAGAGGAAGATGAATATTTTCACGAAAAAAAGTTACAAATCTCTATTTTTATGTCCGTTTTTAGTGTTCATGCTAATTGGTATCCAATTTGTGGAAAAGTTTTGAAATCAGAACACCACAAAGGAAGACATATGGCTGCTTATTTGCCTAAATCAAGTACAGAAAACGAACGTTCAACCGTTGTTATTGAGACAAAAAATAAAACACAAATTTTACTACGACAAATAGCAGGAGCATTAGCAAGACGAATTGTAACATATGCTTACAAAGGGAAAAAATGCAATATCAACGAGCAACTTGGATTTATCAAATTTGGTTCTAGAGTAGATATATTTCTACCGATTGACTCTGAGGTTTATGTTCAAATGGGAGACAAAACAACTGGAAATGAAACGATTTTAGCCCGACTTCCCCAAAAAGATAATCAAGAAAAATGACATTAAAAGAGTTGCAATCCGAAGTTGATAATTGGATAAAAAAATATGGAGTTCGTTATTTTAGTGAACTGACCAATATGACAATCCTAACAGAGGAAGTTGGTGAATTAGCACGGATTATGGCTCGTAAATATGGAGATCAATCGTTCAAAAAATCTGATGAGAAATATGAACTTTCTGATGAATTGGCTGATATCTTATGGGTATTAACATGTATTGCCAATCAAACAGGAATTGATTTAACCCAAGCCATTGAGCAAAATATAAATAAAAAGACTAATAGAGATAAAAAACGGCATTTAGAGAATAAGAAATTATGAGTACAGCAGATAAATTTAACGAACTCTTTTCATTATATGGTTGCAATGAGTTGAATGATGAATACGTAAAAAAAGAGACACAAAAAATAATAACAGACAATTTTGATAAAAACAATAATATTGAGGTATATCAACAGTGTTTAAATAGTGTTGATTTAACTTCTTTGAGCGAAGTTGATAATGAAACCAAAATAACAAAAATGATACAAAAGGTAAATGATTTTGAAAATCATTATCCTAATATCAAAAATGTAGCGGCAGTATGTGTCTATCCAGCACTTGTCCCTGTGGTTAAAGAGACATTAACAGAACCAATTGCTATTGCTTCAGTATCAGCAGGATTTCCCGCTTCTCAAACATTTTTAGAGATAAAAGTGGCTGAAACATCAATGGCTGTAATGGAAGGAGCGACGGAAATAGATGTTGTTATGTCTGTTGGTAAATTTTTAGAAGGTGATTATCAATCAGTTTACGAAGAACTCTCAGAATTAAAATCAGCCTGTAAAGATGCTCATTTAAAAGTTATTTTAGAAACAGGAGCATTAGAAAATGCTAATAATATCAAAAAAGCATCTATTTTAGCAATGCAATCGGGTGCAGATTTTATCAAAACATCAACAGGAAAAACAGGAGTATCAGCAACACCTGAAACAACTTTTATTATGTGTAATGCCATCAAAGAATGGAATGAGAAAACAGGAAGAAAAGTTGGTTATAAACCTGCAGGAGGAATATCAAGTACAGATGCTGCTGTTAAACATTATACATTGGTTAAAGAGATTTTAGGAGAAGAATGGCTGAATAACAAAATGTTCCGATTTGGAGCAAGTAGTTTGGCAAATAAACTTCTAACTTCCATTACAGGAGTAGATCAAAATTACTTTTAACAGTAATTTTGTTTCTCTTTTTGTTTGAGTTAACAAAGTTGACTTAACTATTTTTATATATCCTTTATTTTAAAAGGATTATAAGAAATATTTTCATCAAAAACATTCTCTTGCTCATGCTTTTTAATACGTTTAACCACTATACTAGTGATTGGAAGTACTAATATTTCATATCCTGTTTTAATAATCGTTTGAGTTAATATCATACCCAATAGCACATTAAATGGTATATCTCCTAAAAAGGCAATAGTTAGAAAGATAAAAGAATCACTTCCCTCTCCAACAAAAGTAGATACTACTGCTCGTAACGAGAAGTTTTTTCCTTTTTGGTAAATTTTCATTCTACTCATAACCCAAGCATTCAGAAAAGAGCCACTAATAAATGCAAAAAAACTTGCAACAGTCATACGAAAAGTACTATTTCCCAATATGATTGAGTAAGCATTTTGATTGGTAAAATATTCAGAGGTGGGAATAATTATACTTAGTTTGAATATTATAATTGTCAAAAAGTTCATCAAAAACCCATACCAAATAATAAGTCTTGCTTTTTTATACCCCCAAACTTCTGCAATAATATCATTGACAATATAAGAAATAGGAAAAATTATAATAGCAACAGGAACAATAAGACCTCCGATACTAATAAGTTTTTGAGAAATAATATTTGCTACAATTAGGCAGGTTACAAATAATAACCCCAATACCATAAAAAATACTGATACTTGTTTTTTCATTTTTCTTGTTTTTTTAGACGTGGTTTCCAAGCACACGTGTAGTTTAATTTAATAAGAGTTTCACTCTTTGGTTTCTGTTTGTTTTCTAAAAGAAAATTTTTCAGGAACAGGATCGTATCCCCTACCACCCCAAGGATTACAACTCAAAATTCGTTTTGTTGCCAAATAAACACCTTTTATAACTCCATGTTTTTTTACAGCCGTTATTGCATAAGTGGAACAAGTGGGAGTATATCGACAACTTGGTGGTAAAAGTGGAGAAATTGCTCCTTTATAAAAATATACAGGAAATAAAACAATAATTTCTAATATTTTTCTGATTTTGTTATATTTCATGTTATTCCTCTTTACTTTCCAACAGTTTATTTTCAATTTGGTTCAATACTAACTTCATTTTATCATTTAAGGTAGTAAAATCCAATTTCTCTTTAGCAACATATTGAAAAGCGATTTGTACTGTTTTTTTCTCCTGAATAGATTGTGATATTAATTCTTTTTTATTTAATCGATAGGTCTCTCTAATTACTCTTTTTATTCTATTTCTATCAACAGCCAATTTGAACTTTTTTTTAGGAACACTTATCAAAACACGAACAGGAAACTCTCTTTCTTTTCTATTTTGAATAAGATAAACAACTCTAAAAGGATATGAAAAAAAAGAATCACCAACAGAAAAAAGTGTTTCAATATTTTTCATTCCGAAAAGATGTTCTTTCTTTGAAAAACCAAAGTTCATTAATCTAGACTCAAAGTTAAAAATAATCCCAAAAACACATAAAAACGTATTCTTGGGATTTTATGTTAAGTAATTATTTATCTATTTATTTTTCTCTTTTATAAATTGTTCTAACGCCATTATCATAGATGGACAATTTGGAGTTGGAGCAACCAAATCCAAACGAAGACCTTTTGATTCTATTGCTTGTGCCGTATTTTTACCAAAACAACCTATTTGAGTGTCTCCTTGTTCAAAATTAGGATAATTATCAAAAAGCGAAGTAATACCAGCAGGACTAAAGAATATGATTAAATCATAATTCATCTGTTTATCTAATTGACAACTTACAGTTTGGTACATAATCACTTTTTTGAAATCAATATTTGCAGATTCTAAAACCGACAAAGAAGATTCATTACCTACATTGGAAGTTACAAAAAGATATTTTTCATCAAGATGCTTATTAAAAAACTCTGTTAAACCTGAAAATTTCCCTGTTGAACTATAAAAAATCTTTCTCTTTCTATATTGAGTATATTTTTGAAGATAGTAAGCAACTGCTTCTGACACACAAAAATATTTCATAGACTGTGGTATAGTAATTCTCAATTCTTCTGCTAACCTAAAAAAATGATCTACCCCATGCCTTGAATTAAAAATAATTGCAGAGTGTTCCAATATATTTACTTTTTGTTTTCTAAATTCTTTAGCATGAATAGGCTCTACTTTAATAAACGATTGAAAATCAATATTAACCTTATACTTCTTCTCAATATGATAATATGGAGATTTCTCACTTTTAGGTTTGGGCTGAGAAATCAAAATGTTCTTTACTCTCAAAACAATATTCTTTAATCGTTATTTTTACAAAAAAAATGAATAAATTCGAAACAAAACTCCAAGGGGTATTATTTCAAGCGTGCAAAGATACAAAATAATATAAAAAAAAGCAATAACTCTTTGAAAAAAATGTTGAAAGAGTTTTATTATCAGTACTATAAAAAAGATTAAAAAAAACAAAAAAGAAACAGTTATTAGATATTTCTTTGTAAAAAAAGGAAGATAAGTATAAGTTACAACAATAGGGTATAAAACAAGAGTAAAAACAGAAAAAATACTAAAATATACCTTAATGATGTATTGTGTTAGTGATTTTTGAAAAAAAACATATCCTAATATTTTAAATGACATTATCTTAAAAAGATAGGCTCCTATAGTAATAAGAATTAATTGACAATAATTAGCGAATGTTATTGTTTCACCTGTATTATGAAGCAATAGATAAATAAACAAAGAAAATATACCAACAGAATAGAAAGTCAAGAATACAGAAAAGTAATTAGATTTTAACCTATCAACAGAAAAAATATTAGTAGATTTATCATCTTCTGAAACAAAGTTTCTTAGATTCCCTATCAATATTTCATCAGAATTATACACTAAAAAAACCAGAGCAATAAAAAGCAAAAGTAATACAATAAAAACCCAAGGTTCATTACTTGGAGAAGATATAGGTACAATCCCTTTAAATCCTCTTAATACTAGTAAACTATTTTGTAAAAATCCTAAAATCCCCATTCCTCTTATTAAACTATATTTTAGCGAATTTTCTCATATCATCACATATCTTCTTATCATTTTCTAAAGCGACCAACACCTCTTCTGGTTCTTTAACTACCGACCACAAATTCAAATGTTGTGGTCTAATAAATAGTTCTTCACTAGAAGTTTTTAATTGTTTAATAAGATAGTGATAATAATTATTTGTATTCAAAATAACAATTGGCTTTTCATAAATTCCTAATTGTTTCCAAGTAATAATTTCAAAAAGTTCCTCCATCGTCCCTACTCCACCAGGTAAAGCAAGAGTAAAATCTCCAAGTTCCGCCATTTTAGCTTTCCTTTCGTGCATTGTTTCGGTTATAATTAACTCTGAAATACCTTTATGTTGCCACTCCACTTCACACATAAAACGCGGAATAACTCCTATCACTTTTCCACCTAAACTCATCATCGTATCAGCCAACTGCCCCATTAAGCCAACAGAACCACCACCATACACTAAACCAAATCCATTCTCAACCAACAGTTTTCCTAATTTTTTAGCCACTGTTAAATAAATTGGGTTTAATTTACTGCTTGAAGCACAATAGACTGTAATATATTTCATAAAAGACAAAAAACTGAATAAACAACAAGAGGTTGTGCTTTTATTTACAAAACACACAACCTTTTGCCTATTTTATTACTTAGTTAATAGAATTATTTAACAGAGAATTTATAAATGCACCATTCATCATATTTCTCATTAGGTCTAAGGACAGAATTTGGAAAATGAGGATAATTAGGAGAAGCAGGAAACCCTTGTGTTTCAAGGCAAACTGCACATTGTTCTTCATACATTTTACCATATTTTCCTATCTGTTTTTCAACCCAATTAGCCGTATAAACTTGAACTCCTGGTTGGGTAGTAAACACCTCCATTTTACGACCACTTTTAGGTTCATAGACGTATCCTGCACATGCTAATTCACCTATTTGATTTTTTCTAATGACCCAATTATCATCAATTCCTCTATTACCTTCAAAAACCTCATTATTAATACGATGTCCAATTAGCACTTCTTCTCTAAAATCATAAGGAGAATTATTCACATTCAAGACCTCTCCATTAGGACAAGTAAACTCATCAAGTGCAGTTCTATAATCAGCATTTAACTGTAAATAATGGTCGTGAACAAGTCCTTCTCCTGCTCCTTTTAGATTGAAATAACTATGATTTGTCAAACCAATAACAGTAGGCTTATCAGTAGTTGCTTCATAATGAATTTTCAATTCATTCTCATCAGAAACTTGATAAGTTACAATTACTTCCAAATTTCCAGGATAACCCTCTTCACCATCAACAGATAAATATTTTAATACAATCTTATCGCTCGTTTTTTCTAAAACGTCCCAGACTTTCATATTAAAGCCTTCTTCACCACCATGTAGATGATTAGGACCATTATTTACAGCCAATTCATATTTTTTTCCGTCAAGTGTAAAATTCCCATCTTTTATTCTATTGGCAAAACGACCACAAGTAGCATTAAAATAAGTCTCTTTGGTTGTAATTTCTTCCAAAGTATCAAAACTAAGAACTACATCAGCAGTATCTCCATTTTTATCTGGCACAAAAAGTTTAGTTACTCTTGCTCCATAATTACATATTTCCGCACTTACTCCTTTGCTATTTTTAATAGTATATAATGCTATATTTTTTGTACTCATAATTTTATATTTTACAAAATCCCTCATTTCTGTGCTTTATTGATAACACCGAAAAAAGGGATTTTTTATTAATTTTATTTTTTCGATGGTTTTATTCTACTCTTTTCGCACCATCACCAATTTCAGCCACATAGAAATCTGGTTTAATACCAATTCTTTCTTCGTATCCTTTGCCTACTTTTTCTATAAACTCATCAATGGCCTCATCTTTTACCAAAGAAACAGTACAGCCTCCAAAACCACCACCAGTCATACGAGAACCGATTACACCATCTATTTTCCAAGCCTCTTCTGCCATAGCATCTAATTGTTCACCAGTCACTTCATAATCATCTCTCAATGAAACGTGAGATGCATTCATCAATTTTCCAAATGTTTCAAGATCACCCGCTTTTAATGCTTTAACAGCGTCAGTTGTACGTTGTACTTCTCCAACAACGTGTCTAGCCCTTTTATGAGCCACAGGATCAGTAATAGCATCTTCTAGCTCTTTAAAATCTGCTTCTGTTAATTCTGCCAAGTTTTTAATTGGACGAACTTTACTGATTTGTTCTACGGCTAATTGACATTGAGCAACACGGTCATTATAAGCACCTGAATCCAATTTATGTGGACTATGAGTATTTGAAATAACAACTTTTACTCCTTCTAATTTTACAGGGACAAGATCAAATTCAAGCGTATCACAATTCAAGAAAACAGCGTGATCTTTTTTACCTTGAGAACTAGCAAATTGATCCATAATTCCACAATTAACCAAAGCAAACTCATGTTCTGCTTTTTGACCGATTTTAGCCAATTCTGTTCTGTCAAGTCCTGTATTTAATTGATCATTCAAAGCATAAGCAGTAACGACTTCCAACGCAGCCGATGAGGAAAGTCCTGCTCCATTAGGCACATTACCCCAAATCAATATATCATACCCTTCTTCAAATTTGTATCCTCTTTTAACATATTGAGCAAAAACACCCAATGGATAATTTGCCCATGCTCTATTATCCAAACGTTCTGTTATTTTTTCAAAAGGAACTTCTGTAACTTCTGGTTGGTTCAAAGAACGAAAACGAACTACTTTCTCACCATTTTTACGAAGTAATAAATAAGTTCCAAAACTCAATGCACAAGGAAATACAAAACCTCCATTATAATCCGTATGTTCTCCAATAAGATTTACTCTACCTGGAGAAAAATAGACTGCTTCCGATTTTGCTCCATACAATTCTTCAAATGATTTTTTTAATTCTGCTACTTTCATGTTATTTTTGTTTAATTTTAATTATTATATTAAGGTGTTTCAATACTCTTTATTCCACTGATAGGAGTATCATCTATTGATATAATTTTATCAACAACATACTGACTAACTCCACGCCAAGGAAGCATTCCATTATACTCTTTATAATGCAATTCCATATTTTGCCCACTACATAACATTAATGTATCTGCAATCCCTTGTCTTTCTACCGAAAATTTGAATTCATAAGACTGAATTCCTGTATTCGTACTTTTTCGCGAAGCACGAAAGCCAGATTGAATTAATTTTCCTTCATAAGTTTTAAAAATTATACCCTTACGAACCATATAATTTAATTCTCCTGATTTTACTCCTTCACCAAAAACAAAATAAAATTTAAAATAAGTAAATCCTATTCCGCCTAATAAAAGAATAAATAATAGCGTCCAAAGAAACTTTTTCATAAATATTGTTTTTTATCAGTTGCAAATATAATCTTTTTTCTAAAAAAACAATCCATTTTATATTTTTATTTTATTTTTTTTGTAAATTTACAAAAATTTTTAGTCAAACCTTAAAATCAAATGAGATATGAATAATAAATGGGTAACCCTAGCAATTAGAACATATTATCGTGCAGAAATGATAAAAGCGGTATTAGATAGTAATAATATCGAAACAGTCATTCACAACCTCAACAAGGAAAACCCAGAAGTCGCTGTCGGAGTTAGAGTTAGAATTAAAGAACAAGACCTACCAAAAGCACTTTCTATTGTAGAAGAAGTGGAAAAAGAGTGGGACAAAGAAAAAAATGAAACACTAAATTCTAAGAAAAATAAAGTTTTAATTCCAATAGAACTAACAAATAACATCAAAGATATTTGTAAATTTGGATTTAACATGGCAGAAGATTTGAATGCAGAAGTTACTTTTTTACATGCTTATTTCACACCAACTTTTACCATTACCCCAAAAACTAACATTGATTTTGATACTTATAGTTTGACCAATTCTGAGACTTTAAGGAAATTAGCAAGGGAGAATAAAGCAGATAGTGAAAATTTGACTAATTTAGTGCAGAAATGGATTGATATGGGAGAACTTCCCAACATACACTTTGATATTGAAATTAAAGCAGGAATTCCAGAAGATGTTATTTATGATTATTGCAAAGCAAATAACCCTATACTTGTAATAATGGCAAACAATAACAAAAAATTAAATGAAGAAAATAGTATTGGAAGTATTACATCGGAAGTTTTAGAGACATCTCGTGTGCCTGTTATTGCAGTCCCTAATAGTAAAGAAATAAATCCTAAAAATATAAAAAGCATTGCGTTTTTCACAAATTTTGACCACAACGACCTAGTGGCTATTGACACAATCATATCGTTTTTCAAAAAAGAGGATTTAGAATTGATATTTTTACACACAACAGACCATAAAGATAATTGGGAAGAAGTTATGTTAGAGGGAATAAAATCTTATTTTTCAAAACATTATCCTTATCTAAAAACAGACTATGCTTTTCTAAAATCATCTAAAGATATTAACAAGTTAAATGATTTTGTAAAACAAAAAAAGATAGATATGATAGCAATAAACAAGCGAAAAAGAAGTTTGATTTCACGATTTTTCAATCAAGGATTTGCTACAAAGATATTATTTAATACAGATACACCACTTTTTGTTTTAAGAAAGTAAGCACTACTAACTAAGTATCTAAATACTGTTTAAATTAAACAACCTCTTGCTTATAATTAAAATAAGCAAGAGGTTATTTTTCTTTTTATTTGAAAGTGTCTTTTCCGTATAATTCTTTCCACCAAGTATCATCACCTTTTAGCCATTTATCAAACCACGCATAAATTGTATAATTCCATTCTATTCGTTTGTTATGTTCGTAAATAGCATGATTTTCTCCTTCTACAAACACTAATTCTACTGGTTTTCCTAATAATTTAAGGGCATTGTACATTTGAATACTCTCCCCTGGAGGAACGTTAGTGTCGGCAGTTCCGTGTAATAAAAGAAGTGGAGTTGTT
>PDWI01010877.1_pt1 | contig 10099 bp, 7 predicted proteins | sample 1430891 | NCBI WGS metagenome assembly PDWI01 (sample SAMN01162508, study PRJNA174530) | Oral metagenome, whole genome shotgun sequencing project. | biome: Marine environment; feature: Marine mammal; material: Swab sample of the gingival sulcus; isolation source: swab sample of gingival sulcus... | reverse complement strand
CGACAGCAAGAACCACAGCCCAACAATAAGGGCTATGGCTCTTGTGACGTATTTGCGCTTACTTGAAGTACAAGTTTGCATCGGGAACTTTACCACCTACACTTTTGGCATTGGCATCAAACAAGAATTGATAGAAATACTTGATTTGGTCTTCTACTTTAGCCAGCGGCTGATATTCCAATCCCATTTTCGGAATAGACGCCTTGATGACTTTTTGTTTCATTCCCAGTTTTGCTTCTGCCAACGCGCCCGCTTCAGCAGGATGCGCCACTACCCACTTCAACGCCTTTTCGAATTCTTTCTCAAAGTGCAGAACTAACTCTCTATTTTCTGCAGCAAATTTATCGCTGACGGCAAAACCTGCATGTGGGAGGCGGCTGTCAGTTTTTTGACTGCGCTGCCATTCTTTTTCAAACGACATTACCGCTTTCATGTTTTTATTTTTCTTTAACACCTTGCTCGCCAGTGGCTCAATCATGGTGGCGTAATTACCTTTGCCCAAAATCAGCCAGTTTGCCATTTCCATTTTAGGCATATATCTGATTTCATAATCGCCTTCCTTCAAACCCGCTTCTTTCAAAAAGTACTGCGTCAAAATATCCGCGGGAGAATTAGTACACTGAACATAAATCGTCTTGCCTTTCAAATCGCTCCAAGATTTTACATTTTCATCGGTGCTCAAGAAATAAACGGGCCCCCACGTATTGACGTTTAACAATTTGATAGGCAATCCCTTGTTATACAACATAGCCATAGCTGTCAACGGCAAAGAGTAGAGATCTTTTTCTCCCGCTTGCACGATAGAAAGCATCTGCTCGCCCGTGTTCCAATACTGGATATCGATAGAAACATTGTCTCCCATAGCATTGTCTTCTATCATTTTTAAAACAGGAAGAATTGGCGGTGCCTTAGGTGCGCCAATTTTTATAACCGTTTTACCCTCAGTATTTGCGTTTGCACTTTTACTGTCAGTTGCCAAAACCGACATTGATGCCAATACAAGCATCAACGATGCTAAAATCTTTTTCATTATGAGTCTCCATAATATTATAAAAAACAAAAAGATTAGGTCGCTAGAGCGCGTCCTAAATCCACGCGTGATTATCTCATTTTTATCGGTTTTATCCAATAAAAATAATTCTTATTCTTCCCACCACTCCGACTGTGGCAACGCATTTACACTAAAAATTTCGCCAATTTTTGGCGTTGCCAATTGAATTTTTTCTGCATCGCCGAGTGTAGCATTGTGTTTGCTTAATGCTTTCTTAATGCGTCTCACAGGCTCTGTCCACTGATGCGTGGATAAATCAAACTTGCCCCAATGTATCGGCAAAATCACTTTTGCCCCCACATCAATGCCCGCTTGAGCCGATTGCTCGGGCAACATATGCACATCTTGCCAGCGCTTGTTATACGCACCATCCTCAATAAACGCTATATCAAAGCCAGAAAAACGCTGCCCAATTTTCGCAAATTCAGGGGAGTAACCGCCATCACCACTAAAATAGACTTTCAATTGTGGTGCAATGATTGCCCACGAGCCCCATAAAGTTTGACGATGATTAAATAGTCCTCGTCCGCTAAAATGACGGCTGGGAGCAAAGACCAATTGAATATTGTTGATGGTTGTTTCTTCGTACCAATCGTATTCACTGACTTGATTTTCCGCAATGCCCCAACGCAACAAGTGAGCTTTGACGCCCAACGGTACATAAAAATGCCCCACTTTTGTCTTGAGCGCGGTAATCGCTTTGTAATCCAAATGGTCGTAATGGTCGTGAGAAATCAAAACCGCATCAATAAATGGCAAGTCGTCAATAGTCGGCTTATGGGTCATAGCAAACGGTTCAATGGTAAAAGGAACAGGCGAGGCGTTATGAAAAACAGGATCGGTAATTATCGTCACGTCATCCGTTTTAAATAGCACCGTAGAGTGTCCTAGCCAAATAAATTCTTCATTTTTTAATACATTAGCATTAATTTTTTGGGTGTTGACTATTTCGGGGTTTTTGCCCTCCGGTGGAAACAAGAAGTTCTTAAGCAATGCCATTTTGTCAGTTTTATCGCCGTCAATGCGAATCGTCGAGGCTTGTGTTTTTACTAAATTCTGAAAGTGTTCACCATCAAAATGGGGGGATTGTTTGATTTTAGCCAAACTATCGACATTTGGAGAACCGCCAAAAGTGGGGTGAAAATTGATATATAAAATTGCAATCAGCACCAAACCAAGGATTAAAATGAGAACTATTTTTAAAAATTTTAGAAGTTTTTTCATGGGATTAAATATTTTTGTAATTGTGGCGTTAAAAGCGCCCAGGGTGCGTTTTACACAGCGGCCAAAGTGGATAAACGGCAATGAAACTTTCTTTAGTTTAGCACTTTGAATGGGTTTGACGCCATGTTTTACCGTTGCTCACCTGTGGATACCCCCTCAGGCTGTATTTTGTAGCTGCTGGAATTTTCTTTGGGGTATTGAAAAACAGCTAAAATTCTCTATAATTTAACACCCTTTTTATTCACACAATTTGTGCCAGCTTTACGCGCTGGTTAACGGAGAAAAATAATGACTCAAACAGAAAAAACAGTGATTGTCGCGCTGTATAAATTCGTGGCATTTCCCGACGTTGCAGAATGGCGAGAAAAAATTCGCAACACCCTGCTCGAAAATGGTGTCAAAGGCACTTTGCTGATTGCTCACGAGGGCATTAATGGCACAATCGCTGGCCCAGAAGCGGGTATGGAAAAAGTGAAAGCTTTCTTGCGCGGTATTCCTGCCATTGGCGAATTTAGCTACAAGACTTCGTACAGCGATGAGATGCCTTTTTATCGTACCAAGGTCAAATTGAAAAAAGAAATCGTCACCATGGGGGTCACCGATATTGACCCCGTTGCAGATGCGGGAACGTATGTCGAACCTAAAGATTGGAATGCCTTAATCAGCGACCCTGAAGTCTTGTTAGTGGATACGCGCAACGATTACGAGTATCAGGTAGGCACATTTAAAAACGCGATTAACCCTCACACCGATACTTTTAGAGAGTTCCCGCAATACGTGGAAAAAAACCTCGATAAAAACAAACACAAAAAAGTCGCTATGTTTTGTACGGGTGGCATCCGCTGTGAAAAGTCCACCGCGTTTATGAAGCAACAGGGCTTTGAAGAGGTCTATCATTTAAAAGGCGGGGTATTGCAATACTTTGAAGATGTAAAAACCGAAGATTCACTATGGGACGGCGAATGCTTTGTTTTCGACAACCGCGTGACGGTTGACCAAGAACTGCACCCCGGTCACTACGACCAGTGTTACGCCTGCCGTATGCCAATTACCGAAGCAGATAAACAAAGCGCGCACTATGTCAAAGGCGAGTCCTGCCCTCATTGCTACAACAAGACTTCACTGGCGCAAAAACAACGCTTTAAAGAGCGCGAGCGCCAAGCGGAGTTAGCAAAAGCCCGCGGTGAGCACCACATTGGTGCCGAAGTCGCGGCGGAAATTGAAAAGCATCGCCAAGCGAAAGCGCGACTTAAAGCTGAACAAGCGGCGCGCTCTAAAGCGCAAAAGCACCGCGCAACCGCGGCACGTTAAGGCAATATCTTGTCTAGAATAACCTGTGCACCTTGGGCGAGCAATGCATCTGCACAGGTTGTGCCTAGAGCGTGTGCTTGCTGGCAGTGACCGCGCGCTTCACTATGGTACATCACACGGTCATCTGGTGAGCCAATTAAGGCGCGTACATAGAGTTGCTCTCCTTCTAAAATCGCATACGCGGCAATCGGCGTTTGGCAGCTGCCATTTAGACGCTCGTTAACCGCGCGCTCCGCTGTTGCGCGGTAGGTGTTGTCTATATCTACCAAAGGGTTGAGGCGCGCCAAGGTGTCGCTATCGTCGCTACGCAATTCAATACCTAAGGAGCCTTGAGCAATAGCTGGCAAGCACACTTCGGGAGGAATCACGTCGGCGATACGTGTTGCCAAATTGAGGCGCTCCAGCCCCGACACTGCCAAAATAATGGCATCGTATTCACCATCATCCAATTTGGCAAGACGGGTGTTAACATTGCCGCGCAAGTCTTTGAAGCGTAAGTGTGGATAGTGTTTTTTTAACTGGCAAACGCGACGCAAGCTACACGTTCCTACTACCGCGCCCGCGGGCATAGCATCCAGTGTTGCATAGTGATTGGATACCAAGGCATCAAAGGGATTGTGGCGCGCCATAATACAGCCAATCTGCAAGCCCGCGGGCAGGCATACGCCCACATCTTTCATTGAGTGCACGGCGATATCCGCTTGCCCTGCCAGTATCGCGTTTTCCAATTCTTTGACAAACAATCCTTTGCCGCCAATTTTGGCCAGCGGACTGTCGAGTAACTTATCGCCTTTGGTCTTCATACCCGTGATGGTGACTGTCATGTCAGGGTGATGCCGCAACAATTGGTCACGGACAAATTCGGCTTGCCACAATGCCAAAGGGCTGTTGCGCGTCGCGATGCGTAGAGTGGTTTTCATGATTTTTCTAGTATCTTAATTAAATGATAATTTTAATAAATTTAGTGGATTAACTGTGTGATGGGGCTTGTTGTAAAAACCATCAACAACTGGCGGGCGATTGTACCATGAATCCTTAAACCTAAAAAACGCGCAATGCTAGAATCCAATGACGTTGGATGCTTCCTTTGTTATAATCAGCACAAACATCCCTATCCAGTAACACACTATGACGAGCCAAACAACGCCCCCCACTTATAAACCGCGGACACTGCCTTTTGTGATTTTGGGCGTGTTGTTAGTGGCAACCGCGGTATTTATCACTGAGCGCTGGATGAGCCAAGTTAAGCCCCCGCGCCCGCGGCCTGTCGTTGAGCATTTACCGCGGGTGACTTTGCAGGCGGTTAATCCCTCCACCCATACCGCGGACTTTTCCGCGGGCGGCTTTGTCAGCGCCAAATACAGCAGCCGCTTGACCGCGCAAGTCAACGGGCAAGTACTGACGCTGTCGCCGCATTTTGTCGTTGGCAAACACGTCAAAAAAGGCGAGGTGTTGGCAAGCATTGATGCGAAAAACTACGTGGCAGCACTGGCCAACGCCAAAGCCAACCTTGCCAGCGCGAAAAGCCACTACGCCCAAGAGCAAGCCCGCGCGCGCCAAGCCAAGCGCGATGCCAAACGCCTCAATCTAAAAGCCAATCGCCTGCTGTTGCGTCAACCACAACTGGCTGCTGCCGAAGCCGCTATCGCCAACGCCGAGGCGCAGTTAACGCTGGCGCAACAAAATCTCGCCGATACCGCGGTCAAAGCCCCATTTGCCGCTATTGTCCAAAGTCGCCATATCGCTGTTGGCGACGGCGTTATGGTCAATACCGCGGTAGGACAATTGGTCAATACCGAGGTGGTGACGGTTAAATTGACCCTAGACAGCGCCCTGTTTAACTTAGTCACGCTTGGCAGTCCCGTTACACTTAACAATCCCATGACAGGGGCAACTTACGCCGCGCAGATTCATCGCTTCGACCCCGCGGTCAACCAGACAACGCGCACCGTGGGCGTTTATGTCGATATTTCTCAGCCTTTTGCGGCTGAAAAACCTTTGTTGTTAAACACCTATTTACACGCCAAAGTGACGAGTAAACCCCTGCCCAACACCCTGTGGATAGACAACCCTGCCACCGTCAACAACCAATTCGTATGGACTATTGACGCAGAGGAAAAGTTACAAAAAGTGCCTTTTACCCTGTTTTACCGCGGGAAAACGCGCTCGCTGGTACGATTGAGTCGTGCCGTTTCGCATTTTATCAACAACCCGCGGGATAGCTTTTTTGTCGGGGAAAAAGTGTTAGTCAACCCGCAAGCCGCTACAAATACCACCACAAACAAAGGTCAGCAAGGTGAATAATCTCCCGTCATTACCACAGAAACACCCCATCATTAACTGGTTTATTCACAACCATGTGGCGGCCAATTTATTGATGTGGGGCATTTTGCTCAGTGGCTTGTATATGGTGGGGTTTTTCGGCTTGTTCGGACAAACTGCCAAATTGCGTTTGGAATCCTTCCCCGCCATTGAAGAGCCGACCTTGATTGTTTCCGCAAACCTTAACGGCGCTAGTCCCGAAGATGTGGAAAAGGGCGTGACCGACAAACTGGAAGAAGCTTTACAAGGCATTCAAGGCATTGATAAAATCAGCTCGCAAAGCACGGCGGATAGCGCCAAAATCCGCATCACCGCCAGCAGCGGTTACGATATGGACAAGCTGTATGACGATGTGACTACTCAAGTGGATAGCGTCAGTGGACTACCTGCCGAAGTGGAAAAAGTCATGGTTAAAAAAAGTGCGTGGCAACTCGCTATTTTATGGGTGACTTTGCACGGCACGGCGAGTGAGAAAACGTTAAAAGACCAAGCACAGCGCCTCAAATCGCGCTTGTTGGAAAGCCCCTATATCGAAAAAATTGATATTGATGGGATGCGTGATGCAGAAATCCGCATTGAAATCAAAGAAGAGACCCTAAAGGAATACGGTTTAACCCTCAAGCAAATCGCCCGCGCTATCAACGCCAATTCTCTAGACCTGTCGTCAGGTATCTTGGAAACTGAACAGGGCAATCTGCAACTGCGCATCAACGCCCAAGCCCAAAGCCAAGGCGACTACGAAAACCTTATTATCCGCGCGGGTAGCGATGGCTCGCTAGTGCGCTTGGGCGACATTGCCAAAGTCACCGATGGCTTTGTGGAACAAGCTATTTACGTGGGCTTTAACGGTCAGCCCAGTTTGACTTTGCGCTTAAAATCGGGGAAAAATGCCAATGTGGTCGAGGCCGACAAAGCTGCTACCGATATCGTCAACGCTTTCGCAAAAACGCTGCCCAATAACATCCACGCCACCTTATGGAATAACCGCGTGTCGTTTGTCAAAGACCGCATTGACTTGTTTGTCAGAAACAGCGCCACTGGGGTGGTTTTGGTGTTTTTATTGCTGACAGTCTTTTTGAATGTGCGCTTGGCATTTTGGGTCGCCTTGGGTATTCCCGTGTCGCTGTCGGGCGCTTTGGTGATGATGTCGATTGGCGATATTTCTATTAATTTAATTACCTTGTTTGGCTTTATTCTGGTGCTGGGCATCGTGGTGGACGATGCCATCGTTATCGGTGAAAGCATTTATGCCTGGAAAAAGCGTAGCAATAATGCCGAATACGCCACGCTGATGGGCGTGTCGCGCGTGTCGGTAGCCGCGACTTTCGGCGTATTGACAACGGTGGCAGCCTTTTTACCGCTGACGCGCATTGACGGCAATATGGGCACGATTTTGGGGCAAATTGGCTCAGTAGTGATTTTTTGTTTGTTGTTTTCTTTGGTGGAATCCAAACTGATTTTACCCGCCCACCTCTATCACACGCGGGTCGCCAGCCGCGGTGATGCAGGTCAAGGTCGCTGGCAAAAAGTACAGACCGCGGTGTCTCATGGCTTAGAAGTCTTGGTGGAAAAGCTGTATTTGCCCGTGTTAGTAGTGGCAGTGCGACAGCGCTATTTTACCCTGTTGCTCTTTGTTGCTGGCTGGATTGTCACCGCGGGGCTAATTTTAGGCGGCATTGTCCCCGTGTCGATGATGCCTAGAGTAGAGTCGCAAAATATTTCTCTGACTGTGACGATGGATAACAGTACCGCGGTAACGCGCACTATGGCGCTGGCCAAACAAGCCGCTCAAGCCCTGCGCCAAGCCGACCAACAATTGATGCAAGAGCAACACAGCCAAACGCCCAACGTCACGCATATTTCTGCTTTTAACGTCAACAACACAACGTTTAGGGTGCAGGCGGGATTGGCGGGCGCACAAACGCGCAACTTGTCGGCACCCGCGATTACCAACCGCTGGCGACAGGTGATGGGCAATATTGACGGCGCTAAATCCGTGAATTACAGTGCGCGGCAACGCTGGTCAAATGCCGATATCGAGGTGCAATTGCTGACCACAGATCGCCAAGCCCAACAAGCTGCCGCCACGGCTCTGACGCAGGCGCTAAAGGGTATTGAAGGTGTCAAGGAAGTGAATAATAGCCAAGACGAAACGGCCAACGAGATTCGCATTGCTCTAAAACCTGAAGCGCAGATTTATGGCATCAGCAAAGCTCAACTTGCCGACACTGTGCGTGGCGCGTTTTACGGTCAACAAGCCGAACGCCTACAGCGCGGCAACGAAGAGGTGCGCGTCATGGTGCGCTATCCCAAATCGGAGCGCCAAAGTCTGAGTGACTTGTATCAACTGTTTGTACATACGGATACGGGGCTTGCCATTCCGCTATCGGCGGTGGCAACGCTGTCTTATGCCCGCGCACCTAAGCACATTGAGCACCTTGACGGCCAGCGGGTGGTGACTGTCTCTGCCAATATCAACAAAGACAAGACCAGTAGCGAAACGGTGCTAGCGATTCTCAATCACCGCGTTTTACCCGCGCTACAGCAGCAATACGGCGTGCAGATCCGCTTCGGTGGCGAAGCCGAGGAGGATGAAAAATCCACCCACAGCATGAAGTTAGGTTTTATCGTCAGCTTGGTGATGATTTTTGTCTTGCTGGCGATTCCGCTCAAATCCTACGTGCGCCCCATTATTATTATGATGGCGATTCCCTTTGGCATGATTGGCGCGGTATTGGGGCATTGGTTTTTGGGGATGACGATGTCAACACTGAGCGCCTTTGGCATTATTGCTTTGTCGGGCGTAGTGGTCAACGATTCGCTGTTGTTATTGACGACCATTCAGCAGCACCGTGATGAAGGCATGTCGCTACACGAAGCCATCCAATTGACGGGATTGCGGCGTTTTCGTCCCGTGATTTTAACGTCAATCACCACTTTTGTCGGTTTGATGCCGATGTTGTTTGAGACCTCATTCCAAGCGCAATTTTTAATTCCTATGGCGGTCTCTTTGGGGTTTGGCATTTTGTTTGCCACGGCGATTACTTTGCTGTTGATTCCCATTGTCTATGCCATTTTTGAGGATATTAAGCACGTGTTTTTTGTTGAGGTTGATGTTGATGCAATAGAATCTGTTAAGTGATTTGAGAGGATACAATGAAAGGGAAAAAAGTTGCTATTGTTACGGGTGGAAGTCGGGGTATCGGGGCAGCAACGTCAAAGTTACTGGCAACTCAGGGGTATATAGTTTGTGTGAATTATGTTAACAATGCTATTCAGGCAGAAGAAGTGGTCAAGGAAATCCTCCGTGACGGCGGAAATGCGTTTGCCTTTAAAGCAGATGTCTCTATTGAATTAGAGGTTGAAAATTTGTTTTCTAGTGTGAATAAAAAATGTGGCACGGTAACGCACCTCGTTAATAATGTTGGTGTTTTATTTTCTCAAGCCTCTCTTTTAGAGATTAGTTTGGAGCGATTTAAGCAAGTCATGGACATAAATGTTGGCAGTTGCTTTTTGTGTTCGAAAGCTTTTGTTAAGCAGTTTGATGCTCGTACCGGTGCGATAGTTAATGTCTCCTCTCTTGCCGCTTTAAGTGGTTCACCTTTTGAATATATTGATTATGCAGCTTCTAAAGGTGCGATGGACTCTTTGACGAAGGGGCTTGCTTTGGAATTGGCAGCAAAAAATATTAGAGTAAATGGCGTACGTCCCGGTTTTATTTTGACAGATATACATGCTGATGGTGGAGAGCCCAACCGAGTTGAACGCTTAGCTCCACAAATTCCGCTTAAACGCGGTGGCTTACCTGAGGAAATCGCCGAAGCAATAGCGTGGCTGCTGTCTGATAAATCTTCTTATATGACGGGTTCATTGCTTGATATTGCTGGTGGAAAATAGTTCTGATTTGATTGGGAAAGCGGTAACAAGTGTTTTGAGAAACAAATTTTTCTGATAAAACACCAATTAAAACAAGAGAGGAGAACCGCGGTGGAAAAGTTGAGTTTACAATACCAAGCTTAATAAATGCAAAATAGAAAAAGATGGCATTTTAAATTTGACAAAAAAAAGATTACCTCTATAATACGCGTCTCCAAAGTTGATGGGGCTATAGCTCAGCTGGGAGAGCGCAACACTGGCAGTGTTGAGGTCAGCGGTTCGATCCCGCTTAGCTCCACCATTTACTTTGTATTT
>PDWI01011726.1_pt1 | contig 10101 bp, 13 predicted proteins | sample 1430891 | NCBI WGS metagenome assembly PDWI01 (sample SAMN01162508, study PRJNA174530) | Oral metagenome, whole genome shotgun sequencing project. | biome: Marine environment; feature: Marine mammal; material: Swab sample of the gingival sulcus; isolation source: swab sample of gingival sulcus... | reverse complement strand
CCCCACCATCAGACCATCTCGCGGCCCTGCTCCCATGTGGCACGTCAAATAAAACGCCGAGGCAACGCCAATAATCACAATCCCCAAAATAGCGAGCACCAAGCGATAAACCATCGCCTCTGGTGAAGACAACAATGCAACGGAAACACCTAATCCCAATGCAATTAACAGTACATTGAGCACCGTCCCCAATCCTAATTTTTGCTTGAACGGAATCCACGATAGCATCACGCATAAACTAATTAACAAGGTACACAAGCCGATATTCAAACCCGTTTTCACGGCAATGCCTTGGGCAAGCACTGTCCACGGCGATGAACCCAAAGACGCGAGCACCAACAACCCCTCGCCCACACCAAAGATGAACAAGGAAAGGCACAGCACAAGCAACGCGCTGATATTGGGTCGCCAATACGATTGGGACGACCACATAGTTTTTGTTAATGCTTTTCTTCTTACATCCACTAAGATTTATTCCTTAACACAAATGGTGTTCTCAACGATTTTTTGTTGGTCTTTGGGCAACTTCTAAATACAAATATTAGTATCAATTAAATAGTTCATCAAGTCCCTCGCGCACCTGTTGCTCTTTGGGCTGATTGCGCTCAATCGATTCATCAAAAGTCATTAGGTTTTTCACCCAAGCGTCCCAAATCATGTTCCTTATCTGGTTCATAGTGAAAACCCATAATGTGAGCCATCGGGTAACTCTACATCTAAACGCAATTTGCTTCCCGTTGCCTCAACATAGCGCTTGAGTGATGATAATTTAATATCGCGACCAACTTTTTCCATTTTAGCAACAGTAGGTTGCCTGATGTTTAGTGCTTGCGCCATTTCGTTCTGTGTTTTTTGCACCCGCTCTCGCAATTCAGCGAGGTGAATATTAAGTAACATATCACTGGCTTTTTCTTTAGCACTGGCAACAACTTCTGGCTTCTCACTAGCTAGTATTTCTTCGAGTGTCTTTCCCATAATTTTTCTCCTAATTGACTTTTGCTAGGTGTTTTTCAAACTCTTCATCGGCAATGGCTATCATTGTTTTATAAAAGTTTTTCTCATCCTTACTTTTGTCGCCTGCGCATAGTACGATGCCTTGGCGTTTAGGGTCAAAAGCAAAAAAAGCGCGAATTGGTTTCCCTTTACTTTGAATGCGCAACTCTTTCATATTATTGAAGCGAGACCCCTTCACGGTATCAGCATACGGTCGCGACAACCTAGGCCCACGCTCTCGCAAAACCAAAAGTGACGCGATAACATTGGCTCTATCAGCATCATCTAGGGTGCTTAGCCACTGTTCAAATCGGTCTGTTGTTTCAATATGCCACATTATCTGCCCCAAGAATTATAGCTTAAAAGCTATAATTCTTTCAATTAAGATTGGTATCAACCCAAAATTTATCATAATCCTAGTTTTTGTTAGAGCTTTTCTTCTATCCACTAAAATTTATTCCTGAACACGAACGGCATTTTCAACGATTTTTTGTTGGTCTTTGGGCAACAAACCCCACCGGCCGGCACGATTTCAGCTTGTGTAAAATCGCTAACCTTATTATTATAGCGCAATGAACCCATATAGCGGTATTAAAACCTACAGGAGCACGCATGATACACCACAACCTTTGTCGCGATTGGGCTTGCCAAGCGATTAACGCCATTAATGCCGACTTTAATCGCTCATCGGATACTCATTTGATTAAATTAGATTTGCCGTTTTGTCGCGGCGTTGACTTGTACTTAAAAGACGAGTCAACCCACCCAACGGGAAGTTTAAAACACCGGTTGGCGCGCTCGCTATTTTTATACGGCATTTGCAACGGAAAAATCACCCAAGACACGGCCATAATTGAAGCCTCTAGCGGCTCAACGGCCATTTCAGAAGCCTATTTTGCGCGCTTATTGGGATTGCGCTTTATCGCTGTCGTGCCCAAAACCACGGCGCCGGAAAAATTGGATTTAATCGAATTTTACGGCGGCGAATGCGTCAAAGTCGATAACACTGACATTTACAGCGAATCCGAACGCCTCGCCAAAGAACTGGGCGGCTACTACATGGATCAGTTCACCTATGCCGAGCGCGCCACCGACTGGCGCAGCAACAATAACATTGCCGAAAGCATTTTCAAACAAATGGCCGCCGAGCCACACCCCATTCCCGATTGGATTGTCGTGGGCGCCGGCACGGGCGGCACATCGGCGACTATTGGCCGCTTTATTCGCTACCACCCCGAATTGTTTTGCAAGACCAATTTGTGCGTGGCCGACGTGGAAAATTCGGTATTTTATCCGTTTTATCAACACGGCGATGCCAGCATTACTAGCGACAAAGGCTCGCGCATTGAGGGCATCGGCCGGCCACGCGTCGAGCCGTCGTTTAACCCCGACGTCATCGATGAAATGCGCTTAGTGCCCGACGCCGCTTCTATCGCCACCATTCATTGGTTTGAAGCCGTTATCGGCCGCAAAGTTGGGGCTTCAACGGGGACGAACCTCTACGCCGCCTTTGAATTGATGCAAGGAATGCGCACCAAAGGCCAAACCGGTAGCATCGTCACTTTGCTGTGCGATAGCGGCGAGCGCTATTTGCACACTTATTATAATGACGACTGGTTGCGCCAACAACAGATTGACATTGCGCCGTATATGGAACACTTACAGGCTTTGACGGCAGATAGCTAATTGACTTAAAGAATACTTATGAAAAACCAAACACTTTACCAAAACGCTATTGACAGCGATATTTGGGTGATAAAAATCGGCTCGGCCATGCTCACCGACCACGGACGCACCATTGACCGCGTGCAGATTAACGCTTGGGCGCACCAAATTGCCACCCTGAGAAAAGCCGGCAAGCGCGTCATATTAGTTTCTTCGGGGGCAATCGCCGCCGGCATGCAAAAGTTGGGTTGGACGCAAAAGCCGGCTGAACTCGCCAAGCAACAAGCCGCCGCCGCTGTCGGACAGATGACGCTGGCGCGCGTTTACGAAGAAATCTTTGTCAATTACGGCATTCAAACGGCACAAGTGCTACTGACGCACGACGATGCCGCCGACCGCAAGCGCTATTTGAACATCAAATCCACCATTTCCGCTCTGCTAGACAACGACATTTTGCCGATAGTCAACGAGAACGACACCACCTCGTTCGCCGAAATCAAATTTGGCGACAACGACAATTTAGGGGCGTTGGTCGCCAATTTAATCAATGCCGGCCTGTATGTGATTTTGACCGACCAAAACGGCTTGTACACCGCCGACCCACGCAGTAACCCCGATGCCAAATTGGTGCGCTTCGAACAAGCTGACAATCCGGCTTTGGACAGTTATATCGGCAGTTCCAAATCGGCGCTAGGGTCGGGCGGCATGTTCACCAAAATCCAAGCGGCGCGCAAAGCCATGAACAGCGGCACCGCCACGGTGATTATGCACGGCCAACGCGACAACGGCATTGTCGAGTTGCTCAGTGGAGATTTTGTCGGCACGATGCTATTCGCCGGCGGCGTGGTCAGAGCCAAAAAGCAATGGCTAGCCGGCCAATTGCAAACGCGCGGCACGCTGGTTATCGACCAAGGTGCAGAGAATGCCTTGATAAAACGCGGAAAAAGCCTATTGCCGGTCGGCATACGCGCAGTGCACGGTGAGTTCTCTCGCGGCGCCATCGTCGCCGTCGTCAACGAAGCCGGCAACGACATCGCCAAAGGCATCGTCAACTACAACAGCACCGACCTCAACAAAATCAAAGGCAAAGCCAGCGAAGACATTGAAAAAGTGCTGGGCTATCGCTTGGAACAGCACGCCATGCATCGCGACAACTTGGCGTTGGTGTGAAGCGGTTTGTGCATTTCAATGAGTGGGGCAGGTTGCGACCTGTCCCTATTGTTGCTTTAGGCTAAATTTTCGTATCCTCAAACACCCACGGGCATTCGTTTTTGTATTTTTCCTCAAAGGCTTTAATCTCATCGGCGTGCTGTAGCGTCAAGCCGATAGCATCTAAACCGTTTAACAAGCAATTTTGACGGAAATCATCAATGTTGAAATCGTAGACTTTATCGCCAGCCGCTACGGTTTTATTTTGTAAATCAATGGTGATTTTTAGCGTTTCGCGCTCGCAAAGTTGAAACAGCTGTTCAACTTCGTCCTCGCTGAGCTCAATCGGTAACACGCCGTTTTTAAAGCAGTTGCTGTAAAAAATCTCGCCAAAGCTCGGCGCAATCACAGCGCGAAAGCCGTAGTCGTCAATTGCCCACACGGCGTGTTCGCGCGATGAACCACAACCGAAGTTATCGCGCGCTAATAGAATGCTCGCGCCTTGGTACTGCGGAAAGTTTAAGACAAAATCGGGATTGATTTTCCGCGTGCTGTAATCAATATCATCGTGCCAAGCGTCCAAATACCGCCATTCTTCAAATAAACTGACACCAAAGCCGGTGCGTTTAATGGATTTTAAAAATTGCTTGGGCAATATCGCGTCAGTATCGACATTGGAGCGGTTTAGAGGCACGACAATGCCGGTTTCTATGGTGAATTTTTTCATTTTTATTTTAAATTGTTAAATCATTCGTTAATGTAACAGTTGTCGCAAAATTTGCGACAACTCAATCCATTTGCTCGACAAACGCTTTCAACCCTGCCAATGTCACTGGCAAACCCTTTCTAATCCCCGAACCGATTAAACGACCAAATAAAAACGCCGTTATGCCCGTAAATGTCACGGCATGAGTGACTTCGGTGGCGTTGCCTTTGGGCGCTAAGTGATGCTCGAAAGTCATCAAGCACAAAGGCAGTTTGCTCACAACAGTAAAGCTAGTCGGCTTGGTGATTTCCGTGATTGCGATTTTGGCCTCTGGGTCTTTTTGTGGCTTGAGTTTGCCGGTTGCGCCCACTTGAAAATCCCCTTCAAGCGAGGCGGATTGTATTTCAGTGTCCCACAACTGCCATTCGCTCACGTTTTCATAACATTGAAAGATGTTCTCGGCCGGTGCGTTTATGGTGATTGTTTCTTCAAATTTCATTTTATTTATTTCCATGAGGGGCGGTAGGCTGGGTTGAGGTACGGAACCCAGCAATAGCAGGCGGTTAACGTCATTGTAAAATTTAGATTTCCGCTAGTGTTGGGTTACGCTCGTGCCTCGCTAACCCAACCTACAGGCTTAAAGCAATCATTATTCTTTAACCCAAATACTATGTTTTCCAATAAAAAACGTATGATTATCTTCTACTTCCAAATTAAATACAGGTACTCTAATTGCTCTATTGTCTTGATTGTCTAAGCATTCTTGATACTTATCAAATATTATCTTATTTTTTTCTCTATCTAACTGTTCAATATGATTTTCAGAAACATCAAAACCATTATTATAGTCCTTATCAATGACTTTAAAACCATCATCACCAAAGCGATACTTCATGTCAATATCATCATGGTAGTCTCCAAATATTGGATATGTCAATCCAACTTTATCAGTAAAACTGTCCCAAACTGTATCAACCCATAAAACTCTTAAGTTATCTTTATTATCTATACTTGAAAGTAATGTTCCAATTTCAATTTTTGATGCAGGTATCCAAACATTCAGTTGGTTATCCCATATAAGATGATTGGGCGTCATAAATTCAAAGTAAATGGGAGCGTCGTAATCATCATACTCGCTATCTTTTTGACAGCACAACCTAACAAGTTCATCTTCTCCCGAACAAAACGCTCTAGTAATGCGTTTATATTCTGTCGTTGTATTTTGACCACCCAGTTCTGGACGAGAAACGACTCTATCGCCAACTTTAATATTTTGAATTGGAAGTAGGCCCTTATCTGTATGGATAAGTGTACCAGCAGGGAAACATCGACCGTGCTTGATACCTCTTTTTAGCAAAGATACGTCACTGGCTGGTGCGTTTATGGTGATTTTTTCTTCAAATTTCATATTATTTATTTCCATGAGGGGCGGTAGGCTGGGTTGAGGTACGAAACCCAGCAATAGCAGGCGATTAACGTCATTGTAAAATTTAGATTTCCGCTAGTGCTGGGTTACGCTCGTGCCTCGCTAACCTAGCCTACGGGCTGTTTTTAGCAGAGTTTCAGTATTTGTGACGGTAGCAAACTCATTGTGCAAACTCGCTAATGCCGTTTGATGTACTAATTCAGCGTCAAACTTCTCGCCGTTGATGCCTTGACGGTTAAAAGTTGCGGTTGCATCAGCAACCAATGATACCTGATACCCCATATTTCCCGCCATTCGCGTTGTCGTGGACACGCAGTGGTCGGTTGTCAATCCCACAATGACCAGTGCTGTGATATGTTGACGTTGGAGTTGAGCGTCTAAATCAGTTCCAATAAATGCGCTATTCACACTTTTTTCAACTATCGCCTCGCCTTCTACAGGTTTGACCACCTCTTGTATTGCGAATCCAACATTCGACTTATGAAGCATCGATTGTGGGTCTTGAGAACTGTGTACAACGTGAAACACAGGATACGACAATTCTCGCCAACGCTTTAAAAGCATTGCGGCTTTCTCTTCTGCCTGCGGATTATTACGATTGCCTCCCCAGTACTCCTCGTGCTGAAAACCTTTTTGTATATCAATTAACAGCAAAGCTGTTTTATTATTAATGTCATTCATTATCTTACTCCTTTATGATTCACGCACATCCACAAACCGCCCCGCTACCGCGGCGGCGGCCGCCATTGCCGGACTAACCAAATGCGTGCGGCTGCCATTGCCTTGGCGGCCTTCGAAATTGCGGTTACTGGTGCTGGCGCAACGCTCGCCGGCTTGTAATTTGTCATCATTCATCGCCAAACACATCGAACAACCGGGGTCGCGCCATTCAAAGCCGGCAGCTTTAAAAATCTTGTCTAAACCCTCGGCCTCGGCTTGTTGTTTGACCAACCCCGAACCGGCTACCACCATGGCTAATTTGATATTGTCGGCAATGGTTTTGCCTTTGACAACGGCGGCGGCTTGGCGTAAATCCTCGATGCGCGAGTTGGTGCACGAGCCGATAAACACCTTATCCAACGCCACGCTAGTCATCGGTTTGCCACTGTCCAAACCCATGTAATTGAGGGCGTTTTGAGTGGCGGTTTGCTTGACGGGGTCGCTGAAATCTTCGGGGGAAGGAATGTTCTCATCAATGCCGATAACCATTTCGGGCGATGTGCCCCATGTGACTTGCGGGGTGATGTCTTCGGCTTGCAAGTGGATTTCCTTATCAAATACCGCGTCGCTGTCGCTGTGTAAGGTCAGCCAGTAGGCTACGGCTTTGTCCCATAACTCGCCTTTGGGCGCAAACGGCCGGCCTTTGACGTAGTTAATCGTGGTGTCGTCAACGCCAATCAAACCGGCGCGCGCACCGGCCTCAATGGCCATATTGCACACCGACATGCGCCCTTCCATAGACAAACCGCGAATGGTCGAGCCGGCAAATTCCAAAGTATAACCCGTGCCGCCGGCCGTGCCGATGTGGCCGATAATGGCGAGGACGATGTCTTTCGCCGATACGCCGTATTGCAATTGCCCCTCGACATTGATGCGCATGGCTTTGGTTTTTTGTTGGGTGAGCGTCTGAGTCGCCATGGTGTGCTCGACTTCGGAGGTGCCGATGCCGAACGCCAACGCCCCAAACGCCCCGTGCGTGGCCGTGTGCGAATCGCCGCACACCACCGTCATTCCTGGTAAGGTAATGCCTTGTTCAGGGCCGACGACGTGGACGATACCTTGGCGCGTGTCGGTCATGGCGAATTCGCGGACGTTGAAATCGCGGCAATTTTTAGTCAGCGTGCTGACTTGCAATTTCGCCACGGGGTCAACGATGCCGGCCATACCGGCGCGGCGGTTAACGGTCGGGACGTTGTGGTCGGGTACGGCGACCATAGAATTGGCGCGCCACAATGGGCGATTGGCCATAGTGAGGCCTTCAAAGGCTTGTGCCGAGGTGACTTCGTGAATTAAATGTCGGTCAATATATAGGAGCACCGTGCCGTCGGCTTCGCTGCGTACGGTGTGCTTGTCCCAGATTTTGTCGTAGAGTGTTTTGCCCATAATTTTTTATTTTATAGTTTTTTTATTTTAAAAAGAGGAAATATTGCCCCTCTTTAGGAAAGGAGAATTGCTTATTTTTTGAATTTATTGTTAAAAATAAGAAATAATCGCCCCCCTCTTTCTAAAAGAGGGGGTTAGGGGGAAATTTGAGGTGGTTGGAAATACCTACCCTCGTCAAATCCCCCTCAGTCCCCCTTTTAGAAAGGGGGAGGTGGCTCATTGTCTTTTGATGATTTTTTTAATTATTTCAACTTATTGCTTTTCAAAAAACGTGTCGATACCTATGTTCACGACTATGTTACTGCCGCGCTTTTCGCGCCTTGCGAATATAAATTGATTTAGTGATTTTGCACACACTTTTTTGCTTTTCGTCTTTGATGTCGATAACAAATTCTCTTAGCGTTGACTTTTTGCTTTCTAACTCGTCAATGATGCCTTGCACGGTTTCTTCGGGCAACAAAAAATCGACGTGCAAGTCACCCAAACCGGGGCGTAGGTATTGCACGTCAGAGCACTTGTCAATCAACATATAATCCATGCCCAAACGGTACCACAGCATGGTCAAATAAATGGCGTCAGTGGCCGAGTACATAATGCCGCCGTAAACGATGCCCATAAAGTTTTTTGTATTGTCATCCAGTGGGATAGTGATTGAGACGTGGTCTAAGGCTTCGCTAACATAAGTCAATTTAGCGCCGGTGTTGGCGGTGCTAGGTAGGGTGTGAAAGTGGTTGATAAGCGTTTCAGGGGAATTGTCGTCGAGGTCGAAAATGGGTTTGAGGTCTAGCATAATGTGCGCCCAGTTATAGTAAAAATGACAGTATAATTAATCGTACCACTTAGCGCAAGCGAATACCCACCCCGAAAAATCAACCACAGCTGAATCGTTTAACTTTTGCTACGGCATTGTGCCGTCTTGCCGTATGGCAATACGGCCTTCACTGGCGCACCTTTTCTCTGCCTCAAGCTGATAAGCGCCAATAATTAAGTCCATTTTCCCAAAAAACTCACTTTTTAAGGAAAATATCCGTGGAAAATCCATTAAAATTGTTATCTAATAACATGCTCGCAACTTCAAATCCTCAGGAGACCACCATGCTAACCCCCACGCATTTACAGACTTTCACCAACGCCGATGACATCTTAGCGGCGCTCACCAACAACTACATTGTCGATGAACACGATTACGTGCAGGCATTACTGGCTTCCATAGACTATGACGAAGCGCAATTGGACGCGCAAAAACAAGTGGTTGCCGACCTAATTGGCGATATTCGCAAAACTGCCGGCGGCGGCTCCGGCATTGATAGCTTCTTGCAAGAATACAGTCTGGACACCGAAGAAGGCATTGTTTTAATGTGTATTGCCGAAGCTCTGTTGCGTATCCCCGACGCCGAAACCGCCGATGCCTTGATTTGTCAACGCTTCGACGTGGGGCTTGATGCTGTCGGGCAAGGTCACGCGCCTAGGCAAAAACTACGAAGACAAACCCAGCACGCTGTTGGGGCGCTTGGTGGACCGCTTGGGCGAGCCAGTGATTCGCGCCGCCATGTATCAGGCCATGAAAATTATGGGCAAGCAATTCGTGCTCGGCCGCAACATTGAAGAGGCTCTAAAAGCCGGCGATAGCAACCGCAAAAACGGCTACACGCACTCTTTTGATATGCTCGGCGAGGCGGCGTTGACAGCCGATGATGCCAAACGCTACCACCAAAGCTATTTCGATGCTATTAGCGCCATTGGCAAACGCGATTACAGCAGCGATGTGCCGCGCCCCGGCATCTCGATTAAGTTGTCGGCGCTACATCCGCGCTACGAAGAATCGCAACGCCAGCGCGTTTTGGACGAGTTATATCAGTCGGTGTTGGCGCTAATGAAACACGCTCGCGCCCTAAACACCCAGCTCACTATTGATGCCGAGGAAATGGACAGACTAGAGTTGTCGTTGCACTTATTCAAAAAACTCTATCAATCCGAGGAAGCCAAAGATTGGGGCAATTTCGGCTTGGTAGTGCAGGCCTATTCGACTCGCGCGTTGCCGGTATTGCACTGGTTGAAC
>PDWI01010876.1_pt1 | contig 10101 bp, 8 predicted proteins | sample 1430891 | NCBI WGS metagenome assembly PDWI01 (sample SAMN01162508, study PRJNA174530) | Oral metagenome, whole genome shotgun sequencing project. | biome: Marine environment; feature: Marine mammal; material: Swab sample of the gingival sulcus; isolation source: swab sample of gingival sulcus... | reverse complement strand
CAGTAAGAGTAATGTAGCTGGTGCTGACTTAATGGATGAAAAACTCAACCCCAATATACCAAATGCCTGGTACATACACTCGCTTGAAGCTTCTATGCCCCACAGCAAACTCAAAGGTAGTGGCATCTGGGGACTAAATAAAGCCAACAATGTTCCCAAAAACGGTATTGACGCTGTATTATCTCGCCACGTAACCCTACAAATGCAAATTTCTAGTAAAAATCTAGGTGCATTACTTGACCACTTAGGGTACAAGAAACTTGCCAAAAATGGTTCCGGATTACTGTCTGGCACATTACGTTGGAACGGCTCACCAGTTACTCCTGATTGGGATAGTTTAAGTGGTGATATGCGAATAGATGTGCGTCAAGGAAGTATTACTCGAGTTAATCCAGGAGCTGCTAAATTAATGGGATTACTAAGTGTGCAAGGCTTAACCAAACTTGGAAATATCGCTAAAAAAGGTTTTTCTTATGATCGTATACAAGGCCGCTTAATTGCTCAAAAAGGCTTGTTGCGTAGCAATAATCTTGCTATTAAGGGCTCACTGGCAGACATTAAAATCAGCGGACAGGCACATTTAATAAAACAAACCATGAAGCTTGATGTGGTGGTGTTGCCGAAAATTGATTTAAGTGCAGCAGCACTACTAACATCAGCCATTAACCCTATAATAGGCATAGGTAGTTATTTGGCACAATTGGTTATTAGTAAACCTCTCAGCCGTATAGCCAGAAAAGTGCTAACTATTACTGGGAAATGGGATAACCCAAAAGTACAACATCTAAAAGGAAAACAAGCCTCAGTCGTAGCAAAGCGAGTATTACGTACACACGAACTACCCATTGTCTTTCATCGCTTGTGGGACTGGTCGCCCATTACTGGTGAAGAGGACAAAAATAACAGTGAAGATTTCTATATACCTTATATTGTGCCAACACCAACGCCGACTACTCCATGAGTGAGTAAAGTGCTACCAGACACCATACAAGCGTAAATATTTCTTGGGGTAATGATTGTTATAAGCCAACTTAGTGTTTTAATACATAAAAAAATAGCTTTAAGCTATTGAAATACAAATTAAAACGTAAATATATCTTACAATGGCGTAAGTTACAATGACGTATATTCGTGGCGTTGTATCATAAACGTTAGTTTTCCAGTGTTATATTGTTTACCATTTCAATAACTTCATGCTTGCTCCAGATACTCCTATTTCACTAGACCAAGTGGCTGATCAACTAGAGCGCTTGCTATTGCTCTATGAAGAAGCTCAAAAAGCTAATATGTTATTACAGGCACAGCTTGATGAAGCCAATCAAACCAATAATTCACTACGTTCGCGGTTATCAGCTGCTCGTACACGCATAGATGGTTTAATCAATCAGTTACACCCAACTAACACTTCCTCAGCTAATGCTCAACCTAATTCTGAACTACCAATTAAACCACCATCTGATTTGCCATGAAACAAATTGAAGCTCAAATTATGGGGCAGACGTACACTCTATCATGCCCTGAAGAAGCATACGATAAGATGCAACAAGCAATTGAACAAGTAGATGTTGCTATGTGCAAAATTCGTGATGCAGGCAAAGTTCGTGCGCGTGATCGTATTGCAGTGTTGGCTGCACTAAATATTGCGTTTGATATATTGCAATCTCCTAACACTAATCATGACCAACAAGCGGATAATCATGATACATCTACTGCTGAGCAGTTAATTCACCCACGCATGCAAAATCTGTTGCAACGCATGGATGAGTTATTAACCCAAGATAGTAAATTGATATAACCAAGACAGTTATAAAAACTATTTATTACGCTCGAATTCTTTTGTTTTTAAGAAAATATACGTACAATGGGTACTGTCTGTAGCCAGTACGGCTTTATATTTCTTGAACCAATGATTAGAAACTAGGGCTTGGAACATTGACTAGCTGGAGTGATTGTCTAGCTTAGACAAACCCGATGTTAATTCTGACCTCGCCCACCTGAACCCTAGGTTCAGAATGCGGTTGTACTTAGCTACAGACTCTTCTCAAAGTTTTCTAAAATACCGTGCTACACAATTTTAGAAAATGTAGCCAGCCTATCCTTATTATTGAAATAACGATCAAACACCATAGCTACTGCTCTTACAAAATGCCAACCTAAGGCACTCACTCGTAACTCTAAATCATTCAACTTAACTAAGCCATGTTGTTGTAGTAAAGCTAGGTTTTTCAGCTCTGCTGCAAAATAGTCAGTAAAATCTATACCCCATGTTTGGCTGAATTCTTCAAACTTAACAATGCCTTGACACATAATTGTCATAATAAGGTCGCGGCGCACTAAATCATCTTGATTTAACAAATAACCACGCTCAATTGCAAAATTATCTTTCGTGATACATTGACTGTAGTCTTCTAATTTTTTGAAATTTTGACTATACATATTAGCTATGCGGCTTATGGCAGACACGCCAAAACCCAGTAAATCATAATCAGGCAAACTACTATAACCTTGAAAATTACGTTGCAAATAACCTTTTTCTTTTGCAACAACCAAACCATCTTCGGGTAAAGCAAAATGGTCCATACCAACATAAACATAACCAGCAGCAACCAACACTCGTATGGCATGCGCTTGCATATGTAATTTTTCTAATGCACTGGGAAGTATAAAATCGTCAATACGTCGTTGTGCCTTAAATCGATGTGGTAAGTGCGCATACGAATATAACGCGATGCGTTCTGGCCTTAATTTACATACTTGCGCTATGGTTTGCATAAAACTTTCTGTAGTTTGCTTAGGCAAACCATAAATCAAATCAACATTTATTGAGCTAAAACCACTATTACGAGCGGCGTCAACCATATTAAATATTTGTTTGGTATGCTGTACTCGGTGTACTGCTTGCTGGACGTCTTGATTAAAATCTTGCACCCCAAAGCTAATTCGATTAAACCCAATTTTTGCTAAATGTTGTAAGCGTTGCACGTTAACAGTGCGCGGGTCAACTTCAATAGCACATTCACTGTTGGGCTCTAGCGGCATAAGCTGATGCAACATTTCCATCAAGTGAGTTAATTGAGCATCATCTAAAAAAGTTGGCGAACCTCCTCCTAGATGTAGTTGGCTAATACTATAGCCAGATATGTAGGCTTGGTGCAAGTCAAGTTCTTGCTGCAATAGTTTTAGATAATCATCACCTAAGGCTTTATTTTTAGTAATTATTTTATTGCAAGCACAAAAATAACATAGTGATGTACAAAATGGAATATGTACATAAACAGCTAATTTTTTGGCTAATTTTATTCTGTCATCACTCTGCAGACTTTCCAATATTTTCCGATACTCTGTTTGAGTAACTTCAGCATTAAATCTATCTGCAGTTGGGTATGATGTGTATCTAGGTGCTGGAATGCTGTAACGCGCTAACAGTTCTGGAGAAATTTCAGAAGTAGCGTATATCGTCATGCTTGTAGACGCGCATAATGCCGTGCTAATTGCGTGCGTACTTGTTCTGGCGCAGTGCCCCCCAAGGTATCTCGCGCATTCATGGCAGCTTCCAAAGTAAGTGCTTGCTCATAAATATCTGCTTCAATAGAAGGGTGAAAAGCTTTCAATTCTTCTAGTGTTAGATCACTTAAATCAAGGTTTTTTTGTTGCGCTGCTTTTACCGCATGTGCTACTACCTCATGCGCATCACGAAATGGTAACCCTTTTTTTACTAGATAATCAGCTATATCAGTTGCAGTAGCGTAACCTTTACTTGCAGCAGAGCGCATAGCCTCTACATTAACAGTAATGCCACCTTCTTTTTCGCCTGTGTTAGGATTAACTTGACCGCCAATCATTTCAACAAAAATACGTAAAGTATCACGCACAGTATCAACTGTGTCAAACAATGGTTCTTTATCTTCTTGATTGTCTTTGTTATAAGCTAAAGGTTGAGCTTTCATTAAGGTTAGCAAACCAATCAAATGGCCAAATACGCGCCCTGTCTTACCGCGCGCCAATTCTGGCACATCTGGGTTTTTCTTTTGTGGCATTATGCTAGAGCCTGTGGTAAACCTATCTGCAATACGGATAAAGGCAAAATTTTGACTCATCCAAATAATAAGTTCCTCAGACAAACGCGAAATATGCATCATAATAATGCTAGCGGTTGCGGTAAATTCAATACAAAAATCACGATCGCTTACAGCATCTAAACTGTTCTGGCACAAACCTTCCATTTGCAATAAACTGGCAACTCGCTCACGTGCTATTGGGTATGTAGTTCCAGCTAATGCTGCACTACCCAAAGGCAATTGATTGACACGCTTACGTGCGTCTTGTAGGCGCTCAGTATCTCGCACAAACATTTCTACATAAGCCAATAAATGATGAGCAAAACTTACTGGCTGTGCTACCTGTAAATGAGTAAAACCTGGCATGATAACCTCAATATGCTGTTCAGCCACATCTAACAATGCCAATTGAAGTTCTTTTAATAGATTACATAAACCATCAATTTCCTCGCGCAACCATAAACGGATATCAGTTGCTACTTGGTCATTACGGCTACGACCAGTATGCAGTCTTTTACCTGCATCACCAACTAACTGGGTCAGACGAGCTTCTATATTTAAGTGCACATCTTCTAATTCTTGTTTCCATTCAAACTGCCCACCTTCAATTTCTTGAGCAATTTGCTCCATACCGTATTCAATGTCAGCCAAGTCGCTCTGACTGATAATATTTTGCTCTGCCAACATGCCTGCATGTGCAAGGCTTCCTTGCATATCAGCACGCCATAAGCGTCTATCAAAAGCAACACTAGCAGTATAGCGCTGTACTAAATCGCTCATAGGTTCGCTAAACAAAGCCGACCAAGCTTGTTGTTTGTTATCTAAAGGGTTAAAAGCTGACATATGTTTTAAACTATACAAACTGTATTAGAAATGATGTAACAATATTAGGGGTAATAGTATAGCTGTGCTATATAAATTAGCATGCCTCACTCTTGCAGCCAACTACAACTACGGAAACGCTATAACCATGACACCACAACTATCATCGCATATTGTACCTAGCTCAACGGCCAATAAGGCAGAACAAGCTGTGCTATTTAATACTTGCCGTACATCAACTGTATTACGCGCACTACTACTTGTTATTGCCTATATTTTAACGGTTAGTTTGTTTGCTGTAAGAGGACATAGTGAAATAGATACCTGGATAATTTACGCTGGTACTGCTTTGGCATGTGCAGTGCCCGCAACTTTATTATGGTTAATGCTAAGTTGCATCCTAAAAAATAAGATAAAAAAATACAACAGCACCAAACAATGGTGGTGGGGTGTATTGTTGGGAGCACTATGTGGTGCTTTTGCTGCTAGTTTATTAGCTAGTGTGCGTGACATACAATATACACAATGGCTGGCTTGTATTCTTTCCGGCAGCTTGCTAGCGGCACAGATGGTATCCATTTTAATGCTACGTACACAATTACAAGCACCTACCAATGTACAAGCACAACTTGCAGAATTACAAGCACGCATTCGTCCACACTTTCTGTTTAATAGTTTAAACAGTGCTATTGCTTTGATATCTACTAATCCGCAGCGCGCTGAACTTATGCTTGAAAACTTAGGCGATATTTTTCGACATATGTTGCAAGACGTACGTACAAGCAGCAGCTTAGGCACAGAACTAGAGCTGGCACAGCGTTACCTAGATGTAGAGTCTGTGCGTTTTGGCAAGCGTTTACGTGTAAATTGGAATATAGACTCAGCTGCCAACATAGCCAGTATGCCAACCTTATTTTTACAGCCGCTATTAGAAAACGCAATTAAACATGGAGTAGAACCTAGCCCCGAAGGCGCTGACATTACTGTACGCACTATGTTGCGAGGCAATATTGTATGCATTATCATAAGCAATACAACACCAGCAAATAAGGGGAAAAAAGGTAATAATATGGCACTAGCTAATGTGCGAAAACGCCTTGAATTACTATACGACATTGAACTGCGTTTTTCCGCCAAGGAACATGACGGAATGTTTCATGTGCGCATAGAAGTACCAATGCAAATCGCAGAGAAAAACTAATGAGACCCTTACGAATATTAATAGTAGATGATGAGCCGCTAGCACATACTAGATTGATAAATCTGCTCAAAAAAATTAACGAGCCGGAAACAGAAGTATGTGCGCAAGCTCAAACTGCTACTGAAGCACAAAGTTTATTGCTAAGTACGCAACCAGATGTCATATTGCTAGATATTCACATGCCGGCCATGGACGGCATGCAATGGGCACATCAACTAAAAACGCAAAATTCATCTTGCCAAATTATTTTTGTAACGGCTTCAAATGAACATGCAATTGATGCCTTTGAAGTAGCTGCAACTGACTATTTAACTAAACCAGTTCGTCTTGAGCGCTTACAAAATGCTTTGCAAAAAGCAAGTTTAAAACTAACCCAAGAACAAAATAATGAATTGCAAGACAAAATAAATGATACTTTAATAATTCAAGATAGGGGCGCAGTACAACGCATATCAGTAACAGATATTTTATTTGCGCGCGCTGAAAGTAAATATATTACTTTGCATTTACAAGGAGGGCGTAATCTGTTATGGGACGGTAGCTTAAATCAATTAGAAGAAACATACCCAGATTATTTTTTACGCACTCATCGCAGTATTTTGGTAAAAAAACAAGCTATAAAACAACTCAAACACTGCTCTCTTGCTGACGGCACAGACAGTTGGCTGGTTCAGTTAGAAGGCTGTGATGAACAATTATCAGTATCACGCAGACAACTTACTAATGTACGTGATTCATTTCAGACTTAAAGATAAATTTTGCAGACTCAATACTTTTTATTGTTTACGGTGATTTGCTACCACTTGATGTTCGTCTTGTACAAATAACTGCATAGCATCTACCACATCAAACACATAGTTTTTGCCACAAAACGAGCAATCTATTTCAATTTTATCTTGCTGCTTCAACATATCATTTACTTCTTCTTGTCCTAAGCCACGCAACATGTTTGCTACACGCTCATGGTTACAAGTGCAGGCAAAGTGAGGGGTAGCTTCATCTTCAGCAGAAACTGCCAATAGTTTCTCATTCCAAAACAAACGACGCAAGACCTCAGGCACGTCTAATGTTAACAATTCTTGCATCTTCAAACTACGCGCTAGAATGGATAGGTGCTCGTATTGTAATTGTGTCTCTTCCACATTATCTGCACTAGGCATGCGCTGTACAAGCAGTCCTGCCGCTGTTTTTTCATCTGCTGCTAACATAAAAGTAGTATCTAGTTGTTCACTTTGCAGCATGTACTCTTGCAATGCTTGAGCAATACTAGTAGTAGGTTTATCCTGTGCATCATATAAAGGCACTATGCCTTGGTATGCCTGTTTTTTTAACTGTTCATCTGCAGGATTAAAAGTAATAGCGCAACGCGCGCTCCTATCTGCTTGTACCAAATCTGCAAAACTGTTGTATTTGTTTATCTCAGCATCTTTGGCCAATTTAGCAGTAGCTCGCACGCCTAATTCAGCACTTACTTCAGCAACCGCCATTTGTAATGGCCCTAAATTTTGCATTTGAATTATCAAGACGCCATTTAATTTAACGTGTGCTTGCATCAACACAGCGGCAGTTGTCAACTCGCCTAATATATTTTGCACTAACTGCGGATAAGCGCCCGCAGCACTGCTAGCTTTTCTATGCAATATTTCTTGCCAAGAGTCAATTAAACGAACTGCCACGCCCCGCACTGGTATATCTTCAAATAAAAATCTTTGAATCTGTAATTTTTTTAATGCCATTATTTATATAAATCCTACAAAAATACGGTTCTTAGCATGAACCATACACGAATTACTTAGCAAACAGTTACACTATGCGTATGTTTTCTCGCATTTCGTCTTATATTACCTGCATTCTTGAACGAGACCCAGCTGCGCGCAGTCGCTGGGACGTTATTTTTTCATACCCTAGTTTTCACGCCTTATTATTGCACCGTATCGCACACCATTTGTGGAATGTACGCTTGTTTTGGTTGGCACGCTGGATATCCCACTGGGGGCGTTTTCTAACAGGTATTGAAATTCACCCAGCAGCACAAATTGGCAACAGAGTATTTATTGACCATGGCATGGGGGTAGTTATTGGTGAAACAGCACAAGTAGGAGATGACTGCACAATTTATCATGGTGTCACTTTGGGAGGCACATCCCTATACCAGGGGAAACGACACCCTACTTTAGGACGTGGCGTAATAGTAGGAGCTGGGGCAAAAATACTGGGTGGTTTTACCGTAGGTGATAATGCCAAAGTAGGTAGCAATGCGGTGGTTATTAAGCCTGTGCCAGCAGGTGCCACTGTGGTTGGAAATCCCGCGCACGTGGTACCAACAAACGAGAAAAGAGCAAAATCATCATCTAAAGCAGAGTTTTTACCGTATGGTGTTACCAAAAATGACGACCCAATAAGCCAGGCTCTACGAGAGTTAGTTGACAACGCCAGCAGCCAAGAGCAACGAATAGAATTATTGTGGCAGGCCCTTGAAAAAATATCGCAACAAACTAATTCTCAGAATTGTTTACCCGAAAAGCCTGGACCCAAAAAACCTTTTGATGCAGGCAAATTAAATGATTTGATTAATAAATAAGTATTTGAGTAGGCACAAACGATTACTATCTTAACCTGGATAACAATAGGTGATAAGCTAATAAGTGTTTACGTACTGGGATATGCAACTTAAATACTTGAACTTCATCACTTTTAATAGCCTCATTATCCAACTGCACACGCAGATAATAATTTGCTGGTGCCATATGCGGCAATTTCACTTGGTTGCTATTTGTTTTTAAAGTGGCAATTGGTTTCTTAAATTTAGCATCTCGCGCCACTTCGACAGTAACGGTACTGTTTCCTTGAATTGGATCGGCAGATTGTGCTACGACAATATCCCTCCACATCAAATAAGGTATGTGTCCATTAACATTTACTGATAGACCACGCAACACCCAGTCTGGTTGGCGCAAATCAATGCTGGTTGTGGCATCAAGCCCTTCAAGTCCGGATGCGTCAATGGCTCTGGCACGAACATACCACTTGCCATTCGCCAATCTACTCAAATCAACTAAAGGCGTGGTGCTTTTTTCACTATAAATTACACTATTGAAATCCGCATCATAAGCAGCCAATACACGATATGCAACAGCGCCTGGCACAGGGCTAAACTTCCAGTACGCTTGTGGTCGGCGTAAGATCTGACCTGGATTAGGAACTACAGGAGCTGGCAATAGCTCAACGGCCTTCATTTCTGATTTATTGGGATAAGTCACAACCCCCTTGCCTGCTACCACATTAATACTGGCGTAATGCCATGTATTTATATTATTAACCTCACCTTCTAACACTTCGGCACGATCAAAGGGCACAAATTTATCTGCTGCCGCGACCCGAAAACGAGTGCCGCGCACGCCTAGTAATGAAGTTGTTGTCTTTACTTCCATAGGAGTTACGCGACGTTTATGTGGAGATTTTTTTACGCTTAATTCCAGTGCTCCTTGCAATAAGCGAATTTTGCTACCAAACCAGCTAATAATTTTCCCACCTGCAGTTTGATCAGGTGCACGGTAATATCTGCTATGCACTACCTCTGCCACCGAATTAGGTAATAATTTTGCGCGTGAGCCGTCTGCCATTTCTATAACAGCTGAGCTATTATTAGCTACCTTAATTTGTTTTTTCTCATCAAAACGATGATTAGCTCGAACCTCTTTGCCAGCCACGGTAACTTTGCCTATAGTTTTCACCACGCGAATGGACTTAGATTCTGACGGTAGCACATCAAGCGGTATATACAACAGCGATCCAACTTCAGGTAACTTTGCGTTATCAAGTTGGTTGGTGGCACCAACTTGCTTGCAATTGGTCATGGATATGTTGTATTTACGACATATCAGCCCTAAAGTATCCCCCTTACGCACAGTGTAAGCCACGTTAGAATCCGTTGCTGCTGTAGGCACTTTACTATTTTTTGCCTGCGCCATGCCGCCAAAGAATACGCACAACATAAGCGGCAATATAATTCTTGCCAAT
>PDWI01010875.1_pt1 | contig 10101 bp, 8 predicted proteins | sample 1430891 | NCBI WGS metagenome assembly PDWI01 (sample SAMN01162508, study PRJNA174530) | Oral metagenome, whole genome shotgun sequencing project. | biome: Marine environment; feature: Marine mammal; material: Swab sample of the gingival sulcus; isolation source: swab sample of gingival sulcus... | reverse complement strand
GAGGTTGGGTTGGTGGTTGCGGGGGGGCTAGCCCTGCAACTTTTATCCTGATAATCCGTTTCATGTAGTACGTAGGGTATGTTGCCAGCGTCCCGGTCGCCTTTTTGCCTTGGGTCTTTTGGTCTGGTTGCCCTGCTGCTTGGGGACTGCCAGCCTTTTCCCTCATACATAATAGATCTTGCATGAATAGTCTAGCCTTCATTCTCATCGGCGTTCTGGGTTCGCTTGCGATAGGCCTTGCGGTTTCTCTCTACTTCTACAGGAGGTCGATTTTCCGTTCTATTTCTCTGGCGTGGATACTTTCGGTTATCGTTGTCTACGTGAGCGTTGAGGTTCGTTGCGCGTACTTCCCCGATTCGATAGTGGCCTACTTTACGCTGATGGCCATAGACGTGGTGGTGGTTGTGGGGAGCATTGTTTACATAGCGCAACGGGTGATTCGCCCGCTGGCTGAGATGGCTGAGGGGCTGCGTTCGCTGGGTGCGGGTAATCTGGATGCGCGTTTCCCGGACTCCAACTCGACGACGCGTAGGTCGGAGCTGGAAACCCTAACTAGAGCGGCGTTTTCCATCCGTCAGAATTTGGGCGACGTGGTGGACAACATCGGCGATAGCCTGGGGATGGTGGAAGCCACGGGTCGCGACGTGCTGCAGATATCGGATAGCGTGGTTGATCAGTCCTCCTCGCAGGCGGCTTCGCTGGAGGAGATCGCCGCCTCTATGGAGGAGATGGTGGCCAACATCGATCAGAATGCCCATGCGGCTAGGGTTTCCCTGGAGCTTTCGGAGAAGGTTACCGAGGGGTTGCGCACGGTAGATGAGCATGCTACGAATACGCAGGCCAAGATGGCCATCGTGAGCCAGCAGATTGATGTGGTCAATGAGATAGCCCAGCAGACCAACATTCTGGCTCTGAATGCCGCCGTAGAGGCGGCCCGCGCAGGCGAGGCTGGGAGGGGCTTTGCGGTTGTGGCCAGCGAGGTGCGTAAGCTCGCGGAGCGCTCTGGGGTGGCGGCCAGCGCAATAGTCGCCGACACGAAGTCGGCCGTGGATAATACGCAGGAGGTGGCCAAGCTGCTCGGGGAGCTGAGCGGCTACGTGAGGCAATTTACGGAGCTGGTGGATAGCATTTCCGGGGCGATACAGCAGGAGACCCAGGGGGCGGGCCAGATCAACATGACCCTCCAGGAGATCAACCGTATGGCGCAGGCGAATGCGGCTGTTGTCTCGGAGCTGGCCCAGAAGATCGGGGGGCTAAGCGAGGCATCGGATAGTCTCCGCCAGTCCTCTTCCTACTTTTCGCGCTAGTCGTCCTCCCCATATTTTACTACCTTTGCGCGACTTCTTCCGGGGGGTAGATATTAGGTCCGGGGGAAGCATTCTAAAGGTACAAGTATGGAGGAGAAGCGCGAAGAGGCTTTGGCTCGTTCCCGGGCCTACTGGCGAGCCGTGAAGACCTGGGGGCTCTACCTGGGGGCGATTCTGGCCGTCCTGGCGATAGTGCAGGTGACCTTTCTGGACTCGAGCGGTTCGGCCTGGATTTCCATGGTGGAGTGGCTCTCGCTCTTCTTCCTGGGCTATAAGGCCATGGTGAGCTATCAGGCCGAGTTGCGGGGCGAGTGGCTTACCTATGGGCGTTCTTTCTCCATTGGGATAATGGTCTGTGCTGTGGCGGCGGTGGTCTATGCGCTGGTCTACCACGTGATGATAACCGCCGTCCGCCCCCAGTACTTCCACGAGGTCTACACCCTGCTCAAGGGGGTAGCCCAGGAGCAGGTTAGCTCGCTGGATGAGGCTGAGGCCGAGCGGAACTACGAGATGATCGTGGGTATGATTACCCCCGCCTTTCTCTCGCTGGCTGGCTTTATCGGCGTGATGGTCAACGGGCTATTCGCCACCCTCATCTCCGCCCTCTGGGGCAAGCGCAACTATCGCCTCCGCAACTCCAAGCCGGGCGAGTAGCCCCTATGGCGGCAGCCCATCATATTGCAATATCAGGCCTTTATGGAGTACCAGAAGGATATCAGCATAGTTATTCCGCAGCTCAATGAGGCGGAGTCGCTCCCGGAGCTCATGGAGTGGATAGACCGCGTAGTGGCCCAGCAGGGGTGGAGCGCTGAGGTTATCTATATCGACGATGGTAGCACCGACGATTCCTGGCGGGTGATTGCCGGTATGTCGCCCGAGCATACGCAGGTTCGGGCCATCCGTTTTCAGCGCAACTACGGTAAATCGGCCGCCCTACAGGTGGGATTTACCGAAGCCAGGGGGAGGGTGGTGTGCACCATGGATGCCGATCTGCAGGATTCCCCCGATGAGCTGCCCGAGATGTACAGGATGGTGACCCAGGAGGGCTACGACCTGGTCAGCGGGTGGAAGAAGGTGCGCCATGACCCCAAGCTCGCGAAGAACCTACCCAGCAAGCTCTTCAATCTTACGGCTCGTACTGTTACCGGCATTAAGCTGCACGACTTCAACTGCGGCATCAAGGCCTATCGCTACGAGGTGGTCAAGGCCGTTGAGCTCTACGGCGACATGCACCGCTACATTCCGGCGCTTGCTAGCAATGCGGGCTTTCGCAGGATAGGCGAGAAGGTGGTGCAACATCGGGCGCGGAAGTACGGAACGACGAAGTTCGGGTGGAATCGTTTCGTCAACGGATTTCTGGATCTTATCACACTCTCCTTCGTGTCGAAGTTCGGTAAAAAGCCGATGCACTTCTTCGGGTTGCTGGGTACTTTTACCTTTCTGGTCGGTGGGGGGGTAGCCCTTTGGCTCATCGTGGAGAAGGTTTTGGCGATAGCTAACCATACGAAATACCGTAACGTTACGGATCAGCCGCTTTTCTTCATCGCTCTGACCCTCGTGGTTATTGGGGTGCTCTTCTTCCTTACCGGTTTTATCGGCGAGCTGGTGGCCCGGGCTGCGCCTCAACGCAACCACTACGGCATAGCCGAACGGATAGACTAGGGCAGTTTTCGCAAAAACGCTACTTTTGTAGGGCTATGCCCTCCTGCGTCAGCCCGGTGGGTGTGTCCCTAAACTTGCGTTCGGATATGAGATTACTAGCTAAGTACACAGGCTTCCTACTCGTGCTAATCCTATCGACTGGCCCGTGGGCGTGGGCTAGGGTTAGCCTCGAGTACACTTTGCGCGGGGAGAATGCTCCGGTTGTCCATGAGGGGGGCTCCCTTGAGAAGGCTTTGGGGGGTGTTTCCCTTACTAAGGTAGAGCGCCTGGCCATTGTGGGTGGGGAGTTCAAGGTGGAGGATTGGAGCTGGCTACGCGAGCAGCGTTTGCAGCTTTCCGGCCTGAAGTATTTTGAGATCAAGGAGAGTACGCGGAAGGTTTCTGACATCCCGGGGCTTGATGCCTACGCTTCGCAGCGCACCAAGTGGGGCTACAAGTCGGCTGGGCTCGATACCGCTCGCACCTTCTTCGGGGATGCGCTGGAGGTGCTGCTTGTCCATGGGGTCAAGGCCATAGGGCAGCTCGCCTTCAACCATGCGAGGGCGCTCAAGCTGGCGCAGTTTCCAGACCTGGAGAGCATAGGCGATGGTGCCTTCGAGGGGTGCGAGAAGCTCGCAGTTCTTCGGGCTAAGAAGGTTGTGAGCATAGGTGAGAAGGCCTTTAAGGATTGCTATGCGCTACGCTTGGCGGAGTACCAGCGTGTGGAGCATTTGGGGGAGTATGCCTTCCAGAATGCGAGGGCTCTCGGCCGGGTAGATTTTCAGCTTGTGGACGAGCTGGATGAGGGGGTTTTTGCGGGTTGTACCCGGCTCGAGGTGGCCAAGTTCGCCTCGGTGGAATGGGTGGGTCTCTGGGCTTTCCAGCACTGTACTAGCCTTAGCGTGGTGTCCTTCCCGATGGCGCATCTTATCGTTGTTGGGGCGTTTCAGGGGTGTTCGTCCCTCAAGCAGGCGGTTTTCCCTATGGTCGAGAGCATAGGGAACTGGGCTTTTCTCGATTGTACTAGCCTCGAGCGGGTGGCGCTCCCTAGCCTTAAGCGCTGGGGGCTTACCGCTTTCCGCAACTGCATGAACCTCCGGGAGCTTGCCCTTCCTGTGGCGGTTCCCACCATTCAGATTCCCGAATCTGTGGGTACTATTTCAGAGCAACATCTTACCCGTATGCTCTGCATGAGCTGCCCGGCTAGCCGGAAGCTTACCACCTATAGGGGTGATCGCTTCGTGGGCTATGCGCCGACCAACAGCAAGGGGGATGTGCTCTACGCTAAGGATAAGGGCTATACGAAGGGGCGGTGGTACGGCTGGGGTTTGCCCAAGAAGCTGAAGAAAAAAGAGAAGAGCTAGGAGAAGAAAGGTATTTCTATCTGGCCACCTCGCCGGCCTCACTGCAACGGTTAAGCTACTATGATACGTCTTCATTGCCAGCGTGCGCAGGGTGCTGCGCGTTGCCTCGTGCCATTCCTTGCCCTCCTGCTGCTTGCACCATCGTTCGCTCTTGCGCAGGGGGCTGGGGGAGCTTCAGCCATCCCCCGCGTCAGCATAAGCTTTGCTCCGGATACGACCTTCTCCGTCCGGCTTCGTGCGCGTGAGGACAGCACGGTGGTGTGGCTCGACTACGGGGCGGGCGCCAAGGAGGAGCTTCTCATCTGGGATAGCTATTCGGACGTAGTACGCCCGCTAAAGGGGGGTACGCTTAGCATATATGGCGGGGTGGCTGGTCTGGACTGTAGCCCTTCTGGCGGTGCAATCCGTGCGCTAGAGGTGAGCGGATGCCCAAGCCTAGAGGAGCTAAACGTGGAGGGGTGCCTACTGGCCAGCCTCGACCTGACTGGCAACCGGGAGCTGGAGGTCTTGGACTGCGGGGCCAACCGCCTTACTGCATTGGACCTCGGCCCTTGCCCTGTCCTCCGCCGTCTGGATTGCCATGGTAATAGCCTGGCGGTGCTGGTCGTGTCGGGATGCGACAGCCTTCGCTACCTGGATTGTAGCAAGAACGTTCTGCGGAATATCGACCTTTCGAGGAATCCCGCCCTTGAGGAGCTCTACTGCCAGGATAATCAGCTGGGTATCCTGGAGCTGCGTACCAATTGGCAGCTTCGGCAGTTGAGCTGCTTTGGCAACAACCTCTCCCCCTTGGCCATCGAGGGGCTGCTGCGTGCGCTGCGCATTGTGCCTGCTGGCCAGCAGGGGGTCGCCTACCTGGAGGCTATTCCTGCTGATAGCATGACCCACTCGTTGCGTATGGCCCTGGAGCTGGCCCAGCGTAAGCGGTGGCGTATAGGCTATGGGGGTGCGGCCAGCTGTGACTAGTATGAACGGCTTGCGCTTCGCGTGCGGCTGGCGGAATTGCGAGTAGCAGGTGAGGGGCTACGCTCTTTTTGCTTTTTGTGGTTGTAGACGAAGGTGAGTTGCGTATGCTACTGCAGTAGGCTTCAGGCTTAGGATTGTGCAGTTTACGTATATTTCCCTACATTTGCATAGAGATTTGTCCGGCATGCTCATGCCATGTAGTAACCAATGCCTTTGCGCCGAGCTTCGAACCGTATGGAAAAACTGAATGTATTTATAGAGACCTACGGTTGCCAGATGAATGTCAATGATAGCGAGGTGGTGGCCTCGGTGCTTGCCTCGCAGGGGCATGCTCTGAGCCCTTCGGTAGAGGCGGCGGACTTGGTGGTGATTAATACCTGCGCCATCCGTGATAATGCAGAGGTTCGTATCCTCGGGCGGATAGGCTACTTCCGTTCGCTCCGGGCGAAGGAGAAGCCGGGGCTACTCATTGCCCTCATCGGCTGCATGGCCGAGCGACTCAAGGAGGAGCTGCTCGAGCCGGCTGTGGGGGTGGATATCGTCGTGGGGCCTGATGCCTACCGTGAGCTACCCGGGTTGATCGTTCAGGCCCAGCAGTCCGGGCGTGCCATCAATACGCAGCTCTCGCGCACCGAGACCTACGATGATATAGAGCCGTTGCGCTTCGGCGGGAATGGGATTTCGGCTTTTACCTCTATCATGCGGGGGTGCGATAACATGTGTACCTACTGCATCGTTCCCTATACGCGGGGGCGGGAGCGTAGCCGTGAGCCGGGGTCTATCGTCCGTGAGGTGTTGGGCCTGCAGGCGGAGGGCTATAGGGAGGTAACCCTCCTGGGCCAGAATGTGGATAGCTACCGGTATCGCCATCCTGAAGGGGCGCATTGGCCCTTTGCCCGTTTGCTGGGGGAGGTGGCAGCCGCCGTGCCGGATATGCGGGTGCGCTTCGCCACCTCGCATCCGAAGGATATTACCGAGGAGGTGCTGCAGACGATGGCTAGCCATGAGAATATCTGTCGCCATATCCACCTGCCCTTCCAGTCGGGGTCGAATGCCGTGCTCAAGCGCATGCGTCGTACCTACACGCGGGAGCTCTACCTCGAGAAGGTGGAGAGCATTCGGCGCATTCTGCCGGGCTGCGCCATAACGACGGATATAATCGCGGGCTTCTGCGGGGAAACCGATGCAGACCATCGGGAGACCATCAGCCTGATGGAGGAGGTGGTATTCGATGGGGCGTTCATGTTCATGTACTCTGAGCGGCCCGGGACCTATGCGGCCAAGCGGCTTGCTGACGATGTGCCGGAGTCCGTGAAGAATGCGCGTCTCCAGGAAATCATTGCGCTTCAAAATGCGGCCTCGATGGCCACCAATCTGCGTGACGTGGGGCGTGAGTTCAGCGTGCTGGTAGAGGGGCCATCGCGGAAAGACCCCGAGGAGTTCTGCGGGCGTACGCAGCAGAATCGGATGGTGGTCTTCCCCCGGGGGCATGCTCAGGCCGGGGACTACGTTAGGGTCGTGGTGGACGATACGACGCAGACAACCCTCAGGGCGCACCTGAAGGAGGATCGGTCCGAACCACTAGAAACAGTATAGGATGATGACAGAGGAAACGCTAACCCTTGCGCTACTGCAGAAGGATTTGCAGCATCTCGCTACCCAGGAGAATTTGGATGGTTTTGGGCGGATGATGGATGGTCTGCCTGAGCGGGTGGGGCTAATCGTGCTACCGGAGATGTTCAACCATGGCTTTATTACCACTGACGAGCTTGCTCCCGAGCCGCATATGGGTGCCTGCGTGGAGTGGATGCGCCAGCGGGCCAAGCAGCACGATGCTCTGGTCTGTGGGACCCTGGCCACTGAGGATGGTGGGCGGCTCTACAACCGCTTCTACTTCGCCTTTCCGGATGGGGCGGTAGAGTGGTACGATAAGATGCACCTATTCTCCCTGGCGGGTGAGACGAGGCTCTTCACCGCGGGTAGCGAGGGTAAGCGGGTATCCTACCGGGGGTGGAAAATCTGCCCGCAGGTTTGCTATGACCTCCGTTTCCCGGAGACGGCGCGCAACCTGGATGGCTATGATCTTCTGCTCTACCCGGCCTCCTGGCCGGCAAGTCGCGACCCCAACTGGCGTACGCTGCTGGATGCACGAGCCATAGAGAATCAGTGCTATCTCGGGGGGTGTAACCGCGTGGGAACGGATGTGCAGGGCATACCCTACAGGGGAAGCTCAAAGGTGGTGGCCCCCTCGGGCAAGACGCTGGCTGAGCTGCCACCTGAACAGGAGGGGGTGGTTTTGGCCGATCTTTCGTACTCGCGTCTGCAGCAGCAACGTGCAAAGTACCCTTTTCTGCGGGAGGCTACGTCTATCTAAGCATAGAAGGACTGATTATCAACGCTATATAGGGAGGGTAGGTTCTGTATACTTCAGGTGTAAAGCGTAGCGAGGCAGGTGGGTGCTTACCCTCATCTGCCACCGTGGGATGGCGGCTCGTCCTACTGCTGCTGCTTGCGTTCGTTGGCCTGGACAATGCCGTGGCGCAAGCCCACCCCCTAGCGGAGGAGGGGGCTAGGTTCGATGCGCTGCAGGATACGCTCTTTCACTACTTGCATCGGTCTCGGCCGGAGTGCGTTCGGTGCTACCTGGAGCGCTACGGGGAGGTGGCCATTGAGCGGGATGATACGCTGGCTATAGCTCGCTATGGGGCCTGGAAGCGCTATTTCCTCACCCTCAGCCAGAACGGGAATGACGTGGATGCTCCTCTCCCCGATGCTCTGGCCCATGTGCAGGAGTATTCAGATTCGCTTTTTGCGATGTATGTCTACATGGCCCAGGCGCAGCAGCTGGCGGGACGGAAGGAGAGCCTGCGGGCGCTCATGGCCCTACGGATGGCCAGTACCTATGAATTTGAGGGGATGCCCCTGCCGCTGCGTATCCGTCTTCTGTGCCAGTCCGGGGCAATATACATGGAGGAGGAGTGCTACGACAAGGCCAAGCAGCTCTATGAGGAGGCCCTGCCACAGGCGGAGGAGGGGGGGAGGTGCTTCCTGCCAATAATTCTGAATGCGTTGGCTCGTCTCAAGGCGGTGGAGGGTGATAACCTCCATGCGCTTGCGTTGCTCTACCGCGCCAGCCGCATAGCTGGGGACGATCTATCGCTAGTGGATCGGGTGCACACAGCCATCCTGATTGCGGAGCAGTACCTTCAGCTTGGTGAGTATGGATACGCTGCGCGGCACGTGCAGGAGGCGCTGGAGCTGGCTCGGGCTTCAGGTGTCAATGAACTCCTGGGGCAGGCGCTGTCCGTAAAGGCTCGTCTGCTGGGTGCAACACTCCGCATTGCTGAAGCTCGGCGGGTTGCCACTGAGGCGCTTGAGCAGCTGGAGCTGGCCCGTAATTTTGATGCCTACTATACCCTTCTCTTCCTGAAGGCGAAATGGGATTCTGCACTCGGTGATCATTCCGAGGCCATGGAGTGTTTAGCGGACTATGTGGACTGGATGGAGCGGAGTCCGATGGGTGGTGCGCCGCATCGCTTTGAGGAGCAGGTCGCTCTACTCGAGCGGAGTATCCAGCGTAACAGGGTGCAGGTGTATCGTTTGTCGGAGCTTACCGGTGGTCGCGGAAAGAGCGGTACGCAGCTCCTGGTGCTAGGGATAGGGCTATTCGTTTTGCTGGGGTTGCTGGGCTACTTCATGAGTACCTACCGGAGGCTTATGCCCCTTCGAGCTTCGCTCCGGGAATCGAAGGCGCTGCTGGACAAGAGCCAGCATGAGTGGAAAGCTCAAAACCAGCGGATAGAGGCCCAGCGCCAGCGGATGCAGCAGGATCATGCCATCAAGCTCCAGCTGAAGGCTGTCCTCGAGCAGAGCGAGGAGAGAATGGTTCGGAGCATCAACCACATGCGCAACATACAGCGTAGCCTCTTGCCAGATATCCAGAAAATAGCACAGGGCTTTAGGGGTGCTTTTGTACTCTACAGTCCGCGCGATGTGGTATCTGGCGACTTCTACTGGTACGCTGAGGTTGGGGAGTCGAAGATAGTAGCTGTGGTCGACTGCGTCGGCCATGGAGTCCCCGGTGCGATGATGAACCTGGTGGGGAATATCATTCTCAATAAGATAGTGCACGAGTGGATGATCTACGATCCGGCCATGATATTGGAGCTGATCCACCAGCAGATCCTGGACTACCTGGGCCAGAAGGAGAAGCAGGATGTGGGGCACTACTCCATGGATCTTACCGTTATGCGGGTGGACCTACCGGAGCGTCAGCTCGTGGTGAGCTCGGCCTCTAACGCCTTCTACGTGGTGCGCAATGGTGAGGTGGAGCGCTACAGGGGTAGCCTTTCGAGCGTTGGGGGTGGGATGGTGGCCTCTAATTTCGAGGATATCATCATCCCCTTTGAGGGGGTCAGTACCATCTATCTGACCTCGGATGGTATCGTGGATCAGCTCAATGAGGACTACCGTAAAATCGGCTGGCGGCGTGTAGCGGCCATCATGGAGGAGCTGTCCTGCGAGCCGGTGGCAATTCAGCAGCGGGTATTTGAAGAGCTTATTGCCACGCATAGGCAGGGGATGGAGCAGACCGATGACATATGCCTTCTGGGCATCCAACTCGAAGCGCCATGAGGAAAGAGGGATACATCGTGCTGGTCGCAGCGGTTCTCCTTCTCCTGTTCATCGGGGGGAAGCGCACTGTGAGACGCTTAGGTACGCAGAACCATGTGGCGATAAATCGCTACCTTGAAGACCCTCGCCTGCCCGGGCCGCTTCCTCGGGATGCCGATCTCCTCTACCAGCAGGGGGCGGAGTTCCAG
>PDWI01010874.1_pt1 | contig 10101 bp, 6 predicted proteins | sample 1430891 | NCBI WGS metagenome assembly PDWI01 (sample SAMN01162508, study PRJNA174530) | Oral metagenome, whole genome shotgun sequencing project. | biome: Marine environment; feature: Marine mammal; material: Swab sample of the gingival sulcus; isolation source: swab sample of gingival sulcus... | reverse complement strand
TAGATATGATAATGCCTGAAATTGACGGGCTAGATATATTAACAAAACTAAAACAAGACGGAGCAAAAACTCCCTTTGTAGTTCTATCATCCGTAACAAAACGAGAAGTTATTTTAGACTCCTTACAAAAGGGCGCAAAAAGGTACTTACTAAAACCTATCAGCAAGGATATAGTTCTAAGAAAAACAAAGGAGATATTGGGTGAAGTCTTCTAAGAAAGATATTTCTGACATAACAATATGTGATTACTTAAAAAATGCAAAACCGGCATTTATACTTTTTGACTCGGAATATTATCCTATTTGTTGGAATGACTATGCAGCACAGCTTTTAAAAAAATATCTTGTGCATGACCCAAACGCAACACTAAAGACCTACCTAAACCGTATTTTTTCTGAAGAAGAACACGAACGCTTTTCTATCTTTATGAACAGCTTTTCAAAAAGTGCGTCCTTTGAATTCAGTGTTGACGAAAGCAAGGGTTTTGAGAAAGAAATGGTCTTTAAGTTTACTGCCAGTAAGCAAGATGACGGAAACCTATTTGTTATTCTTGATGACATCACAAAGCAAAAAGTAAAAGAACAATTTTTAATTAATGCTAAACAAGACGCAGAAAAAGCAAGTAGCATGCGCAGTTTATTTCTTGCAAATGTGAGCCACGAAATTAGAACACCTATACAAACCATTATTGGAATGATGGATCTAATAAACGATACAAAACTCGATCATGAACAAGAAGAATATGTACGACAGGTAAATTTCAGTGCTGAAGTTTTGCTCGCATTAGTAAACGATGTTTTAGATTTTTCAAAATTAGAAAGTGGTAAAATGTCTATAGAACATACGCCGTTTAATTTAACCGACAGCATCGAACAAACTGTAGATTTAATTTCAATGGAAGCTCACAAAAAGAACCTTGAAGTTCTAGTCGATATAGACACAGCCCTACCCGATTACATCATTGGAGACCCTGCACGACTTCGACAAGTTCTTTTAAACTTTGTAAAGAATGCAGTTAAGTTTACTTCAGAAGGTGTCGTTTCAGTATCAGTTCGAATCATTGATAGAAACCTAGATGATGAAGCAGAAACAAATGACAAAAACGCATCTATACTTTTTGAAGTAGCTGACACAGGAATAGGAGTTAGAGCCGATCAGAAAGATAAAATATTTAAGTCTTTCTATCAGGGCAACGCAGCCATCAATAGAAAATACGGCGGTACAGGTCTAGGCTTGGCAATTTCAAAAAATATAGTTAGCATGATGGGCGGAGAAGTTGGACTAAGGGACAATTTCCAAACAGGTTCTGTATTCTGGTTTAAGATTCCTTTAATCTGCGCAGACAAAAAAGCACCTCACGAAAACATGCTTTTAAGTGAAAGAACAAGATTCTTAATAGTTGATGACAACATGCAGACTAGAAGCGTTTTAAAAAGAATGTTATTCAAATTCGGTTTTGAAGATATTACAACTGTAAGCTCAGGAACACAGGCTCTTGAAATTATGAAAATGGCAAAAGAGCATTCCAACATATTCGACATAGTATTTATTGATATGATTATGCCAGAGATGGACGGATGGCGACTAGGTTCTGAAATACATAATGACGAAGAACTAAAAGATTCAAAACTCTATCTTATGATTCCTGAAGGTAGCTTAGGTGCAGACGCAAAAATGAAAATGCTAGAATGGTTTAGCGGTTACTTATACAAACCACTAAAGAGAAGACTTGTATTTGATTTGCTAAATGACATCTACCGTAAATTTTTTGAGAAAAATGACGGCGAAGAAATTACCGAGCTGGAACCTTTAGACCCTACACTTGATGCTAAAACAAAAAATGAACTTACTGATATTACAGAACTTGAAACTGTAGATGATCAATGTCCATTAGACTTCAAAATATTAATTGTAGATGATCACCCTGTAAATAAAAAATTATTGCAACTCATTCTTGAAAAAGAAGGCTACATTGTTTCAACAGCTGAAAATGGACAAGAGGCAATTGACATAGCTTCAAAGGAAGAATTCCAAATTATTTTTATGGATATTCAAATGCCAGTACTTAACGGCTATGAGGCAACACAAATATTAAGAGAAAAAAATTACACAAAAACTATCATCGCATGTACCGCGGGTTCACAGGAAAACGAAAAAGAACTTTGTGAGTCTTTCGGAATGAATGATATCATAACAAAACCGTTCAATAAAAAACAACTATTAGAAATGATTAAAAAATATTCAAATTAAGAACAGGAGTTTTTATGAGTAGATTATTTTCTGCACGAAAATTTTATAAAAGACCCAAAACAATGCTGACGGTCATACTTTTAATTACATTATTCTTTGGACTGCAAATTATCAGATTAAAATTTGACAATAATAATTTTAGATTTATTCCCAAAAACGATGCCGCAAGAATTAGCAGTAAAAAGATATCACAAACATTCGGAGACAATGTTCCAATTTTAATTGGCGTAGAAAGACAGTTCTCAGAAATTTTAGACAAAGATTTTTTGAATGAATTAAAAACACTTGAAAAAGAATTACGAAAAATACAACTTGTAAAAGAAGTTGTATTACTTACAAATACAAAACATTTAGATTCAAACAACGAAGACATTGTAGCTGATTTATTAATACCCGAAAATTTCTCAGGCACTGAAAATGAAATAAATATTATTAAAAACAAGTTACGCTCATGGCCTTTGTATACACGAAGCTTGGTATCTGCCGACTTAAAGTCAACTCAAGTTTTAGTATTTTTAAACATTACTAATGAAGAAAGTGGCTCGCCCGAAGCAACAAAAGCTTGTAAAGCAATAATGAAAATTTGCGATAACTGGAGCTTCCCTGATTCTACCATATACCTTACAGGAACACCAGTCTTTAATGAAATTGTAAATCAAGCAACCGCTCACGATTTAACATTTTTAGTTCCACTTGTAATTTTAGTTGTTGTTGTAATTTTGTTTTTATCTTTTGGTAGATTCTCAGGAGTCTTCTTGCCATTGGCAACAGTAATCACTTCGGTTATTTGGGCATTGGGCGCAATGTCAATTTTTAATGTTCCGCTCTCAATTCTTTCTACAATTTTGCCAATCATCTTAATTGCGGTCGGCTCGGCTTACGGTATACATGTTATCAATCATTACTACGATGAAGTTACACAAAACAATACAATCTCAAAAGAAGAACACACGAACCAAGTTATTACAGCTTTAAGTGAGGTTATAAAACCAGTTGCACTCGCAGCCCTAACAACCTTCTCAGGATTTTTCTCATTCTGTTTTACTTCGGTTGTTCCTATTTTTGAATTTGGAATGTTCGCAAGCTTTGGTGTTATCGCGGCATTCTTAATTTCAATTACTTTGATTCCATGTATTTTAATTTTACGCGGACCAAAGGCGCCGATGATACGAAAGGCAAAGAATCCCGATGAAAAAGCCAACAAGCTAGATAAAATTATCGCCTTAACTTTTGAAATTATTGCCGAAAGAAGTAGAACGGTTTTATTGCTCACTGTAATAATTACCTTTGTTTCTTTGATTGGCTTAAACAAATTAATTATCGACAATGTTCTTATGGAATACTTTGAAGAAGATGTACCAGTCGTTCAATCCGATGTGTTTATGCGGAAAAATTTCGGCGGTTCAAAAGTATTGGACATGCTAATCACAGTCAAGGATGACTCGTCAATAGTAAACCCTGAATTATTAAAAAGCTTGGATGACTTAACAAAGTACTTAGAAGAAGAAGTTGATGAAGTTGGAAAGGTAACTTCAGTAGTTCCAATTGTAAAAAGAATAAATCAAGTTTACAACGCAAATGAATCCGCCCAAGGAATTACTCCCCTAGCCGTTTCAGAACAAAACGATAACAGTAACGATGCTGAAGAGCTTGACGACTTTGGTGACTTCGGAGATTTTGGCGAAGAAGAAAATGCTGATGAAGTTCTTACAAATAGTTCTTCTGAAAAAAATACCAAAAATAAAAAAAACAAACAATATACGCAAGAAGAAGTTATGGACTTCCTAACTACAATTGCAGGAGAAAGAAAGGGCGCACACTTGTCAAGTGAAAAGTTAATTCGTGAGTTAGGAAAAAAACTAAACTATAAGGGTCTATCCTATTATGAGATTCCTTACAACCCAACAAAGTATGGAAAAACAAGCAAGGAAGAACTTACGGAAGTTATAGAAAACTATTTAATTCTTTTAGGAAAAGATGCAGAAGCCTTTGTTGATAATATTTCTAAACCACGAGCTTTAAAAGTTAATATTCAGTTAAGAACCATTGGTCAACAGGATAGCGACAAGGCACTTAAAATAATTGAAGAATTTATTGCACTTAATTTTCCAAAAAATGTAAATATAGAATACGGAGGCTTTGTTCTAATTGAAAAATCACTGAACAAGCTCGTTGTTGAATCACAATTAATTTCTGTTTGTGTTTCATTAATTATCGTATTCTTAATTCTTTCAATTTACTATCGCTCAATCGTAGCAGGAATTATTGGCGTCATACCTTTAGGCCTGTCAATCCTAATTAACTTTGGAACAATGGGCTTCTTAGGAATAAAACTGAACATAGGAACAGCAATGGTTGCAAGCTTTGCAATTGGAATTGGAGTCGATTACACAATTCACTTTTTGGCAGCTTATCGTTCTTACTGGCGAAAGATGAAAGGAGACGAAAAGTTCTTGTATCAAACTTTCTTAGGCTCGGGTAAGGCAATCTTGTTTAATGCGGTTTCGGTCGGCGCAGGATTTGCAGTTTTAATGCTTTCAAAGTTTAATATGCTTGGAGAATTAGGATTCTTAATTGCATTAATTATGATTACAAGTTCCTTGGGTAGTTTAACAGTTTTACCAATACTGTTAAAATTAATTAAACCAAAATTTATTGGTAAAGATTTACCATCAGATGACATGGAGGATATTATATGAAAAGAACCATCATAACAATTTTAATTATATTGAGTTTTTCTTCACTAGCTTTCTGCGAAACAGCTGAAGAAATTATGGAGAAAACAAAAAACATCGGCACAATCAAGTCTGTCGGGTCTCGCTCAAAAATGCAAATACAGCGAGCAGGCAAAACAATGAGCGTTTTGGTAATCGATCAATACTCTTCAAAGGACAGCGCAGGACTTCAAAGAACAATGATTGAATTCAAAGCTCCAGCAAATGTAAAAGGTACTAGAGTTTTAATAAAAGAAAGAAAGAACGGAACAATGGATCAAAGATTGTTCTTACCAAAACTCGGCAAGTCAAGAAGAATTACAGCACAAAGCGAAGGCAGTGATTCATTTATGGGAACAGATTTTTCCTATGATGATATTTCATTTATGGAAAGAGACACAAGCCTTGACACACTAAGTATTTTAAGAGAAGAAAAATATGACGGTAAAGATTGTTATGTAATTCAAGCTGTAGCAAAAGATAAAAACTTTGCTTATTCCAAAACAATAATTTGGGTTGCAAAAAAAGATTACATCGTGTTAAAAGGCGAATTTTATAATAAAAACAACACACTGGTAAAAATTATTGAGCTTACAAACTACAAAAAAACAAATGGAATTATGACACCATATACCAGCAAAATTTCAACACTTGCAACAAAGACATCAACAATTGTTACAATTGAAAAAATTAAATATGGAATGAAAATTCCTAATTCAGTATTTACTAAAAAATACTTAGAAACAGGAAAACGATAATGAAAAAATACATCGCAATAATCTTTGGAATTATATTTATCACAACAATTTTTGCACAAGAAGAAGATTTTGGCGATTTTGGTTTTGACGAAGATGAAAAAACTGAAAATCAAGAAAGTAAATTTTCTGTAGAACTACACGGAAATATGAACAGTGGTTTTAGTTTATATCTTATGGAATTCAAAGACGAAAAAAGTTTTGGAGACATCTGCCCACAGTTTCCTTTATGGGCAAAAATAAACTTAAATACAAATGCACCAATGGTCAAAGCTTTCTTCGGCGTAAACTTAAGCGATAAAACGCTCCCCATCTCAATGGGAGAAAAAACTGAAATATTTCCCGAAGCAATCATACCCCGATGGATTGATGAAGCCTACATGGAAATTACACTTAAGTCCGTAATTATTGGTGGTGGATTTAAAAAATTCAATTGGGGTATAGCAAACTCGCTTAGCATATTGGATATTATTAATCCTATAGATAAAAGCGATCTTTCAATTACAAAGTCTGAAGATAAAAAAATTGCAACACCCGCATTTTACTTGCAGGCATATCTACCTTTAGAAATGAAACTAAGCATAGCATACCTACCAATTCTACAGCCTAACCATAATGCAAAAAACGGTCGCTGGCAAAGTTTTGACTTTCAGTCTAGCATTACTAAAAATACAAAAACAAACACGCTAAAATATTCGCAAGCGGGAATAAGATACACTGCAACTCTAAACGATATTCATGATCTTGGCGTGCAATATTTTTACGGCTTCAAAAAAGATCCAAGCTTTAAAAATAGCAATACTGAATTTGAATATGAGCGATATCATCAAATAGGATTAAATTATGGAACTGGCATTGGTCCAGTTGCAGTGCAAGCAGAACTCGCAACAAATATTATAAACAAGTTAGAAAATAACAACACATACAAATACACACCGGAGTTTCTTTGGAATCTTGGAATTGATTACAGCATGCCATACAGCTTGAACATAAACCTACAAGCAGTAGAATCAATCATCTCATCAAAAACTAATACAAGAATAAATTTTGTATTATCACAAAGAGTACTTCGAAGTTCTATGGAATGGAAAATCGCAACGCTAGTTGGCATTGAAGATAAAGACTTTATGATTACGCCATCTTTAAATTGGATTTTAGGCTCATTCACACTTGATTCTAGCTTTGGATTTTTTGGTGGAGATAAAAACGGTAAGTTAGGAAAATTTTATAATAATCACTTCTTTAAATTTAGTCTTGAATATAAATTCTAAAATGGTAAAATAAATGAAAAAAATACTAAAAATATTTTTAATAACAACATTTTCTTTATTAGTCTTTTCTTGTGCATCAAAAAAAATTGAAATAGACACATCAAAGATAACAAGAGAGCCTATCCAAATAATACCAGAACCTAAAACGCTAAACATAGAAAATGATGTTTTTGTTTTTTCAAACAGCCTAAGAATAAATAATAAATCAAGATTAAGACTAAAACCTATTATACAAATATTTAAAGATGAACTTTTTAAAAGAACAAATATTAAAGTGAAAACAGGAAGAAAAAAAACAAATTGTATAATTTTAAAATATTCAAAAGAAAAAAAATCGAAAGAATGGTATAAGCTTGAAATAAAAAAAGAAAAAATAATACTTACAGCAAAATCGGAAGCTGGTTTCTTATATGGCTTTTATACGATTATACAACTACTTCCAAAAAATAAGCAAAAAAATTATTCGTATATAAGCTGCCTAAGTATTGAAGACGAACCTCGTTTTGAATACCGAGGTATAATGCTCGATGTAAGCCGACATTTTTTTGAAATTGAAGCAATAAAAGGCCTTATAGACAAAATGGCAATTCTAAAACTAAACAAACTTCATCTCCACTTAACTGATGACAGCGGTTTTAGATTTCCCTTTGAAGGAAAAGTGAGACACAATCACAAGACCTACAAGCTATCTGACTTTATAAAAAAGACAAGCTACAGAACCGCAAAGAATAAAAAGTCAGTTCATGGAAGAAACTGGCAATTTGTAGATATAAAAAATCACAAAGACCCCATGTATAAATATAGAAAAAATGCACATGGTGGATGCTACACAAAAAAGGAATTAAAAGATTTAATTTATTATGCAAAGCAGCGAAACATCGAAATCATTCCTGAAATGGATATTCCAGGACATTCCTACCCCTTGAATTATTATTTTAAAGAACTAAGATGCGATAAAAAAAACAGCAACAAGAAAGATGCAGGAATACTAACCGATCTTTGTCCAAGTTCAGAGCTTGCTATTCCGCTATTAAAAGAAATGATAAAACAAATTGCAGATGTCTTTGAAAGCCCTGTTTTGCATATTGGCTTTGATGAAGTAAAGATAAACCCAAACTCATGGTATAAAATAGGTTCGTGGCATTTTTGCAGTAGATGCGAAAAGAAAATTAAAGAACTAGAAGGGCAAAACGCAAAAGTTAATTATAAAAATTTACAAAAACTGCAAGCAAACTTTTTAAAAGAAATTGAAACAATAATAGAAAATAATGATAAAAAAATGGCAATTTGGAACGATGGCCTACGAGGAAATTTTAAGCCAAGCAAAAACACGATAGTATATTTTTGGAATAATCATAACGAGCTAAAAATTGCTAAAAAATATCAAACAAAGATAATAAATTGCAATCAGTGGAATTACTATTTTGACTTATACCAAAGTAGCGCAGACAGAAAAAGCAGAAACCCAAGAGCGCAAGACTGGAATGGTTCAGCACCAACTATAAGCTTAAAAAAAGTATACACAAATAATCCTGCAAAAGATTATTCCAAGGAATACTTTGGAAAGAATCAAATTGGCTTGCAAGCAAACATGTGGACAGAAAAGATTTGCGGTTTCAAAAAATACGGAAAATCATACACACCCGAAGAGCATTTGTATTACATGCTATTTCCAAGGACGCTAGCTCTAGCTGAAAGAGCATGGTCACCTGAAAATAAAATTAACTATGATAATTTTATTAAAAAGGTGAAAAAGTGGCAAAGTGTTGAATAAAAAAAATAAAAGCTTACTTAGTATCTTTTGAAAGTTTTAAAATAAAAACATTCAATTCAATTCCAAATAAAATTAAAATCAAATAAAATATAAAATCAATAGAACTGAATATACCTCTTGCACTTGTTTCAAAATGACTTGTAAAAGAAATATAATTAAAAATACTTTTTAGCACCTTAATACTAATAGCATTGGCAATCCGACTTGTAAAAAAAGTAAAAAACAAAATTATCAAAAAAGAAGATAAAAAATTTATAGCTGTGTACTTACTTATTGAAGAAAGCGCAAGAGATACGGAAATCAAACCTGCACCAAAAAAGAATACTGCTAAGTATGAAATAAAAAAAGCACCTATGCTAAAATTACCCAAACTCAAAAGCGAAAACGGAATAAACATACTCAAAAATAAAATTAAAAGCCATACAAAAACTAAGTTTAGATATTTTGCAAGACTAATTAATCTAAACGAAACTGGAAACGAAAATAAAAGCTTATCAGTAAAATGTTTTTTTTCTTCAGACCACACATTCATTGTTAGCATAGGAATTATTATGCAAAATAAAATTGGCATATTCAAAAAGAAAACTTTAAAATCTGCTAAACCTGAATTAAACCAATAATCACTACCAATAAAAAAAACGCCTAAGGCTAAAATAAAAAATAGAACCACCGCATATAAAACAGGACTTCTGTATAAAAGCTTAAACTCTTTTTTTACAAGTGAAAAAAATATTCTACTTTGTTTCGTTTTTTCTAAATTCATTCTTATTTACTCCTGCAAAAAATACAAAGGCCTGCTCTAAAATATATTCAGCATCTTCATCATCATCAAAATCGCAACCAGCATTTTCTAACTGCTCTTTTATCTCATATATTTTACCCATGGCAATAACAGTGCCGTTGTTAATCAAAATATGATTGGAACAAACATGGGCAGCTTGCTTTAAATTATGTGTAGAAATTAAAATTGTTTTCTCTTTAGCAATTTGAAAAAGCTTTTTTTCCATTGAAAGCATTTGCATAGCATCCAAACCGCTAGTTGGCTCATCTAAAATTAAAAGCGGAGGATTGTGCAATAAAGACTGAGCCAAACCAACTCTTTGCTTATAACCCTTAGATAAGTTTTTAATACTTCTATTTGAATATTCATCAAGCTCCCAAAAAGTCATAAGCTCTGCAACTCTTTCATTAATTAAGTCTTTTTCAACGCCATGCATTTCAGCACAAAAATGCAAAAAATCATAAACAGTCATGCTTGAATACAATGGGTTTTGCTCATATAATACGCCAATTCTTTTTTTTACTTCAATTTCATTTTCTAAAATCGAAAAATCATC
>PDWI01010871.1_pt1 | contig 10103 bp, 7 predicted proteins | sample 1430891 | NCBI WGS metagenome assembly PDWI01 (sample SAMN01162508, study PRJNA174530) | Oral metagenome, whole genome shotgun sequencing project. | biome: Marine environment; feature: Marine mammal; material: Swab sample of the gingival sulcus; isolation source: swab sample of gingival sulcus... | reverse complement strand
GGCGAAGTTGCCCGCACCTGGCAGTCTTGTGCCATGACCGAATCCGAGGACGCCATCAAGCGGGCCCAAGGCATCGCCCAGCGGGCACTAGCCGGGCAGGCCACGCCCGAGGAACGCCAGCGGGCAGACCAGGTGCGCAGCCAACTGCAAGCCGAGGTGGGCGAAGAGCTAGCCCAGCTAGACGAGAAATCGCCTGCCAAACTAACCAAGGCGTTCAGCTACGTCCTCGACGATTTGGTCGAGATTCCGGGCACCAACTTCCGGGTCGGCATCGACCCGCTGCTTAGCCTGCTGCCGGCTGCTGGCACCACCGCCGGAGCATTGTTCGGCACGGTGGTGCTATTCGACGCCGTCCGGCTGCGTGCCCCAATCAGTGTGTTGGCGCGGATGCTCGCCAACTACCTAATCGACTGGCTGCTAGGCATGATTCCCGGCCTAGGTGCAATCTTCGACGCCGCCTACCGCTCCAACCACAAGAACGTGAAGCTGCTGCAGCAGACCATCGACGATCGGCAACTAGTAGCCAAGACCTCAGCCAGGTACTGGATCGTGGTGGCGCTGCTGGCGCTGCTGATAATCATCATCAACGTGGTGGTGCCGATCACCCTGCTGGTGTGGCTGCTCAGCAGCCTGGCCGCGGGCTAGCCCGCCAGCGCCTGCTACGACCTCGCCCGCCGCGATCCTAAGGCTGCTGCCGGGGTCGCGTCCCCAGCGATTGCTGCAACCGAAGCAGGTAGCCATCGGGGTCGAGCACCACGAACTGTTTCACGCCGTATTCCACGTCGTCGCCCGCATACCACCGGGTTTCCACGTCGAGGAATACCGACTCGTCGTCGATTTCGCGTCGGAGCTCTGCCACATCCGACACCTTGATCTGCAGATTGACACCGCGGCCAAACGGGCGCTGCATCGGGCCGGTAAGCCAGGACCTCCCCAGGTTCAACTGATCAAGCATCAGCTCGGCGCCTTCTCGCTCCAGATAGGCGAATCCTTCCGCTTCGCGCTGATAGAGAATCCGAAATCCAAGCTGGGATAGGTAAAACGAAAGGCTCGTCGCAAGGTCGGTTACCGCCAGTTCGGGCACCAGGGCTGGCTCGGGTAGCTGCGACGACGAGTAGTTGTCGGCTGCAGCAGACATCGGTTTGCTCCCAGCTGATAGCGGACTTAATGTGTAGCCTGCCAGGCTTGCCGCTGCGACGCGAACTCGTCGCCACCACGGCTAGGCAGCTCCCGAGGCAAGTGGTCCTAGTCTCCTCATTTGCTCACTGCTCAGACTCCTGCTGCGCGATCGCATGCAGTGAGCGCCACTTGTAGGCGAACCCGGACACCAAGGCGTTGTAGACCGTCGTCATGGCCGACGTGGCTACCATGTTGTCGAATTCTTCGCTTCTTGCCGCGCCACCACTTGCTGCCACCGCCATCGCGCGCGCATAGTGATCTTGGATCTCGGCCGAGCATGAGGCTGGTAGCACCCCGCTGGCCAATTGGTCCAGCGCGGCGGCATAGCCAGCTGCGAACGACACGGTCAGCGGGTCGGCATCGACGCCAACGTAATTGGCCGCAAATAGCGCAGCGTCGGCGGGCTCCAGGAGTTTGCGGGCACGGCCAAGCAACGCCTCACGTTGGTAGCCGAACCTGGCCAGCTGTTCATGCACCGAGCGTCGGGTGATCGGGGCGAGCCCATTTTGCAGCAGCAAGGAGCCCGAGATGGCCTCACGTACCGTCTCTGCCACCAACTGGCCAAGCTTGCTGTGCTTGCCTACCGCGCTGAGGGGCTGCGGGCCCTGCCCAATGGGGCACGCCGCCGAAAACTGGTCAGTGCCCGTACCGGTGGCTTTGCCGCTGCTGTAGCGGGATCCGATTACGAGTTCCTCCAGCACCGTAGTTTTAGCTTCGGTGGCTGTCATGAGTGACCTAAGCAGGGTGCCGGGCTTCAGCTCGTGCGAGAAGAACAGCATCGTGTTGATGGTGCCGACCTCAGGATGCGGCTCGCTGCTCAGCGCCTCGTAGCGTCCGTCCCACTCGAAGTGACCCGCCGGGTCGCCGGCACGGCCAGCATTGCCAGCCACGCCAGCCGTGGCAACGGCCAATACCGTAAGCTCCCGGAAGCTGGCTTGGCCGATGCCCAGGCAGCGCATGCTGGCGGCCGTTCCCATCCCTGCGGTCGTAGCCGGGTCAAGCCCATTCTCCCGGCACACCCGCTCGTGTTCGGCCTCCTGGTGCGTGGCTAGATAGGAGCCGATTCGCTCATGGTGGGCGGCTGGCTCGCAGCTCTGGTGGTTGTAGATCGCGGTCAAATCGCTGCGTACGCCACCGTTGATGCCACAGGTGCTAGCCACCCAGCTTTCTTGTAGCAAGGCAGCGATCACAGTTTTGGCGTCGCGGGTTACCTCGACTACCCCCTCAATCTGGGCGATATTCACGCTGTGTCCACCTTTGCTACGCTCCGCCAGCCGCGGTGTCTGCGCAACGTGCCTAGCAGCAAAGCTGCCGCAGTTCCCGCACGCTGCGGGCTGGCAACTGACGAGATTCGGCCATGATCCTGGCCGAGCTGTCGCTTGCCCCAGCAACACGTTTTTTCGGCGATTGCCACACCGGGCTCCTGCTTAGCCGTTGCTGATGCCGCGAGCCCGGTCATACAACTCACCAAGATCCGTCACCTCCAGGCCGGGTGGGGTCATGGTCCAGCAGCCAGCTGACGCCGCCACGCTAAGTGTCACCTCAGTGTCGGTATCAGATACCAACTCGAAACCAGCCCGAACCAGGCAGTGCTTGGCCATGGCCGCCGCTGCTGCCTCGCCAGTGACTCGGGCCTTGGGCAGGCCGTCACGCACCGCAACGAAGGCCAGCGAAGCCAGGTCAAGCTCCACCCCCGGGGCTTGGAACGACTTACCCAAGTGGCCGTCGTAAGCCAACTGCTCGGGTGATCCCACGATCAGCTCTCGGCTACGATCAGCCACCCACAGCGAATCGGCATATCGCAGCGCGATCTCGATGTCGTGGGTGCAGACCACCACCGCCATCGCCAGTTCCTCGCTGAGCTTGCGCAGCAGTTCAAACAGCGCGACCCGGCCCGGCGGATCCAGGAAGGCCGTGGGCTCGTCCAACAACAGGATCCGCGGCTCTTGCGCCAGCCCCCTGGCCACCATGACGCGTTGGCGCTGCCCATCCGACAGCTCCCCGATCAGCCGATCAGCCAAATCCTGCGCACCGGCTAGCTCCAGGCAACGATCAACTACGGCCCGGTCGGCGACGGTCAGACGGCCAGTCCACGAGGAGTGAGCGAATCGGCCCAGCCCCACCACGTCGCGAACGCTCAGCCGCCCCGGCTCGAAGCGGTCGGTCAGCACGGCCGCCATCCGGCGCGCACGCTGCTTCTTTGACAGCGACTTTAACGGTTTGCCCATCACCGTCACCGACCCAGTGAAGGACGGCTGCAGCCCAGCCACCGAGCGCAGCAGCGTGGATTTGCCGACGCCGTTGGGGCCTACCAGCCCCACCATCTCCCCGGCCCCCACCGAGGCGGTCACATTCTGCAAGATGATGCTGCGCTGGCGGCGGTGCTGGTAGCCCACCGTCAACTGCTCGAAGGCCAATAAGTCGCTCACAGCGCCATCTCCTTGCTGCGACGCAGCAGGATGTAGATCACCACTGGCGCACCAAGCGCGGCGTTGACCGCGTTAAGCGGCAGCACGCCGTTGCCGGGCAGCTGGGCCAGAATCTCGGCGGTCAACGCCAGGCAACCACCCACGAGAATCACACCCGGGATCAGCAGCCGATGATTGGAGGTTCCCAGGATGCTACGCGTCAGGTGCGGTAGCGCCATGCCCAGGAAACTGATGGGGCCGCAGAATGCGGTGGCAGCGCCAGCTAGCACGGCGCTCACCAGCACGATGAGCATGCGCAGCACCTTGATGTTGACACCCATGGTTTCGGCGTAGCGCTCCCCCAGCAGCAGCACGTTGAGTCCCTTGGCCATCGGCAGCGAGATCAACAAGAACACGATTAGCACCGGTGCCAGCACCTTCAGGTTGGACCAGGTGACTCCCTGATAACTGCCGAAGCCCCAGCGGGTGAACTGGGCAATGGCCTCTGGTTGCGCATTGGCCAACATGATCGTCACCAGCGACGAGACGAGATAGCCAAGCATCACGCCCATGAGCAGTAGCGTGTTGGAGGATCGAACGAATCGGCCCACCGCTATCACGATGAGCATGGTCACCGCCGAGCCACCAGCGGCCGCCAGGATCGCCAGCACGTCGCCAGAAAGCCCCAGGCCCGAGGTGAATGTGGTGCTGTAGGCGGTGCCGCCGACGACCAGCACCACAAGTGCCACACCCAGTGAAGCCCCCGACGAGACACCAAGCACATAAGGGTCGGCCAGCGGGTTACGAAACAGGGTCTGCATCATCAGGCCGGTTACGCCGAGCGCCGCGCCCACTAGCAGAGCGGTAATGGTGCGGGTCATCCGCACATCAAACAGGATCGCCTCGGTAACGGGTGGCACGTCACCGCCAAACAAGCCAGCGAGCACCTCGCTGACCGACAGCGGCACCGATCCCAGCGCCAACCCGGCGATCGCCACACACACATAGAGCGCAGCGATCGCCGCGAATTTGAGCCCTACGCTCAGCCCGGCACGAGTAGTGCCGGGCCGAGCACGGACAGGTTGGGTCACTTCACCTGCTGATAGAACGTGAACTCGTGGTCAGGCATCAGCTCAGGATGGAAGGCTGCCGCCAAGTCGCCCAGCACCAGGTCGGGACGAACCACGCCCAGCTGCCAGTAGTCGTTGCCGCCTTCTTCGTTGATCCGCAGGGTCGGGTTCCACATGTTGCCCTTCTCGACCGCAGCGAAGTTGGCGAACCGCTCGTCGGCCTGCAGCACGTCAGCCTTGGTGGGCCACTTACCGCGCGAGTCACCGTTCACCCAGAAGTCAGCGTCGGCCCCCTTGGCCAGCACAGTCTCGATGGTGTCCTCGATGCTGCCAGTTCCCTCAGTGTCAGCGAACACGTAGTCGGCCCCGGCATCCTTCAGGTAGGCGGCGAAGTAGCTGTCGCCAGCCGGGATGTACCAGGTGCCCTTGTACATCGTGCCGGCGATCACGGTGGGACGGTTCTCGACGTCCTTCAGCTTGTCGGCGACGGCCTGGTAGTCGGCGCGGATCTTGGTGAATAGTTCGGTGGCCTTCGCCTCCTTGTTGACGAACAGGCTGAAGTACTTCATCCATTCTGCGCGGCCCAGCGGCGTGGTTTCGAGCCATTCGGCCAGTGCAACCAGCGGCACCCCAAGCTCACGTAGCTTCGCATCGCTCTCGTTCTCGGTGCCACCCTGGAACATCACGTCAACGTTCAGCGCGACAACCTTCTCGACATCGTGGGTGTAGTCCTCATTGCCGAAGGTTTGGGTAGTGCCAGCCGCCACCTGCTGCTTGACCGGGCCGTCATGCAGATTGCCAGCATTGGCCACCCCGACTACCTTTTCGGCCACCTCAAGCAGCTGCAGGGCCGGAATCTGAGTGGTGGATGCCGAGGCGATACGGTTCACCGGCACCTCAATCTGCATGGCGTCAGCCAGTTCGCCTTCCAGCTTCGGCTTCGGCGCGCCACACTGCACCAGTACGTAGCTCACCGGAGCGGCGCCCGGGGTCGGCTGCTTAACTGTTATCACCTTGTAGGAGTTGAAGTACTCCACGCTGACACCGGTGGCGTCGCTGAACTCGATCTTTTCGGGGAAGTAGTCGGTGTTTTCGTCGAAGTTCTCGATGCACTCCTGTGGGTTGCTCGTCATCGCAGCCGCGGTTTCCTCGGTAGCGCTGGATTCCGCTGTGCTGGCTTCCTGGCTGGCCGTGGCTGCCGCCGAGGATTCCGCCTCGGTGTTGTTCTTGCCACCGGCCTGGCAGGCGCCAAGGCTAACTGCCATAGTGGCCGCTAGGCCAACGCCAAGGAATCGCTTCCAAAAGTGGGTCATTTACTACTCCTAATACCTGCTCTGACGTAGTGCGTGGCTTAGGAGGAGCACACAGCCCTTGCGTCGAGAGCTTTAATTGTGTCGCGTTGGTCAAGGCGACCGGACTAGCCCGAGGGCATCACCGTTGCGGCACAGTTCTGGATTCTCACCAGCTTCGCTTGGCCAACTCCTCAAGGCTATACCCCCACATCGTTCCCAACCAATCCCGACCCGTCGTCGGCGGGATACCCAGCCGAATCGGTTATTGTTTGCTCATGCCCGAAGCAACCCCGAATGATTTCATCCGCGATCTGGTGCGCGCCGACACGGCGGCTGGTGTCTATGGCGGTCGCGTCCAAACCCGGTTCCCACCCGAACCCAATGGCTACCTACACATCGGGCACGCCAAGGCGATCGTGCAGAACTTCGGGGTTGCCGCCGATTTCGACGGCACCTGCAAGCTGCGCCTGGATGACACCAACCCGGGCACCGAAGAGGCCGAATACGTCGAATCCATGAAGCGCGACATCGACTGGCTGGGTTACATCCCCGCCGAGACGGTGCACGCGTCGGATTACTTCGAGGAGCTGTATCAGTGGGCGGAGTACCTGATTGAACAGGACAAGGCCTACGTTGATGAGCAGGACGGCGCGACCATCTCGCAGCAGCGCGGCGGCTACGGCAAGCCGGGCATCGAGAGCCCGTTTCGGGATCGCGCCATCGCGGAAAACCTGACCCAGTTCCGGCGGATGCGGGCCGGGGAGTTCGCCGACGGCGCTGCCTGCCTGCGGGCCAAGATCGACATGCAAAACCCCAACATGTGGCTGCGCGACCCGGTGATGTACCGGGTGCGCCACGCCCACCACCACAACACCGGAGATGCCTGGTGCATCTACCCGACCTACGACTGGGCCCACGGGCAAAGCGACGCCATCGAGGGGGTTACGCATTCGTTTTGCACCCTGGAGTTTGAATCGCACCGGCCGTTGTATGAATGGTTCCTAGCACAGCTGCCGTTGGAGCGGCCCGCCCCCAAGCAGCGTGAGTTCGCCCGGCTTGAGCTGACTCACACCGTCACCTCGAAGCGACGGCTGGCCAAGCTGGTGGCCGACGGCGAGGTCGACGGCTGGGACGACGCCCGGATGCCCACCCTGAGCGGGTTGCGCCGCCGCGGCTATCCCGCGGCCGCGATCCGGGCCTTTTGCCGTGAAATCGGCACTACCCGCAGCAATAGCACCAAGCGCATCGAGGAGCTGGAAAGCTACGTTCGCCGCGAGCTGAACGCCACCGCCCAGCGCCGCATGGTCGTGCTGCATCCATTGAAGCTCGTCTTGGAAGACTGGCCACAGGACGCCGCCGGCAAGCCTGTTGTCGAGTACTTCGAGGTGGCCAACAACCCGGAGCGACCGGAAGACGGCACCCGACTAGTGCCCTTCACCGGGGAGCTGTGGATCGAGGCCGACGACTTTCGCGAGGTGCCGCCCCCCAAGTACTTCCGGCTGTCTCCCGGCCGGGAGGTGCGGCTGCGCGGCGCATTCCTAGTGACTGCTACCAGCGTCGTTCACGACGACGAGGGCAATGTGGTTGAGGTGCGCGCCAGCTACGACCCTGCCTCCCGTGGCGGCACCGCCCCGGATGGCCGCAAGGTGAAGTCAACAATGCATTGGGTTTCGGCCGCACATTCGGTGCCCATCTCGGTGGCCACCTACGAGCGGCTGTTCACCGCGGAAATCCCCGGCGAAGCCACCGGCGAAGCCCTGGACGACCTGAACCCGACTAGCAAGCAGCTGCTGAGCGATTGCCAAGCCGAACCCGCGCTGGCCGATGCCAACGCTGGGGATTTGCTGCAGTTCGAGCGAATCGGTTACTTCGCAGCCGACCTCGATCAGCCTGGTCTGTTCCATCGCACGGTGGGGCTACGCGACGAGTGGGCGGCGATTCAGAAGCGCGGCGGCTAGCCTCGGACTGACAAAAGACCTAGTGACTAGGCCGGAACTTCGAGCTAGGATGGAAAGCCGTAGTCCAATCTAGGAGTATTTCAGTCATGAAGCACACCATCTCCACGCACGCTGGCCGGGGCTCAAAAGCCTTGGTAGCGATGCTTGTCACCGCTCTGGCGAGCTTATTGCTCGTCACTGGCTGCAGCAGTTGCAGCCCCGTAACGCAGGCCCTGTCAGTCGCAGATAAGGCGCTGGCTACGCAGGTCACCGACCTGAAGGGGGCGCTGGAAACCAAGATCGGTGATGCCGAAGGTGCCTTGAAGAAGGTCACTACTCCGGCGACCGGCGGGGAAGCGTGGGAGAAGATCGCGCTGCCCGAGGATGATGCCTCTGTGCGCAACCTGCAGGATTCCATCGCCGCCGCTAAGCAGCACGGCTCGATTGTGTCGTTGCTGCTGGACGATTCCAAGACCTCACTGGGCGAAGAGGGTCGCCTAGAGACCACTGACGGCAAGGTCGAGACGATTACCGAGATCCCGACCGATCTGGATCCGAGCAAGGTCAAGAGCCTTTGGGTCACCAAGGACATGGTCACTAAATTCCTTAGCTCTGCCGAGGCCGCGAACTCGTCGCTCGACGGCGCCATGACCAAGGCCGCCGACGGGCTGGCCGCCGCGCAAGCCGAAGCGAAGCAAACCGCGCAAGGTGGCGACTCCGGCGATTCGGATTCGGCCCGCGCTGCCGCGCTGGACGCCTACAAGGCTGGCGATGCCGCCCTGACCGACGAGGTGAAGAAGGCTGAGCAGCTGCTTGCTGACGCCAAGACCAAGGGTGCCGATGCAGCTACGTTGAAGACACTCGAAGATGCAGTTGCCGCAGCCAAGGCCGTTCAGAAGGCCCAGGCTGGCATGGCTGACGACGCCGCGAAGTCTGCCGAAGACTTCACCAAGGCCACGGCCGAGCTGACCGCTGCGAAGCAGGCTCTGGCAGAGGCCAGCGCGAAGCTCAACAGCGGCACTGCCGAAGGCACCGACTCCGGTCCTGACTCTGACTCCGGTTCCACCTCCGGCACCACCTCGGGTTCGGGTTCGGGCTCTGGCTCCGGTTCGGGCTCTGGCTCGGGCTCGGGTTCGGGCTCCGGCTCGGGCTCCGGCTCTGGCTCGGGTTCCGGCTCTGGCTCGGGTTCGGGCTCGGGCTCCGGCTCAGGCTCGGGTTCCGGCTCTGGCTCGGGTTCGGGCTCCGGCTCTGACTCCGACTCGGATACCGATTCCACCCCGCCTAACACTGGCGTCTAAGATCGGCTAGCCGACAAAACCTAAGCGGAGGGCCCTTCCTACGGGAAGGGTCCTCCGCTTTGTTGTGGCCAGCTTCGGTTGCCGCCACCGCGCGGCACTGGTTTGCTTCGGGCCCGCTGCGACCTGCTGCGCTGCTGCCAGACACGTCACCGGCGGTTGTTAACACAGTTGCTGCGGGCGGCGCTGCCTTTCGACAACGCCGCCCGCAGCAAAACTGGCTGTCAGACTCCGGTATCGGGTGGTGCCGGTTTCTGCGGGCCAGCAGCTTCGACCTGCAGCGGCAAGAAGATTTCGGTACCGGATTCGGCCACCACGAAGCGAACCAAATACTCACCCGCTGCCATGCTGGCCGGCACCTCAACGTCGATCTTTCCAACACCAGTTGCGACGGTTCCCTCGCCCACCTTGGTGTCGCCGATGTAGGCGGCGATACTGGTGTTGGCTAGCCGCGGCGAGACCGCCGCACCGGTTTCCGCAAGCATCATGTCGAGGCTTTGCGGGGCAACTGCGTTTTCGATCGTCTTGCCGAAGGTGTAGCTAACCGCGTCCCCGCCTGCCTTGGCCTTCTTGGCCCACTGGGGCACCGATACGCCACGCTTGGTGTAGTCGGGGCTGAGTGTCCCTGCCTGCTTGATGAAGTCCACCCAGGCGGAGAGATCATACTTGCCGGTGTCTCGGGTATTTGCTCCCTCGGCCACGGTGCGGAAGTTGTCGCCACCTGAAATCAGGAAGGAGCCAGACCCCACGGTGTAGGTCTTCGCCGGGTCGATCGGCTTGCCATTGATCGAGATCGAGGTAATCCGCTTGCCTTCGGGGAGCGACTCGTCGTAGGTGTAGCTGACATTGTTGCTCAAGCCGAGCTGCAAGAACGGCCGGCTCGGGACTTCCCCGTTCTCGTCACGCTGCCACTGCTCTTCCA
>PDWI01020737.1_pt1 | contig 10104 bp, 6 predicted proteins | sample 1430891 | NCBI WGS metagenome assembly PDWI01 (sample SAMN01162508, study PRJNA174530) | Oral metagenome, whole genome shotgun sequencing project. | biome: Marine environment; feature: Marine mammal; material: Swab sample of the gingival sulcus; isolation source: swab sample of gingival sulcus... | reverse complement strand
TAGATGAACTGTATTCATATCTTTTTCTTTTTATAATGTAACTATATATGATACCTTGACAAAGGTACAAAAAAAAGGAGGCTAAGGCAAATTTGCCTCGTCCTCCTTCTTAAATTTCACGAACTATGATTAGTCATTGTGATGTTCTTCACGTAAATGTGGGTAACGCTCTTGCAAAGCATTCAAGAAACCTTCACCTACAACTTGGCATTTGGCACGATCAAGGTAGAAACTTGGTCGTGTAAAGCCCATTCCCTCTTGCTCAAACTTTGTCGCATCAAGGCGGTCGTAAGCGTCTAAGGCAAGAGCCTCGCCGTCAATGTCAAAGTTCAGCCGATAGACTTGTGCTAACTCCTGTTTCTGTCCCTTCGTTAGGACGCCCAAGACAGGCTTAGCACCCATTGAAGTTATTCGTGCCCTTTCAAGACGTTCTTTGCCAAAGATTAGATGAGTTTCTAACTTGCCATCTATATTGGTTGCGAAGAAATGCAGTTGCTCTCCGCTAAGAACGAAGAACTTAGCCGTTTCCACTCGCTGAACGTGCAGTTTAACGCCGACAGTCGCCGCGGCAACCTTCTTCAAGCCGTCAACAGCGTGCTCCTTAATCTGATTGGCTTTGCTGTCGGGGAAACCCGCTGCCGTGAAAGCATCAATAGACTTATCTTTCATCCACCTACGCAACTCGGGGAAATGCTTCTCCAAGAGTTCTGCCTTGTGGGCTTCGTAGTTCAGGCGTTCGTCCTCAATGTTTACCTTGCTCTTTGCTTTCTTGTTTTTGACAAGCACAAAGACGAGGTAGGCAAGCCAAAGGACGCCAAAGCCTATGATGAAAGTTGTGTTGCTCATTGCTTAACTAAATCTCTTTGGCTTCTACGTTCTCTTCTTCATCATCATTGTCTGGAATCATTCCCCAGATAGCAAAGATAATGAAGAGTAGCCCAATGCCTTTACCGCCGTAGCGTGTCCAGAAACCAAGCGAAAGCAATTCATCCTTGTCAAGATTGTTTTCTTTAACGATATTATCAATCATTTCTTCGTCAAGATCCCAATACTCATCATCAACGCCTTGCTTCATTAGCACCAACTTAGGGTCTTCTGTTACCCAAAGAGGAATGAACCAAAGAACATTGAACTCTTCGTGGAAGCGAGCAAGGTCAAAGTTTGTGCCACTTTCATCTTGATAGTCTTCCGTGTCGGGCAGGTCATAGACTACTTTTAGTTTTTGCTCTGTTCCAATCGGAATTGGAATTCCTCTTGCTGATAGGATTGTACTTGATAGGCATAAAATGCTCAGTAATAGTAGAAGTCTTTTCATACTAAATTCTCGTTTTTTAATTAGTAAAATCAATTAACTGGGACTAAAACTCCATTAGAGCATAGCCCTCCCTGCAAATATAATAATAATAATAATAATAATAATTGCGGACTTTGTGCGCTTTTCTGAGCAAATTTCGTTTTAGCGGAGTGTTTTCAAAAATGCCCCGCTGTTTTCTCTGAAATTTCCCGCAACAAAGAAAAAAGTTTTCCGCAGAACTTTTTTGACTTTCCCCGAAAACTGAAAAAACTCCCGCGGAAGAAATCTCAATTTGCCCCGCAGTATTTGGCAAATTTTAGCGGAGGAATTGCTTACTAATCTTTCTCTTTGAAGATAATATCTTCGGCTTCTTTTGCTTCTTCTTTCTTGACACGAAGGATAACTTCATTAGCCTCCTCAATGTAAATCATTGACTTTATGGATGCCAAGATTTTGTCAAACTCTTTTCCGACCTCCTTGTCAACTTCTTTCTCAATCAATTTTATAGCGATAGCCTTTTCTAGGTCGCTTTTGTCTTTCATCTTTTCGTTGATGACAAGAGGGATGAGCCCTTTGAGTTTTGAGCCTGCTTCGCTCAATGTTTGATCCGTCTTTGTTAACTTAATTTCTCTGGTGATTTTGTCGTAAGTGTAAGCAAGACTAAAATCCATATCAAGAACCTTCGTGTTCTTGATTAAGTCAACGATTGTCTTGTCAACTTCAAGTAAATCCTCTGGCAAGTCAACATCTTTAACTCTGATAATCAGATTAGTTCCGCTCTCAAAGAAGAGTTCCATATTGGCCTTGCTATCTTTGATTTTTTCTTTGGGAACGAAGGTTTTACCTTGTAAATCGTTTAAAGTGTTTTCTTTGCTACAAGACGAGAAAGTGATAAGTCCTAAAAGTAGTGTGCTTAAAATAAGTAATAACCGCGTTTTATTCATCAATTTTATTTATTTGTTTTTATTATACAATTTATTTCAGCACAAAGATAAAACTTTTATATGAATTTTTAGTCAATTACGGAACTTTCTTGATTTTTTCTTGTCCATTTTGCCCTATTTTACTGCGAAAGTTTGTTCGCTTATAAAATCTTTTGTTATATTTGTGTTGTAAAACAGAATTAGTTTTACCCGTCTGATGAACTTTTTGATTAGATGAATAAAAATGGTTGTATGTAAGATAAGTATTAGAATAAGGTAATTTTATGAATGAGGTTGTTAGGCGTGCTAAGCAATTAGTGCGAAAAGGAGATAAGGACTTGATTTTTAATGTCCTTTTTATTGATAAAGGTTTTGAAGAACGCCTTGAAATAAAGAATGAAGCCCTTCCGATTCCACATGCGTGGACTTTGGTCTGTGCCTCGGGCACTTTGGAGTTAATCATTGCAGGGGCTAGTTATACTTTGGAGGCTGGGATGTTCTGTGTCGCGGCTCCTGAGACGACAGTCAAACTAGTGGTGGCTTCTGATGACTTTACGGGTTTCTTGGCTCTTTCGGGGAGTAACTTCGTAGAGGAAATGCTACGTTATAACGTTGATACCCTTAGTTTCTTTGAGCAGAATCCTTGTCATAGGCTAGAAGAGGATGAATATCGTTCTATGGTTTCGCTTTGTCGTACTGTGGAGCATTATGCTCAGCGACGTTCGCATAATTTCTATGATTCGTTTATGCGTAATCTGGCGACTGTTTTCTTGAAGGAACTTCTTTCTATTTATGAACGTCAGCATATTGATAGCCCCAAAGGCGTTGGGCGTAAGCAACAGCATTATATGGACTTTGTTTTTCTGCTGAAAAAGCATTGTGATGAGCGTTGGTGTGTAGAGGACTACGCTGCTGCGATGAACATTACGCCACGTTATCTGACGAAAATCTGTAAGAGTATTACTAATGACAATGCCGTACATTGTATCAATCGTTATACTGTTGATCAGATGTGTATTCGCTTGCTGAGTACCAATGCTTCTGTTTTGGAGATTTCGGAGCAGATGAATTTCCAGAATATGTCTTATTTCATTGCACTTTTTAAGCGTTACAAAGGTTGCACGCCTCAGCAGTACCGCCGTAACCCAAGCCGTCATAGGCTTTAATTTCCCTTTGCTATTCTAATATATATGTAAGGGTTTGCACTTAAATCGTGCAGACCCTTATTTTTTGTCCCGAAGAAAATTGAAATTTTTAGCGGAACATTTTGAGATTTTTCCCGCAGAAGTTTTTTGAGTTTAGCGGGAAACTGAAAAAACTTCTGCGGGAAAGTCAAAAAAGTTTTCCCGAGCATTTTGAAATCTGCCCCGCTAAAAATCTGAATTTTCTTCGGGAAAACAAGCCTGCCAGCACGTAAATAAATAATACCTTTAATAAATGGCTCTCCGAGGCTCTCAAACAAGCCTGCCAGCACGTAAATAAATAATACCTTTAATAAATGGCTCTCCGAGGCTCTCCTTTTGTGAAAAAATTTATTTAGGATGTCTTGCCTTATTTTCTTGGAATAATAAAAAAAACATTATACATTTGTAAGACAAGGCTAGATGTTCCTTTAATTACTTGATTTTGAGGATTGTTTAATAATAAAATATATAAATATCATAAGGAAAATGAAGAAAATTACTTTAATGCTATGCGTAGGGTTATCTTTGACCCTCGGGCTATCAAATTGTGAGGATGGCACTAAGTTGACAGAGAAGCCAGTCCCAGAGAAGCCAGTTGACACACCAGAAAAGCCAGATGATAAGGGTGGTAGTACTGCGGTTGATAATGATGCAGAGATGCGTGCAATCCAAAAGAAGATTGTGGAGCATTTGACTGCTCTGCCAAATGCTAAGCGTATTTATACGCCAAAGGCTGAGGCTCGTTCAAGCCGTATGAGCATCGTACAGCAAGAATTTAGATCGGCTGATGAGCCAGTAGAGGCAGAGGGCGAACCAATAGAAGTTGGTAAGCCAACGGTTACGCCAGAAGCAGAGGGCTCAACTAAGTTGAATGGTGTCCCTGGGCACTGGGTTACAACGACTCATAAGTATAAGGTTACACACGCTTTTGACGAGCAAATCCTTCTAGACCCTCACGTGGATGTTATCTATCCCGGTTGTGTCTTGAAGGCAGACCAAGTGCTTGATGGTCGTTTCGGTCCTGTTACTGCTGTGCCAGTAGGTCCTATTACTTTCTCAATCTCTGCAATGGCAGATAGTTTTGACGAGTCAGACCTTATCGCTACAACGGTTACTAACCCTCGTATCTCGGACTTCCGTAAGCAACAGAGCAGATGGGCAAATATGCACTTGAAGAAAGTGCCTTCTATCTCAATGCAATCACTTGAAGTGCTTGATAAGGACTTGAACATTGAGAGCCGTTTCAACGCAACTGTTGGTACAGAGATTTTTGACTTGAAGACTAAGTTTGGCTTTGATTATAAGGCTAAGTCTAGCACGATTATTGGTAAGTTTATCCAGCGTGCTTATTCTGTATCTACGGATGCTCCTAAGACAGAGACAATCTTTGCTCGTTTTATCCCAGATATTTTCAAGACTCGTCCTGTATATATATCTAATATCAACTTCGGTCGTATGGCTTTCGTTGCTATTCAGACAAACGAAAAACTTGTTGATGTTCAGGCGGCTGTGGACTTTATGTTGAAGAAGAACCCTGCGGCAGACATCCCTGTTGATGTGGGTATTGACTCTGAAACTAAGGCAAAGGCTATCCTTAAAAACTGTGATATTCAAATCGTCTTGATTGGTGGCTCGGCTTCAACTCAAAGAACATTCGTTGAAGACCCTAACTTAGAGAAACTTCGTAAGTTTATGGCAGCAGACCTTCCAATGAACGAACTTGTGCCTGTGAACTACCAGTTGCGTTATGTTCACGACAACTCACTTGCTCGTATCCTTATGATGACTGAATATCCTGTTACTACACAACAGTTCGTTCCAGACTTTGACAACCTTGCTGTTGAGTTTGAAACAAAAGGATTTACGCTCAAAGGAGACATTGACAAAACTAACGAAATCTTTGGTACTGCTTATCTTGAAGCAGATGGCAAGCGTCTTGATAGAAATCTATTTGACATCAAGAACTGGATTCGTATGAAGGCTGATGGTAACCACTTCAACCCATACAACGAAGGTGCTAGAATGCTATACATCAAGAAGCGTAAGGGCGAAACTGCTGAGGACTTCTTGAAGAGACGTATCATCGTAGTTACTGACCTACAAGAAAAGCAACCAATCGGTCAAATGTCTTATGGTCAAGGTAGATATGAAATGAGCATTGCTCAACTGATTGCTCTATCTAATTCTGGTGATCCTACTTTCACTGTAACAAGCCAAGTGAAGAACTACTGGGCTAAGGCTAAGTTCGGTATCAAGAGCATTGCTTACCGCAAGGGTGAGATTAAAATTATTGATGCAAAAGCAAAAGGTCCTCAAACAAGGGAAGCAAGTCACTAACAAACAATGAATTTAAGGACTTTATCCCCATCGCAGAAGTGGGGGTAAAGTCCTTTTACCACTAAAAACAAGTAGATTATGAAGAGGTTAATACTTTCTTTTATAGGCTTCTTGGCATTTTTGTTTAGTTCAAATGCTTGGGCTGGTCCAATAGATGCTAAGCAAGCACTAGAAGTAGCACAGGAATTCTTCTCAGTCAATGGCTTTCGTTCTGCGACAAATGAATTTACAATAGATTATATTGCCCCTAACCTAAACAAAGGGGAAGAGGGCTTCCGCTCTGCCACAGCAGTAGAGACGCAAGAAGCCGAGAACCTCTATTATGTCATCAATAGAGGGAAAAATAAAGGTTATATCGTTGTTGCGGGAGATGAACGCGTAGTACCAGTTTTTGCTTATTCTTTTGAAGGACGACTTAGTGCAGAAGATATTCAAGGTCATCCTAGCATTAACTATATGTTTGAGGAGTACAAACGTCAAGTTGCTTGGGCTTTGAAGAATGTGCCAAATGTTAAGCATAAAGACGGCTTCCGTGCTGGTGGAAGACGAATGAAACCAAATGAGGTAAAATTAGCACCTCTACTTGCCTATTATTCTGATAGAAAGACAAGAAGACGTAATGCCGTTAGTTTTGGGCAGGCGTGGCCTTTTAACCGCTATTGCCCAAATGTAAATATCGGCGGTACAAACTATCCAACCGTTTCGGGTTGTGTAGCCACTGCTATCTCTACACTAATGCGTTGGCACGAATGGCCAAACAAACCAAATGGAACAGTTGGCTATAATTGGAGAGGGACTTATCTCTCTGTAAACTTAGATCAGTCAAGTGGCTATGACTGGAAGGTTATGCCAGAGGCTGTAACATCTGGTGGTGTGAATAGAGCAACAGGTCGCACTTGTACAGATAGCGAATCTGACCAGATTGGTCGCTTGCTCCGTGATGTCGGCTATTCTATCCGAATGAGTTATGATGCAGCCTCTCGTGGTGGTAGCGGAACGCAAGTTTGGTATGCCGTTGAACCTCTGTCAAAGAATTTTGGTTATAAGAAGTCTGTCAAGTGGATTGCTCGTAAGAACTATAATGCCTCAAACTGGTGGTGGGAAGTGAAAGATGAATTGGATACTTATGGTCCAGTTATCTATGCAGGGTTTAGTGCAGGCGGTGGACACTGCTTTAACTTTGACGGCTATGGAAATGTAACTGTCGCTGACCGCTATGGTCGTAACAGAACTTATGACTACGTTCACGTGGACTGGGGTTGGACTGCAAAGGAAAATGGCTGGTATGTGATTTCTACCCTTGAACCTGGTAGCCAAGGTATTGGTGGTGGTCGTGGCGGTTATAGCAATAACCAACAAATGTTACGCTACGTATTGCCTAACAGGAGGGGAAACCCTAACCCTCGCCCAAATCCACGTCCGAACCCAAATCCCGAACCTAAGCCAGAGCCTAAACCTCGTCCAGAGGTAAAGAACTTTACGCTACGAATGGTAGAGGGAACTCAGATTGAGGACTTTGAAGCAGAGGTCGGTACAACACCTGCTGTGAACATTAAGTTGAAGAACATCGGGAATGCTGTCTTTGATGGTAAGATAACTGCTTATCTTTCTCCCGAAGGAGGAGATGCCTTCAAAGAGTATTTTGAGGTTTATAGCACTAAAACTTATATCTCAGATAAGAAAGACGATAAGTCTATTAACCTATATTTGACCCTAAATAAGGATAAGGTAGAGGTTGGTAAAACTTATCATATCTACGTGGCTCACGATGTGCCAAATGCGAACTATCAGCGTTATATCCGTGAGAATGACGGTACAACGCCTCAGGTTTTTGGACATATCAAGATTAAGAAGGGTGGTTGGAATCCAGACATCAATCCAAACCCAAATCCCGAACCTGAGCCTAAGCCAGATATTGAGCCTAAGCCAGACCCTCAACCAAATCCAGATGTTGACCCAGATAACGAGGATGAGGAAAATAAAGAAGACAAGAACCTTTTGGAGAATTTGTCTGTTATTACAGGAAAAGACCTTGTCGTTAAGCCTGTCGTAGGTCAACGTCTTTCATTCAAGGTAGTGAACAAGGGTGATAAAGGCTATTACGATCGCTTTGCTCTTTACATCGTTAAGAAAGATGAAGTTGAGCAAATTGCCGAAAAGGGCAAAATCATTGCTACTGGGACGACCTTCTTGCTCTCTCGTAGTGATGTAGATGTAGATTTCAACGCTGATTTGTCTTCCTATGAGGAAGGGGAGTATAGCCTATTCGTTGCGTTTAGGGATAGTCAGAAGCGTTGGAGAATCTTGCATCCAACGGCAATGAATAGCCTACGCATCCAGAAGAAGGACGATAAAAAGGAAGAACCTAGGAAAAAGGTTGCAGAACTTGCCCTCTCTCGTACTGTTGAGACCTTAGATGTTGAGGAAGGTAGTTCGCCTATTGTCAGCGTTTGGATTGCTAACTCTGGTAAGAAAGATTATCGTGGTCAAATCAAACTTTTTGCGGCTAAACGTAGCAAGCAGACAAGTAATGACAATGACCCTAATGTTTACCTTAGAGAAAGTCAGTTAATCTTGCTTGTAAGTGGTCCTATTACGCTTGAAGCAGGAGTGGATAATGAAGTAAAGTTCCACCCTGTACCTAGCAAAGTCTTAGAGGGACAATACGACTTATGCGTTGTATATTACAACGAGAATAACGAGAAACGCTATTTGTCAACAGACATAAAAGGTTCTAAGAGAGCCTTGAAGATTGGCGAATTTAACGTCTTTGCTAAGAAAGAAGATAAGAAAGATAAGCCATACCTCTTGGGGGTTAAACTGAAAAAGGTTAAGTTCTATCAAAATGGTGCTTGGCTAACAGGTCAGTATCCACGAGTTAAGTACTTTGATGCAACAAGAAAGTTCACAACTCGTCTTTATCTTGATGCTTTGGAAGGCTTTACGAAACTTAAACTAAGAGCCTTAGTCGTGAACTACTCAACGTTAAAGCCTGTACAAGGTTTAATCTTTGAGCGTTATATTAGGATGAAGTCGGGACAGACTGGTTATATTGATGTAACCTTCAAAACAGAAGGTCTGTATCAAAACTGGCATAGAGTTGCAGTTCAGTATTGGGATCCTAACCATAAGATTTGGCTAACTTATCCAAATACTTCTGTGCCGTTCTACGTTGACTATCGTTATAGTTATGGCTATAATGAGTATCGTGGTGGCATTGATACAACACCTAATGATGGTGTTAGTGTCAAGGTTAGAGAGGCTGTCAAGCACATCGGGACTTATTCAAAGAAATTTGAAGAGGATGCTCCTGAATTAGATGTGATGACCGAAGAAGAGCAACCAGACGATAAGAAACCTAATGAGAATACGACAACGGCTATTAACGATGTCAACTCAATGAAGGTTCGCTTGTATCCAACGGAAACAAGTGATGTGCTTAACCTAGTTAGTCCTATCAAGACTTTGGTCAATGTCTATGATATGAACGGACGTATTGTAATGAGTAAAGAGGTTGAGGCGGGAACGACAAGCCTTTCTGTCGCATCTCTAACGAATGGAATGTATATTTTACGTATTGCAGGGCAGAATCTTCGTTTTGTTCGTCGCTAGGTAATTAGAACAGAGAACAAAGGGGAGACTTTCTCTCTCCCCTTTGTTTCATAAAAAAGAGAAAGGCTGTCTTTCATCAAGTAAATTTCTAAAAATAATAAGGTTATGATAAAAAACATACGGAGTATTCAATTTATAGTATTGCTACTTTCCTTATCCTTGATATTATCTCCTATAATGTCTTGTACTGGTGAAGAGCCTATAAAAAAGGAACAGCCAACAGAACTGAACAAGGATAAGGAAGACGACAAGTCTGATGATAAGAAATCCGAGGAGGGCAAGCAAGACGAGCCTAACAAGGATAAGGAAAACGACAAGTCTGACGACAAGAAATCTGAGGAGGGCAAGCAAGACAAGCCTAACAAGGATAAGGAAGATGACAAGTCTGAGGACAAGAAATCCGAGGAGGGCAAGCAAGACGAGCCTAACAAGGATAAGGAAAACGGCAAGTCTGAGGACAAGAAATCTGAGGAGGGCAAGCAAGACGAGCCTAACAAGGATAAGGAAAACGACAAGTCTGAGGACAAGAAATCCGAGGAGGGCAAGCAAGACAAGCCTAATAAGGATAAGGAGGATGACAAGTCTAACGATAAGAAATCCGAGCCAGAAAAAAAGGATAAACCCAATAAGAAGAAAGAAGAGGGTAAATCTGATAACAAGAAACCTCAACCCGATAAGAAAGATAAAACTAATAATAAAACAGATGAACCTATGCCAAATGAAGAAATAGGTGCTATTGATGTTATTGAAATTA
>PDWI01010867.1_pt1 | contig 10104 bp, 8 predicted proteins | sample 1430891 | NCBI WGS metagenome assembly PDWI01 (sample SAMN01162508, study PRJNA174530) | Oral metagenome, whole genome shotgun sequencing project. | biome: Marine environment; feature: Marine mammal; material: Swab sample of the gingival sulcus; isolation source: swab sample of gingival sulcus... | reverse complement strand
TTCAAGTCGCTTATCAGGAATTAGCAGAGAAAGTGATAAAAAGAAGAGGAGAATAGAGGATAATTCTGGGTTCGAAAAGGCAACAATGACAGCTAAAAGAATAAGAAGAAGAAAAAAATGGCTTCTGAAGTCTATTTTAGCTTTCTGTTTTAACTTTCCTCGTTTAAATTCATTTTTCAGGACGAAATGTTCTAGTAATTTATAAGAAAGAGCAGTTATAAACCAAATTACTCCATAAAGAATCATAGGAACCTTCTCAATTTTAACACTATTATTGTCCCAATTGGTAGCAAAAGGCAAAAGAGAAATCCAAAAAAGAAAATTGAGATTTGCCTTAGCAATTTTAGAATTTGTTTCCGTTGCGATATGAAATAAATTATGATGCTTCAGCCAATATATTCCAACAAAGAAAAAGGATGTTCCATAACTTGAGAAAGCCATCATAATTTCCAATAAATCTTCAAAGCGAAATCCTTTGGGAGGAGTAATTCCTAAAACTGTAATAGTAATTACAACTGCCAAAACTCCATCGCTAAATGATTCTATTCTTTTTGTTTTCATTGCTACCCCTCTTAAAAAAGCAAATTACTAGATCTTAAAAGACAACTTTTAATTAGCCTCACACCTTAATATTATTCGAAATTAATATATAGGCTTTTTTTAGTTTTCACAAATTTAAATTATTCTGCTCCCAATTCAAAATTATTAATCAATTCTCTTACTCCCAGCATTTCATATCCTTTTAGATTCCTATCACCGGCATCAAAAGCGATTCCAAGGCAAATAATTTCTCTTTCATCATCAAGATATGACTCATAATACTTTTCTCTCTTCTTCAGCTATATTCCATCTAAAGCAATTATTTTCATTTGTTTTCAACCAATTTCATTCCTTTTCATAAAATTTCTTGACAAAAGAAAAATACTATGATAATTTATCTTAGAGCCAAGAAAGCTAAATCAATCTAGGAGAAGAAAAATGGAAAAATTATACACTATGGCAGAAGTTGCAAAAATGCTAACGCTCAGTACTAGAACGATCCAAAATTATCTAAAGAATGGCAAGTTAACCGGCAAAAAAATTGGTTCACAATGGAGATTTTCGGAAGAAGATATTAGTAAATTATTTTCAGAGAAAGAATTTGTTGATGAACATTACGAAATTAAAACCAAACAATTAGAAGAATTTGTAAGTAAAGATTCTCTTGAAAAATCCGAAGGATTTACGATTCTCAATTACCCCTATAATCCAAATTTTGAGATTGAGGATTTGATGCTTAAAATAGAAAAATTTATGAAAAAGTACCCCAAACTTACTTTTTATTTTATCGAAAAAAAAAGTATCTTTCAATTTTTTTTAAAAGGGGATATTAAGGATTTGGGGAATTTCCAAGAATTGATCAATAATTATTTTGAAAAAATAGCATGATTATAAAGCAATCATTTAACCAAAAGAAAAGGAGAAAACAATGAAGAAAATCAAACTACTTTTGCCGGCTCTTTTACTGCTAGTCCTCTGTGCTTGCTCTAAAGAGAAAAATAAGGGAAATAAGGGTGAGGTCAAAACAAATACAATTGCTACTAAAATTGTTGATGGTGTGAAAATAATTTCCAATAAGTCCCAGCCTCAATTCCCCGATATGAAACTAAAGCTAAACAAGCTTTCTTCCTTTAAAAATGAGGGTACTAATGCTGAGAGCATGGCTAGTATTTCTTCTGCCGGAATAGATTTTGATTCTCAAAATAATCTCTATGTTTTGGATAATCAAAAATCTAAAATTCATAAATTTTCGCCAAAGGGTGAGCATTTACTATCTTTTGGAGGTCAAGGAGAAGGTCCGGGGGAATTTAAAATTACAGGAAGTACTATCATCATTAATGACACGGTAATTGTGCCTTTCTGGTTTCAGAAAAAATTTGTCTTATTTAATACTAACGGAGAGTATCTAAAAGATATAAAATTTGCAGATGATAATAAAATTCTATCCTATCCGATAAAATATGATGACTATCTTTTAAATGTGAGTATTAATTCATTCACTGCTGATGGAGAAACTATGACTCAAACTCAAAGTATTCTTTTATTCAAGCAGGATCTATCTTATTTGAAAACAATTTACGAAAAGGTCAAAGAAAAAAAAGTTGGAACTATAGATTTAAACGAAGACGATGCTCCTGCTGCAGCAATGGACAAAGATAATAATATTTATATTGCTGAAAAGAATCCTAATTATTACAAAATAACAGTTACCAATCTTGAAGGTAAACCACTCCAAGTAATCAGAAGAAATTATAGGCAAATAGCTTATACTAAAGAAAATCTTGAAAAAATTAAGGAATCTTATCAGGAATGGGGAATAACAAAAGTAATCGGAGCTGCCAAAAATTCTATTAGAAATATTTTTATTGATAAAAAATATAATTATCTATGGGTTGAAACAGCAGAAAATAGCGATCCCAAATTAAAAATCTATGATCTGTTTGAAAATGGAATTTTGATAGCTAAAGTTAATATCCCTATCAAAGAAAAATCGGTGGTAGTATTTAGAGCCGGCAAAATTGTAATAGGAAATGTGACTGAGGGAACGATAGAAGTTTTTGATTATAGCTTGGTTAAATAAAAAGGTAAACCTTCCCTAGCAATCCTAGATTTAGGCTATAGTAGAGACATGGTCCATGTCTCTACTTATCAGAATTAACTCCTCAGCGATTTTCCACCAGCAAAACACCATCCTCCAAAAATTACCAAAACACCAAAAATACACATATTTAATATGGACATAAAACAAAATTTTACTATTTTATAATAAAAACTTGCAAAATCGCCATATTTTATATATTTTAAATAAATATCAGCAGTGCCGCTCTAGTTTTATAGCATAAAGCTAGAATGGTATCACAACTATCTATAACGAAATCAAAGGAGGATTTATGAAGAAAGCAAAAAGAGGCCAATGGAGCTCGAAAATGGGATTTTTGCTGGCAGTAATTGGTTCAGCTGTTGGTCTAGGCAACATCTGGCGTTACCCCTATATGCTCTATAAAAATGGAGGAGGTGCATTTCTAATTCCATATTTTACAGCTATTATTGTGGCAGGAATTCCTGTTCTAATTCTCGAATATGGATTTGGTCATAAATTTAGAGGTTCTACACCAATGTCATTTGCTAGAGCCAATAAGAAACTTGAATGGATAGGTTGGATTCCAACTTTTGCAGCCTTTGTAATCATGTCGTTCTATAGTGTCATTTTAGGCTGGGCAGTAAATTATCTCAAATATGCATTTAATTTTGCTTGGGGAGAAAACACAAAAGATTTTTTCTTTAAGGATTTTTTGAATCTTTCAGACGGCCCTTTTACTATTGGGGGCTTTGAATTTGAAATAATGATCACATTAATAATAGTGTGGGTGATCAACTGGTTTGTTGCTTACAAAGGTGTAGCAAGTGGAATTGAAAAATTAAATAAGATTTTGATTCCAACCCTCCTAATATTGATGACAGTTGTTGTAGTGCAAGGTGTTACACTTCCGGGTGCGACTAAAGGTCTTAATGTTCTGTTTACCCCAAAATGGGAGAAATTGGCTGAGATTTCCGTTTGGAGAGATGCTTTTGGACAGGTCTTTTTTTCTCTATCATTGGCTCTTGCAGCTATAATTACTTACGCAAGTTATCTTCCTAAAAAAACAGATCTAAACAATTCCGCAATGATTACCGCTTTTGCAAACTGTGGTTTTGAATTTTTTGCTGCTATAGGTGTTTTTGGAATACTTGGATTTATGGCTACAGCTCAGGGAGTTGAGGTTACTGAAGTTGCCGGTGGTGGTGTTGGCCTAGCATTTGTTGTCTTCCCTAAAGTTTTTCTTACCATGGGCAGTATTGGCAAGATCTTAGGAGTTATCTTTTTCTTAGCAATTATTACCGCAGGATTAACCTCAAGTGTCTCTCTACTTGAAGCTTTTTCTTCATCAGTAATTGATAAAACCGGTAAGAGCAGAGGAAAGGTCGTAACTATCAGTTCAATAGTCTGTCTTTCTATGAGTTTACTCTATGTAACAGGAGCCGGTCTATACATCCTTGATATTGTTGACCACTTCCTAAACTCCTACATCGTTATTGGAACAGGCTTGTTAGAAGCTTTAACTATTGGCTGGATCATTAAAGCGGATACAATAAGAAATCATAATAATAAGATCTCCCTGGTAAAAGTTGGGAAATGGTGGAATATAGATATTAAATTTATAGCACCTTTGGTGCTTGGAGGAATTTTGATCTTATCGATTATAGATGAATTTAAAGAAAACTACGAAGGATACCCTACCAAGGCGTTAGTTATTTATGGTCTTGGAACAATAGTACTTATACTCTTATTTTCATTTGTTACCAATAAACTTCCTTGGAAAAAAGGAGCTATAGAGGGATATTCCGCAGAAGAATCCGATTATAAAGAGAAAAAAGGAGAATAAAATGACAGGTCAAGCTATATTATTTTTGGTTATTGGAGGAGTATTCCTTTGGGGTGGTTTAATACAAGCTCTCCTCAGAGAATTTAGAAAAGAAAGTAAAGATAAAAAATAATATTATTATTTAGTATTTACTCTTCTAATTACTATAAAACCAAAACATGCTAATTACAACTGTAAATTACGGTTATCAGATAATAAAATACTCAGTCATCCTAAACTTAATAGTGCGGGATGACTTTTTATTTAGTGCTTTTCTGATTGCTATATTTTAAGATTGGAGATGTTCGAAAGATAGTTATTCTGAACTTTACTTGGAATTTTCTTACTAGTTAGTATGGTGGGAGAGGAGCTTTGCTGGAGGGAAACCGCTGCGGATCAATGACCGCAACGAAATTCCATCCCTAAGCCTCTTCCTAAGCGTCTCCGCCTCTTAGATTATTTCTAGTCTTGCTAATAAATTTATTTCTTTCATATTCTGCTTCTGATTGCCTATTTTCTCTAAAATCTTTTTCATTTTCTAAAGCATCAAAAAATTCCATATCATCAAAATCATCAAAATGATGCTTTTCCCAATATTCTGCATGAGTCAAAACTTCTAAGAAAAGCTCTATTTTTCCTTCTACTTTAGCTTCCCCTTTCTCTCTAAATCCCAGCCTATGATAAAGATCTCGATCTGCTAGCTCTATTTCCAAATTAATTTTATGTATTTGAAACTCACTAGCAACAAAATCGATCAATTCTTCCAAAATTTTCCCTTTGCTAACCTGAAAATTACTACTTATACTTATCTCCCTAAAGGCTAATTCTGCAACATTTAAAATTTCACAAATCACCAAGCCCACGATCTCATCTAATCTTTTAATTAAAATAAATTTAAAAGATTGCTGCTCTTCTAAATTAAAATAAGGACTTTTAAAGACTTCTTGAAAAGAAGTAAAATCAGCTTCTTTTAAAACCTGTCTCTTTTCTTTTGTTATCAGTTCAAATTGATAAACCATTTAATTTCCCTTTCGGCTATAGAGGCATCCCTAGAAAGCTAAAGCTCTCTAAGCATACCAAAAATTCATTATTAATATTATTTTAGCATTTCATTTCCTTCAAATTCTCTATACAAGGAAAGCTGCTCTAAAATAAAATCATATTTATTCGTTTTATCAACAATAATTTCAGCTAAAATTTGTCCAAGCCCTGGACCAAGCATAAATCCTTGACCGCACATCCCTACAGTTAGCAACATATTATCATATTCTTTAGGATAGCCAACAATCGGAAAGCCATCAGGAGTCATGGGATAAAGACCTCTCCAAATTCTTCTTACCCTCATATTTCTGAGTCTAGGATGCAAATTTAACATTCTCTTAACTATTAGTGGTAGAAAAGAAGAAGTATTATCTGTACTCTTCCCCGGAATTTTAGGACTTGGAGTAATACAGAAAACAACTTGCCCTTCATAATTTTGATAATAATAATAATTAGCCGAAACTTCATCTGGTCTGATATCGACTACCATCGGATCAAAAAATCTAGCTAAAGGCTCTGAAATGGCAGCTTCGTGACTATCAGGGAAAACAGGCAAATCAAGATTAAGCATTGCCCCCACCTCTCTTGCAGATCCTCCGGCAGCATTGATAAATAAATCTGCTTCATAGTTAGCTTGATCAGTAGTTAAAATTTTAACTTTATTTTTTTCAGCTTTGAAACCAAGAACTTTTTCTTTAAAAAAGAATTCAACACCCAAATCTCTTGCAAGCCTATAATAAGCTCCAATCAGTTTTAGAGGAGAAGCTGAGCCATCATTAGGAGAATAAGTTCCCCCTCTCAGGTTTTTAGGATTAATCCCGGGAACAAGTTCTCTTACTTTTTGAGCATCTACCCAATCAATATTTAGCTTAAATTTCTTCTGTGTTTTCAAAAGATCTTTTAGAGCTTTTTCTCTTTCTTCATCATAAATAGGATAGAGATAGCCACCTTCCAGCCAGTCAACTTCAATTCCATGTTCTTGCTCAAAATTTCTAACAATCTCCAAAGATTTTAAACAAATTGTAATTTTGGCAGGATCACTATGAGTTGCCCTAATTCCTCCGATTGCAGCTCTATTTTGACCTCTTCCATAAGAAGAATTTTTATCAAAAACGGCAACTTTTTGACCTTTTTTAGCAAGATAATAAGCTAGTGGAACTCCAATACTTCCGGCTCCAATAATAATAATATCAAATTTTTTCATTTTAAGCCTCCTCGGATTCATTAACAATTGCCTGCATTGGAATTTCAACACTCAATGGCCTTAAGCGCCCTGTTTGTACTTCACTATAATCAACCCCTGCTTTACTAAAAATTCTAGGCAGAAGGACAGAACAAGTTTTAGATCCACAGGCTCCCATTCCCACTCTAATTTGTTTTAAATGATTAATATCTCTAACATGGTATTCTTTAATGAAAGCAACAATTTCTTTAACACTTACTCTTTCACATCTGCAAACCAGTCCATTATCAGGAAGATATTCAAACTGAGCTTCTCTAAGAGGCTTCGTCAGTTCATCTTCTAAAATTTTAATACCACAGGCTTTTTGAATATTTTTTTGGTGCATTTTAACTGTTACTAGATGAGTTTTATACTTTTTCACATATCTAGATCTCAAAAATTCAGCCTCTTCTAAAAATTCACCTTCCATATCTGTAATAACTAATAAATCTCCCTTTTTAAAGTCAAGATTAAATTCGTAAGGTAAAGTAAGTTCTGCAAACTCCTGATCAAGCTCTTTTGCCAAAGAAATAGCAAGTCCCGGGCAAACCGCCACACACATTCCACAGCCAATACATTCTCCTGTAACTTCAGGTATATCCATGATATTCTTAAGATGTTCTTTGGGAGTTATAGCATTTTTAGGACAGACAGTCATACAAGGATTGCAAGGGATTTCTTGTAAGCAATGAAAAATAGGTTTAAATTTATTTGTAAGCTCGGTAGCTTTAAAATCATGAATTTGACCCGGTCTGGATTTTAAAACATCAGCTTTAGTATAAAACTCTTGATTAATAACCACTTCTTTCCCCATAAGTTTAGCTAATTTTAAACCGGCTATTTTTCCTCCAAACATTGCAGAACTTGCCTCAGCTATTTCAGAAGCATCTCCGGCCTTAACCACTTTATAGCCAAATTTTTCTGCAAAGTGATAATATTCATCAACAGGAGAAAGCCCTGTTGCAACTAAGACGGTATCAACTTCAAAAGTTTTGGCTGTTTTTAAGATTGGACTGAAATTCTTATCAACCTCAGCAATAGTAACTCTTTCCACCTTCCCGTCTCCTTCAACAGAAATAACAGTATGATTGAGATATAAAGGAACTCCCATCCTTCTTATCTTATCACCATGAACTTTATAGCCATTTACATGATCCATTATTTCGCAAATTCCAACAGGAATAATTCCTGCCTGTAAAGCATGATAAGCACCAATTAAGCCTACATTTCCACTTCCAATTATAAAAACTCTATCAGATGCTTTAACTAAATCTCTATTGACTAAAGTTTGAAAAGCTCCGGCTCCATAAACTCCCGGTAATTCATTTCCCGGAAAAACTAAAGATCTCTCTCTAGCCCCACTAGAAACCACTAATCCTTCAAAATCAATCAGAGCATACTGTTTGTTTTTTAAGAAAACACCGATTTTTTGATCTTTATAAACTCCAACCACAGATGATTCAGTAAAGATTTTTACATTTGAATAGCTTCTGATTTCTTTTTCTAAAATATTGCCAATTTCATAGCCTCTTGTTCCTGCATAGCAATCTTCTTCAGAACCAAAAAATTTATGAGTTTGAAGTAATAATTTTCCTCCAAGCTTATCTTTGTCTTCAACAAGAATAATTTCAAAACCTAGTTTGGCAAGTTCAATAGTTGCCATTAATCCGGCAGGACCTGCTCCAATTACAACAATATCTGTTTTAAGATTTATTTTTTCTATTTTTCCAAGTTTATGATCATCCTCAGGTAATTTGGGTAATTTATCTAAAGTTCTAATATCCATCCCCTCCCTAAGAGCAGTAACACAGGACTTGAGAGGCATCCCGTCTATGAGCACTGTACACTGAGAGCATTGCCCGTTGGCACAGAAAATTCCCTGCTTTCCGCCATCTTTGGGGTGAATTGAAAAAGTCTTGATTTTATTAGCAAAAAGAGCAGAACTGACCATTTCATTCTCATAACCCCAGTACTCAACTCCATCAAAGGAAAATTTAACCTTTTTTTGCTCTTCAACTTCTTGTAAAATGGGGTGATTAATAATTCGTTCCATTTTTCACCTTTCTCTTTATTATAAAAATAAACTGATTCTTCGCAAATATGATTTAAATATGAGAGAACTACCCTTATATATTAAAAATATTAAGCTTATTTAGCTTAAGACAAAATTTGTTAAAAGTCAAGAATATTCTTTTTAAAATCTGGAGAAGATGTTTCTTTTTCTTTGGGAAAGAACTTGACAAAGAAGCTCCCTTTAACTAAATTGAATTGAAGACTATTTAGAGTCTCCTGAAAAGTAATCAACGCAGGAGTTAGGTCGCTACGCTCTAATTCAGAATGCAAAATGCAAAATGCAGAAACGGAACGAAGTGGAGTTCGGCGAAGCCCATGCAGAATTAAAAAATTCGCTAGCGAATTTTTATGATTTATAAAGGTGTTAGTTTATAAAGGGAATCTTTCAATATACGACGATAATCGTATCTCTTATCAACCCTTTATTTTTTGTTTAAGCAAGCGGAGCCACCTAGACACCGAAAAACGAATTTTAACGATCATTACGAAGTCGAAGTGTAAAAATCCCCAAGGTTTTGGGTTAGCCTTATAATAGCAAGGGTACTATTTTTATTGTATCTAATAGTTTTTCAGGAGACTTTATTTAATTATGAAAGGTAATAGGTTAATTATGGAGCATAATATTCAATTTGAAAATCTTCTCTGCTTTAAGATCTATGCTGCTTCAAGAATCATTACTAAGATTTATAATAGTGAGCTTAAGAAATTTAATCTTACCTATCCTCAATATCTAGTGCTAGTGAGTATTTACGAAAAGAATAATATTTCAGTAACAACCCTTGGTAAGAAACTAAATCTTGATAGTGGTACTTTGACCCCTCTGCTTAAAAGAATGCAAAAAAATGATTTTATTATTCGAAAAAGATTTAAAGATGACGAAAGAATAGTACTTATTTCTCTAACTAAGAAAGCTATATCTTTAAAACCTAAAATAATGGAATTAACTAAGAAGCTTCATAAGCAATGCCAAGAATTTGGGTGTGATCAAACAGATAAATTACAAAATACAATTGAATATTTAGATGATATTATAAAATATCAATCTTAATTCTTCGTTTTTTCATTTGAATTATAACGCCTTCGAACCAACTAAATTTAAAAAATCATATTTTGGAAAAAGCTTCTTTTGATTACAAAAGAAAGGAAGAAAATCGCTCGCTTTGCGAGCTCTAATTCAGAATGCAAAATGCAAAATGCAGAATTAAAATGTCGAGATTTACAGCGATGCTGTTAATGCTATCTTTACTTTTAACAGTTTTGCCAAAATAAAAGTTAACAGTTTTGGCAACATTGACTATAATAATCTCTGTATTATTTTAGGAGATT
>PDWI01010866.1_pt1 | contig 10107 bp, 13 predicted proteins | sample 1430891 | NCBI WGS metagenome assembly PDWI01 (sample SAMN01162508, study PRJNA174530) | Oral metagenome, whole genome shotgun sequencing project. | biome: Marine environment; feature: Marine mammal; material: Swab sample of the gingival sulcus; isolation source: swab sample of gingival sulcus... | reverse complement strand
ATATGGTATAGGCGGTCGGAAAGCGTGATGCGAGATCCTGTTCAGGATTGGTCGCAACCTTCGTTTCATCTGTCATGGAGGGTCCCTTTCAGTTGATCATACCCGCTTTTGCGGTCTACTTTGAATGGTAGTGTATGAGTAGCCTTCGGTCTATAGGTCTATGGAAATGGAATAGCCCCCTGAAAGTGGTCCACCAAGTGGGATGGTCTTGTCCCGCACTTTGGAGGATCAGCGATGGCTGGAAAACGAGAAAAACCGGAAGATATTGTATCGAAGCTTCGTCAGGTTGACGTTCTGCAGGGGCAAGGAATGACGACAGCAGATGTGGTGCGCCAGATCGGCGTGACGCAACAGACATTTTATCGATGGCGCAAGCTGTATGGTGGTATGGGGCGCTAGCAGTTGAAGCGGCTGAGAGAGCTGGAGAAGTGTAGCCGGTTAAGCAAACGATCCGGGGGGTCGTTTGTCAGGCGTAACAACCAGCGGCTGCGGCGGGCTGTGTCCGATCTCACGCTGGACAAGTTGATCCTGGCCGAGGCTGCCCGGGGAAACTTCTGAGCCCTTCGCGTCGCCGTAAGTGCATTGATCATGTGCGGCAGACATAAGGTGGAACACGTCTTACGCGTCATCAAATGCCAGTTCGGTGCGCTATCGCGGGTTGGCCAGGAACGCGGCCCAGATGTTCACGCTGGCGGCTCTGGCAAATCTCTACATGGTGAGGGGAAAGCTGATGGCGGAGTAGACAACTTGGCACAAAGCCCAATATCCAGCGGCCAAATGGCCCGAAAGCTGGCCCAAATAACACCCAACCCTAAATGTGAAATCCCAAAGAAACGTTGTTCAGAGCTTCCCTAGGTCGGTGTCAGCTGGTAGCCTGTAAGTGTTAGTCATCAAACCGAAGGAGGACGGATATGGCTTATCAAGACTGGTTGCCGACATCTTGGTTGCATCACAAGGAAGACGAAGACGCACCGCTTTTGTCGCTACGCAAACAGATCGATTCCCTGTTCGAGGACTTTGACCGTGGCTTTGGGTACCGTGGCAGCGATCTTGCGGTGCGTACTAATATCAGTGAATCCGAGAAGGACATCTGCATCACCGCCGAGCTGCCCGGTATGACCGAGCAAGACATCGATGTTTCGGTCGTAGGCAATCGGATTACCGTCAAGGGTCAGAAGCAGTCGGAATCCGAAGAGAAGAAAGACGATGAGGGTCGCCAATTTCTGCGCGTCGAACGCATATCCGGCGCGTTTCAGCGCAGCATCGCTTTGCCCTTCGATATCGACGCCGATACCGTAACCGCGAAGGTCAAGGATGGTGTATTGACGGTCACGGTGCCAAAGCCTGCCGAGGTCACCGCGAAAACCAAAAAGATTGACGTGTCACGATCCGAGTGATCGCTGTTAAACGCCCAGGCAAATCGCATCGTATGGATCCGTTAGGTCTGAGCGGACTTGGGCATCGCGTTGAGTACATTGCCGGTTTTGTGGAACCGGCAAGGCTGGTCTTTTGTGGCACCAAAGACTGCACGCAAGGTGTTCCAGAATCCCAAAGCACCATCCCCAATGGCGAGATCAGGTGCGTGGGTGAGCCTTTGTCGCTGTAAATCTAAGGAGCAGTTCACGCCAGCTTTGGGTGCTTTCACGGTATACGCACAAAAAAGTCGCTGGTTGCGGCCAAACGCCGCCGAACCAAGGTCAGGCGCCAGCGTGAGAATTGGTTCAGGCATCATATTCCAGCGGTGTCAGCGCAGCCCGAGCGCGTTGTCTTTATTGACGAAACCTCGGTGAAGACAAACCTGACCCGGCTCAGAGGATGGGCACGGCAGGGAGATCGCCTGATCATGGATGCACCGTTCGGCTCTTGGGGTATGCAGACATTTATCGCGGGCCTCACCGCCGGGGCCGTGGCCGCGCCTTGGGTGATCAAGGGCTCAATGGACGGCCGGGCACTCGCGGCGTATATCGAAAAGGTGCTGGTCCCGGAGTTGGCTCCGGGCACCGTGGTTGTCCTGGATAACCTCGCAACCAAAAAAACGCCACTGCGGCCAGGGCGATGCGGGACGCCGGATGCTGGTTTCTCTTCTTGCCGCCCTACAGTCCAGACCTCAATCCCATTGAAATGGCCTTCTCAAAGTTCAAGGCTCATCTCTAGCGGATCGGCGCGCGTACCTTCCCCGACATGTTCGAGGCCGTCGCAGAAGCCTGCGACCTCTACTCTCCACAAAAGTGCTGGAAGTACTTTAAGGCTGCAGGATATGTCTCAGGTTAATGGCGGGATGCTTTGGGCTTTGTTTCGCCCGAGCCATGCCGCAATGCCTTGCCCGACCCCAAGAGGAAACAGACTGGCCCCCACCGCCAGCATTAACCCAGATCGTCCGGGGTAGGGTAATTGCAACACATCCGACAGCCCCGGCAACCAAAGTGACAGTGCGATCAGCCCCAGACAAAAAACAATCGCCGCCCAGATCCAAGGATTGCGCGTCACCACATTTCGGAGCAAGGCACTGCCCGCCATGCGCAGGTTGAATACATGCCACAACTGCGCCAAAGCGAGGGTCACAAAGGCAACGGACACCGCCAACTCGGGCTTGAGATCCAGCCAGGTCAGCGCCAAGAGAAACGCGGATAGGGTGGCAATGGTAATCAACCCTCCGAATAAACCGATTTCAATCCAGTGGCGACGATCTACAATCGGCTCAGAAGGCGCGCGTGGCGGGCGATTCATCACTCCCTCATCGCCTTTCCCCAACCCCAATGCAAAGGCCGGAAACACATCGGTGACAAGGTTCAAAAACAGGATTTGCAACGGCAAAAGCGGCACCGGCAGTCCCACGCCAACGGCCAAGCCGACAATTAGCACCTCGCTGACATTGCAGGACATGAGATAGACGACGAATTTGCGGATATTGTCGAAAATTATCCGCCCCTGCCGCATTGCGTCGATGATCGTGGCTAAAGAGTCATCTTTGAGTACCATATGCGCCGCCTCGCGTGCGACATCCGTGCCACGCTGCCCCATAGCAATGCCGATATCAGCCTTTCTAAGCGCAGGTGCATCATTCACCCCATCTCCCGTCATCGCCACGATATGACCGTTGTCCTGAAACAACGTCGCCAGTTTGAGCTTTGTCTCAGGGGCCACCCGGGCAAAGACATCCGCCGCCAGAACACGATCTCGTTCAGGGTCAGAAATGTGGTCGAGATCTGTCAAATCCCCGCCTTCGATCACGGTAACGTCTCCCTCTACCAACCCGGCCTGACGGGCAATTGCCGCCGCTGTCCGGGCGTGATCGCCGGTCATCATCACCACACGCACCCCCGCCGCCCGCGCCGCGGCAACCGCGCCGGGCACATCTGCGCGCAACGGATCACGCAGACACACCAGCCCAACAAACATCAACCACTCATAGGGCGCCGCATCCCCTTGCGTCTCATACTTCATCGCCAAACCAAGCAAACGCAGCCCATCTGCAGCGGCGGCATGGCTGCGGGTGACCCAGTCCTGCCGGGCGACTTCGGTCAAAGCCTCTGGCCCATCTGGCCCTAATACCGAAGTACAGGCCGCGAGCACCATCTCTGGCGCGCCTTTGATGGTATAGAGCATCTGGCCTTTGTGCTGAGGATCATCCTTATCAATCTGATGCACCGTCGCCATCATTTTCAAATTGGGATCAAACGCATGTTCGGCAATCTTTTTGAATTTTCCCAAAAGACAGTCCCGCCCGCTGCCAATCTTATCGGCAACGCGCAACAAGGCGATTTCCATCGGATCACCGGATGCGGAGGCGCCCTCCGGTCCCAAGGAGGCTGAATTGCATAGCGCTCCCACTTGTAGCGCAGCACAGAGACGCACGTCACTGTCGGCGAGCCGGTCCATTGAACCATCAAGAAACTGCGACAGGCTCACTTTGCTGTCCACATCCACTTGCGCGCCCGTCAACAGATAACGCACCACCGTCATGCGGTTTTCGGTTAGTGTCCCGGTTTTGTCGGTCAAAATAACTGTGGTTGCTCCCAGTGTTTCGACCGAAGACAGATTTGAGATCAGCGCATTGCGCGTCGCCATATATATCATCCCGCGCGCAAGGCTTAGCGTGGCGACTACCGGCAAACCTTCGGGCACTGCCGCCACGGCCAGGGCTACGCCAGTTTGGATCATCTGAGCGATGTCATGTCCTCGTAATACCCCGGCAATAATCGTCAGCGCAGCCAGGACCAAAGTCAGCCACACCAGTCGGTGCCCCAGACGGTCGAGGCGTACTTCAAGCGGCGATCGCGCTGCCTCCGCACTGTGCACCAGATATGTGATCCGCCCCAATTCCGTGTCCATTCCTGTGGCAGTGACGATCCCTTCGCCCGTCCCTTGGGTGATCGCGGTACCTTTGAACACCATGCAAAACCGATCCCCGAGGACGGCGTCTTTTGATACCGGATCAGTTTGTTTGGTAATCGGCACGGATTCGCCGGTCAGTACGGATTCGTCACATGTGAGGTTTGAGACCCGTACTAACCGCAGATCGGCGGTGACCATATCCCCCGCCTCCAAGACGACCAGATCACCGGGCACCAGTTCTCGTGCATCCACATTGATTTCGGTCCCGTCGCGCCGCACACGGGTGGTAACACTGGCCATGTTTGCCAGCGCTTCCATCGACCGCGCCGCGCGCAGCTCGGTGGAAAACCCGATAAGGGTATTGATCGCCAAAACCACAAGGATCGCGATCCCTTCGGAAATGTCGTGAAAGGTGAAGGACAGTCCCGCTGCCGCGACCAAAAGCCAGACGATCACGCCTTTGAGTTGATGTACCAAGATCTCGAACGGGCTTTTGGTTTCAAGGGCGCGCAATTGGTTGGAGCCATAGTGTTCGCGCCGCTTGAGAGCTGTCTCTGCATCCAGCCCCACGTCTGGGTCGAGCGCCCATCTGTGTGCAACCGCATCAGAGGTTTCGGAAAAGCTGGGGGCTCGTTCCGCATGGCTTATTTCAAGATGCGCCTGCCATTTGTCTGCCATGCAACCCTCTCCGTCTGCGTAGGAAACATTGCCGCAGGGCTCCGTAATCCACAGCCTTTTCTGGATTTGTCACACCGAAGTTAGCATGTGAGACCTCTGCACGACAGCCTCAAGGTCCTGAATTGAGGGCTGCGCCTGCCAGGGGTAGGCGGGCGCAGTCAGGCGATGCCGACGGGGGCGGTGCTGGTTATGGACAACGCAACCTTCCATCGGCGGGCTGACACGATCGCACTCATTGCCCGGGCTGGACACAGCCTGGAATACTTGCCGCCTTACAGCCCCGAGCTGAACCCGATCGAACACAAATGGGTCCAGGCGAAGGCGCGGCGGCGAAAAACCGGGGTAACGGTGGAGGAACTGTTTCAAAATCAATTTTGAGTCGTTTGGCTATATCTTCGTTGAGCGGCTGTGGCGATCCTTGAAATACGAATGCGTCTATCTGCACGCCTGGGAGACCGGATCAGAGGCAAAAGCAGGCGTTGGAAAATGAATCGAGTTCTACAATCGCAAACGCACACATTCCGCCCCTATCGGCAGATTTGCCTTGCAAATCGCCTGCCGGCAACGCTTGGCGGCAGACCGCCAGCCATGGTCTATTGGCTGAGAAAAGAGTCTATTGGCTGAGAAAAGACGAAACCAAACCCGATCAGCAGGAGCAGATAGTAGCTTATAGCGTTTGACGAAATACCTGATACACAGAGCATCACTTGACGCGTTGAAATCTTTGATTTCAGGCAGCGTTAAGTGATTCAGGTTTTTCGCATAACGCTTTAAACGACGCTGGAAACTGTCCAGACATTGGGGAGTAGCCCGAAGATCAAATCTATTATGGGAAAAAAATAACGCAGCAATAACTCACGTTAAGCGGCAAGATCACCCCCCACCGGACAGATGCCACTGGGGGGCAAATTATTGTGGGCATGGTTTTTCAAGGCAGATCACACAATACTAAAACCGCAACCGCACACATAGATTGGCTAGATTGGCGCAACCAGACTTGAAAATCGCAAGGGAATACCTACGTTTTCTGTAAGCTTTGGGAGGAGCATGCAGATGAAAAATTTTTCTGAAATTGCGCGTGAGTACCATGAAGGTTTTGGTCGATTGGCCAACGACGTTCCCGATACAGCAAAGGCTTTTAGAGATCTTGTGAGCGCCGCGACCAGTGAGGCCGCCTTGTCGCGCAAGGTTAAAGAGCTTATCGCCTTTGGCATTGCCATTACCGTGCGCTGTGATGGCTGTATCGCTGCCCATGCCAGCGCGGTCTATGAGGCGGGCGCAACCCGCCAGGAAGTCGCGGAGATGGTGGGTGTGGCCGTGTTGATGGGCGGTGGTCCGTCTACGGTCTACGGCGTCGAGGCCATGCATGCCTATGACGAGGTTGTGGCTGCAAAAACTACCACATGAATGGTGCGTTGGCGCACGGCCACTCACTTGTCTGACATCTCAATCGAGGATCATCTGATATGAAGATTGATAAGGAACTGTTGCTGTCCGGATACCGCACGATGCGCGTTATTCGGGAGTTTGAAGAGCGCGTCCACAAGGAATTCATGACCGGCCAGATCCCTGGCTTCGCGCATCTTTATGCGGGCGAAGAGGCTTCTGCTGCCGCGGTTTGCCTTCAGCTAGGGGACGAGGACACCGTTGCAAGCACCCACCGCGGCCATGGCCATTCGATTGCCAAAGGCTGTGATGTCAAAGCCATGATGCGGGAAATCTTCGGTCGTGAAGGCGGGCTTTGTGGTGGCAAGGGCGGCTCTATGCACATCGCCGATTTGGACGTCGGCATGTTGGGAGCCAATGGAATCGTGGGGGGCGGAGCGCCTTTGGTCTGCGGTGCGGCGCTCACCGCCAAAACGTTGAAAACCGGCGGGCTGTCGGTGGCGTTTATTGGCGATGGGGCGTTCAATCAGGGTACCACGTTGGAATCGATGAATTTTGCGCGGGTCTATGATCTTCCGGTATTGTTTGTGCTCGAAGACAATGGCTATGCGGAATCAACGTCAAGCTCGTGGTCCATCGGGGGGCACAATCCGGTCCGGCGCGCCGAGGGCTTTGGTATCCCCGGCGACCGGGTGGATGGGCACGATTTCTTCGCTGTCTATCGCGCCACAGAAGAGGCCATCACAGCCATTCGCAACGGCGAAGGTCCGCGGTTCATTCATATCGAATTCACCCGGTATTATGGTCACTTTGAAGGCGATGCATCATCTTACAAGCCACCGCATGAGGTGCGCGATGAGCGCCGCTATCTTGATGCGCTGAAATTCTTCCGCGCCCGCACCACGGGTGGGGACATGCTGAGAACCGAGGAGCTCGACGCAGTAGATGCAGAGGTCAAAACGCTGATTGATGAGGCCGTGCGCGAGGCAAAAGCCGCGCCCCTGCCTGATCTCTCAACCCTGACCACGGATGTGTATCTGTCCTATTGATACAGAAACTGGAGAAACTCGATGTCAGTTAAATCTTTCCGCGAAGCTTTGAACGAAGCCATGCGCGATGAAATGCGCCGGGACCCCACTGTAATCTTGATGGGCGAAGATATCGCCGGCGGGATGGGTTCTGGTGGAGAGCAGGATGCCTGGGGCGGCGTGTTAGGCACCACAAAGGGTTTGATGCCCGAATTTGGACGCGAACGGGTGCTTGACACCCCAATCAGTGAAAGCGCCTTTATCGGGGCTGCAGCCGGGGCTGCCGTGACCGGGTTGCGCCCTGTGGCACAGCTTATGTTTGTGGACTTCTTCGGCGTCTGCGGCGACCAGATCATGAACCAAATGGCCAAGTTCCGTTATATGTTCGGCGGCAAAGCCACCACGCCAGTTGTGATCCGCACCCTCTTTGGGGCAGGCACCCGTGCTGCCAGTCAGCATAGCCAGTGCCTCTATCCGATTCTGACCCATATTCCGGGGTTGAAAGTCGTGATCCCCTCATCGCCATATGAAGCCAAGGGGTTAATGACACAGGCCATTCGGGACGATGACCCGGTCATCTTTTTTGAACACAAGGCGATGTTCGATGACAAGGAAGAGGTGCCCGACGAGCCCTACGCGATCCCGTTCGGGGAGGCCCGCACAGTACGTGAGGGCAAGGACGTCACCATTGTTGCCTTCGGGCGCATGGTCGGCTTTGCCAAAGCCGCAGCCGATGCTTTGGCAAAAGACGGCATTGAGTGTACAGTGCTTGATCCGCGCACCACGTCGCCGTTAGATTCAGACGCAATTCTGGCCTCCGTACGCAAAACCGGGCGTCTGGTGGTTGTCGACGAAGCCTCCCCGCGCTGCGGCATGGCCTCAGACATTTCTGCCATCGTGGTTGAGAATGCTTTTGACGCGCTCAAAGCTCCGATCAAACGAGTGATGCCGCCGCATGCACCGGTACCCTTCGCGCCCAATCTCGAAGATGCCTATATTCCGAGTGTTGACGCGATCAGCACCGAAATTCGTGATGTGATGAGAGCCAGGGCATGAGTACTCAAAGCATTGTAGCCGTGGTCATGCCAAAACTCGGCATGACCATGACAAAAGGCAAAGTCGTCGATTGGCAGGTCGAGGTGGGTGACAGGGTGGAAGGTGGCGACGAAATCGTCGGCATCGAGACCGAGAAGATCACAAACGCCTGTGAATCCCCCGCTGGCGGCGTGTTTCGGCGCCGTGTGGTTGAAACGGGCGTGGTCGTGCCTGTTGGTGCGCTCATAGGGGTGATTGCCGACGCCGATACACCAGAGGCGGAGATCGACAGTTTCATCGCAAACTTTAAACCAGAGGAGGAGGCGTAATCCCTTCGGGGGCGAGCCTGAAACATGCCATGACCTTAAAAGCAGCCTTTATCTTTTTAGCCGGCGGAGCAGATCCCGCCAAGAATTGCACCGTGGTATTAACTCCGAGTGTTGACCTGACAGTTGTCGGCGTAGAGACTTACGCAGAGGCGGAGACCGTTGCCCGTGATCTGGTCGCCGAGGGCAATGTCGCCATTGAGTTGTGCGGTGGCTTTGGCACCATGGGCACTGCGCGGATCACAGAGGCGGTTGCGGGTAAAGCGGCGGTCGGCGTGGTTCGGTTCGACATCCATCCCGGACTTGAGGGCAAAAGCGGCGACAGCTTGTTTGGATAAGCCGGACTCCGGAGACGACGCCCATCGCAGGAGAGACGAGTATGGACCATTCAAAATCGGACAATGCAGGGCTGAGCGTTGAGACCTATGATTACAGCCTGTTTGGTGAGGTCACCGAACAGGCTCTTGATCCTATTCGTCAAATCATTGGGCGCCGGATGAATGCCAGTTGGCAAAACGTACCCCATGTCACCCATCACGAAGATGTGGACATTACCGCACTGAATACGCTACGCCATAAGCAGGGCCTGTCTTCCTTGGCCTTTGTGGTCAAAGCCTGTATCGCAGGGCTCCAGTCCTTTCCCGACATGAACTCTTCGCTGGGAGACGAGAGCAAAACCCTCCATCTCAAAGGGTATTACAACATTGGCATAGCGGTGGACACGCCGATGGGATTGATCGTGCCAGTGCTCAAAAGGGCAGATCAGCTCAACCTGTCCGATCTCACCGCCACCATTGCCCAATTGGCCGAGAAGGCTCGGACCGGAAAGCTGAGTTATGCCGATACGGAAGGTGGGACATTCACCGTTACCAGTCTGGGAAAGCTTGGCGGCACGGCCTTCACTCCGATTATCAACGCCCCGGAAGTCGCTATCATGGGCCTGTCGTGCGCGCGGGAAAAGCCGGTCGAATACAATGGGAAGATTGCTTTGCGGACAATCTTACCGCTTTCGATGTCCTACGATCATCGGGTGATCGATGGCGCTAAAGCCGCGCGGTTCGTGGGATTCGTCCGTGATATCTTGCAAAACCCGACCCAAATGATCTGATGGCGGATCAAGCCTGTAGGCCGAAAGACCTGTGCAACCATCACCGAGTAAGCTACTCTCAGAACCTTAGGTGTTCAGTCCCGGCATCTGGTGGATCGGATTTAGGATGAAACGGTCTGGCTCTGATGTCCAGGTTTTGCAGATGTACTCGTAAGGTGTGAGACCACTGAGTGTCTTCAAACGACGAGCAAAGTTGTAGGCGTCGATGAAG
>PDWI01018507.1_pt1 | contig 10108 bp, 8 predicted proteins | sample 1430891 | NCBI WGS metagenome assembly PDWI01 (sample SAMN01162508, study PRJNA174530) | Oral metagenome, whole genome shotgun sequencing project. | biome: Marine environment; feature: Marine mammal; material: Swab sample of the gingival sulcus; isolation source: swab sample of gingival sulcus... | reverse complement strand
TAAAGGAAAGGAAGTGGCGGAGTTGTTGAAGTCGGATAATCCTGTTAAGGACTTGAAGATGGGTACAACCGAATTATTGGAGATAAAAGCTGCTGACGGCAAGACAATGCTTAATGCCAGAATGATTAAGCCTTATGATTTTGACCCGGCTAAGAAATATAAAGTTTTTGTCTACCTATACGGAGGTCCCCACGCTCAAATGGTACGAAATGCGTGGATGGGGTATGCACCGATGTGGATGCATTACTTTGCCAACCAAGGATATATTATATTTACAATTGACAATAGAGGTTCTAGCAATCGGGGACTTAACTTCGAAAATGTTATCCATCGTGAGTTGAGTAAAGTGGAGATTGAAGACCAAATGAAAGGTGTTGACTATTTGAAATCACTTCCTTATGTGGATACTACTAAAATGGCGATTCACGGTTGGAGCTTTGGAGGATTTATGACCAGTTCTATTATGTTGAAAAAGCCAAAAGTATTCAAAGTAGGCGTAGCAGGCGGTCCTGTTACCAATTGGAACTATTACGAGGTGATGTACGGCGAGCGTTATATGGATAAGCCGGAAGAAAATCCGGAGGGTTATGAGGCTACTAATTTGACGAAATACGTCGATAATCTTGAAGGGGATTTATTGCTAATAATTGGTTCTATTGACCCTGTTGTTGTGCCGCAGCATTCCTATGCTCTTATAAAAAGTTTTGTAGAAGCAGGAAAACAGGTCGATTTTTTCAGTTATCCTATGCACGAACACAATGTTAGAGGTAGGGATAGACTGCATTTGATACAAAAAATATATAACTACGTACAAGAGAAATTGGATTAAAAATTCAAAAAGTAACCACAAGAAATGCCATTAACCCATAAAATTCATGGTTTTTCGTAATGAAAAGTCAAAAAGCCAATAGAATTGGGAAGCACAGAGAATTTTTAGTGAAAGAATTGTAGCCCAATTTTGAGCTAAACAATTTTCGAGCATTTCCAATTATAGCGAGCAGTTTGGCTTTGTAATAGAAAAACCATGAATTTTATGGGTTTGAATATTGGAAATAAAAGATTACCCGAAAAAAATTACAAGTGATGCAAGAAAAATTTTAAATGATTTGTAGTAGAAAATGGTATCAAATTTTCTTTTGCCTTAAAGTCCTTTTATTTTTGCCTATTCAAGGGGTTTTACCAATCAGAAGAAAGGATTATTCACTTTCTCGTATCCCACGGTGGTAGTCTCCATATGTCCCGGATATACCACTGTTTCGTCGGGAAGCGTAAATATTTTTTCAGATATTCCTGCCAATAGCATTTGGTGATTTCCGCCCGGTAGGTCTGTTCTGCCTATGCTCTCCCTAAATAGCACATCGCCTGCTATTAGGATATTTTCAGCCTCGTTGTAGAAGCAAATACTTCCGGGAGAATGTCCGGGTACCAACAGACATTTCAATTTTGTATTTCCAAAGCTAACAATATCAAATTCTTCCAAGTAATTGTATTCCGCCTCCAAAATTGAGTAGGTCAATCCGTACATAGTCGCTATCGACTCACTGCTTTGATACAAAAATAAATCGTCTTTATGAAAGTGAGGGATTAGACCGTACTGCTCATTTACAAATTTGTTGCCCATGATATGATCAATATGCGCGTGAGTATTGAGCAATAATTTTGGCTTTAAACTATGTTCCTTGATAAAGTCAACCAATTTTTCATTTTCATACTGATCACTATTACCGGGGTCAACTATTACGCATTCTTTTGTGTCGTCGAATAGTATGTAAGTATTTTCAGAGAACGGGTTGAAAACGAATTTTTCTACTTTCATAAATAAATTTTTGGAATCCGTTATAGTGGGATCTGCCGGATTTGAACCGGCGACCTCATGCCTGTCAAGCATGCGCTCTAAACCAACTGAGCTAAGACCCCTAAAAATCTATATAAAAAAATACCTTGTAACATTTTATTAGATACGACTCGCAAATATAGTATAAACATTAAAATTAATAACTATCTTGTGGTAATATTTTGTTGAAATTTTATTTAGCTCATCACCAAACTATAATCCCAATTGTTACTCACATCATATCTAAGGTAGCCCGATTTTGAGACTAACGGTGAAGCTATGTTCTCTTTATAAATTTGTCCGGTTCCCAAGCCCTGTATGCCAATTTTGTTACTTTGACTAATCCATTGAGCAATTGCATTTAGACCTATATTGGATTCTAAGGCAGAGGTAGCCCAATACTTGATATTCATTTGTTTAGCAGAATTAATCCATTCGTCACTTTCTTGCCAGCCTCCCAGTAGACTTGGCTTTAGTATTATATACTGAGGACTTATTTGTTTTAGTAATTTTTTCTTTTCCTCCAAGCTAAAAATTCCTATTAATTCTTCATCCAAAGCAATCGGTAGGGGAGAGTCTTGGCACAGTTGTGACATCTCTTTTATTTGACCGGCTTTTATAGGCTGTTCTATGCTGTGAATATCTAATTTTGCCAAAATATTAAGTTTTTTCAGTGCTTCATTAGGTTTAAAGGCGCCATTGGCATCCACTCTCAATTCCAGATCATTTTTGTCGAACTGCTTTCTGATGTATTTTAACAGATTCAGCTCCTCTTCAAAATCAATAGCCCCAATCTTTAATTTTAAGCACTGCCAACCGTCATTGAGTTTTAGCTTTATTTGTTCGAACATATTATCCTTGTCTCCCATCCAAATCAGTCCGTTTATTGGGATGGCAAATTTACCATTGGTGAAATCAGACTCGAATAGTATTTTATCACTTTTACAATGATAATCTTTTTTTAGCATCTCATACCCGAATTTAATAGAAGGGTATTCGGTAAGATTAAATTGATGTTCTAAAGATTGTGTATTGTTTATAGTATTTATGATTTGTTGCAATTTTGCTTCATAATTGTCTAAGTTGTCGATGCTCAGATTGGGGATTATAGAGCATTCTCCTATGCTGATTTTATCGCTGTTAGTGTCTTTAAGAATCAGAAACCAAGATGGTTTTGTGTGTAGTGTTCCTCTTGAAGTTCCTGCCGGTTTTTTGAAGACCAAATCTATTTTCTTATAATTTACTTTTATCATCTTATGTGTTTTTTGCGTTTTTAGAAACCTTTTAATAAGTGTTACAAATTATCTCACCAAATATATTTTTTACGATATTCTCAATGTTAAAAATGTTACTTTTTCTTTTGTGTGATCGTCTTAGGGTGAAACTACATTTAAATAAACAAATTTAGAATAATTTATTTGTAAATTTGGTAATTTGATATTGTTTTAGTTGAAATTAATAGCTTTGGTATAAGTTATACTACTGTTGTCTATAATTGCTTTTTTTAACATAGAGTTAAGTCTTTTGAGCTTATTCTGTGCTTTTTTTTTAATTATCTAAAAAGTTTGTTAATTTTTATGTTAATGTTATGTTGCACACTGATAATATAAGTTTTTTTAAATTACCTTTGCGCATAATATGAACGAGATGACGGATTATAATAATTATTGTTGATACAATTGTTATTGTAGTCTTTCGTTATATTTTAGAACGAGTGAACATATAATTTTTTATCCTATGAACAGATTAATTGAATTTTTTGTAAAGATTTTCCATTTAAAGAACGATGAAAGGAAAATAGCTACGTTCCCCAACTATAAAAGTTCGGAGGAAGAGTATGAGAGTTGGTTGGGAGTTTAATGCTTTTTAAACTTCATTCAACTTGATTGAGTGGCGTCGTGTTTATTTATTGCAGGATTGGCTTTTTTTTAAAGCATTTTTTAGAGGTGGTCGCACTTGAGGGTAATACCTGGGTGTAGCCAGCTCTATTCTTGTTCGTGTTAAGTTTTTTTTATAAAAACTCCCCGGTTTTGTTGTCTCTTTATTTTATTTGATTTTTAAAGTAACTTGAAAATTACCCTATTGGGGGTGATTCGGTTTTGTATTTATGTTTTTTTAGTGAAATTTGGTAAGATTTCTTTAAGACACGATAGGCATGGGGAAAGCGTCATTTATTTGAATGGTACAATTTTTTATTTAATATTGGTATTTATTTTCTCCGAAATATATTAATTTTTTTTAATATTTATGTATTTTTGTGCTCATTAATAATTTTATGAGTTATTTTCCCGTTAGGGACATTGTATTTTAAGAAATAAAACAAAAAATTAGAACGAATGGTCAATTTGTTATTTTTTTTAGTTCCCCAACCACAGGGACAAGCAGAAGAAGAGGTAAAGCAAAGTATTCTTGATTTGATTATGAAAGGCGGACCTCTTGGCGTTGCCATAGTAGGCATTTTGTTGGTGCTTTCGGTTATGGCATTGTACATTTTTATAGAGAGGGTGATGACGATAAGAAATGCGGGTAAAGTTGATAAGGCGTTTTTTGAAAATGTTAAAGCCTCTGTTACTGCCGGTAATATTGACGGGGCAATAGCGATGTGTCAGTCTAATGATAATCCTATGTCAAGAATGATATTGAAAGGACTTATGAGGATTGGAAAGCCTTTGAGAGATATTAATGCTGCTATTGAAAACGTAGGTAACTTGGAATTGTATAAACTTGAGAAAAATTTATCGACGTTGGCAAGTATCTCCGGAGCGGCTCCTATGATTGGATTTTTTGGTACGGTTACGGGTATGATTATGGCGTTTTATACTATGGCTACGGAGCAAAATGTAAGTCCCGATGCTTTGGCAGGAGGTATATATCAAGCTTTGATAACAACTGCTTTTGGTTTGGCAATTGGTATTTTTTCTTTTGTAGGTTACAATTATCTTGTTTCGTTGGTAGATAAGGTCGTTTTTAAGATGGAACAGACCAGTGTTGAGTTTATGGATTTACTTCAAGAGCCAACGGCTTAGGTTTAATTTTTTCTTACGAAAATAATTATTAATTATGGGCTTAAAGAAAAGAAGTGGTGTAAGTGCAGAATTTAGTATGTCTTCGTTGACAGACATAATATTTTTGTTGTTGATATTTTTTATGCTTACTTCTTCAATGGTTCAAATAAACTTTCAAGTTGCAGAATCAGATTCGAGGACTGTGGCTCCTACCAATATCGCTGTAACTATGATGCGAGATAACACATATATTTTTAATGGCTCTAAGACAAAATTGTCTGAAATCAATGGCTTGGTAAGGCGTGAAGTTGCAAAATTGGAAGGAGAAGATAAGAAAAATGCCACATTGACAATAGTTGCAGAGGTTGGGGTACCTTGGAAGAAGATTTATGATGTTATGGAGATAGCGAATAAGAATAAAATGCGAGCTATAATAGGAACAAAACCAAGAAAATAATGGCTATTAAAAAGAAATCAAGGGTTACAGCTTCTTTCAATATGTCTTCGTTGACAGACATAATATTTTTGTTGTTGATATTTTTTATGCTTACCTCTTCGATGGTAATTCCTAATGCGCTTAATCTTAGATTGCCGGGGAAGTCAAGTGCTCCTGCGACGTCAAAAACACAGCCTTTTGATATAAAAATATCAAGAGACGGAAAGTATTACGTCAATAACAAAAGGTATACCATAACAAGTATAGAAAGTGCCTTGCAGAAAATAAAAAGAATTAGAAAAGGTAGAGATGTCAGTATTGTTATAACTCCTAATCCGGATGTTGCTAATGAGTATGTCGTGGCAATTATGGATATAGCTTACAGGTTGAAAATAGATGCAATGATGTCGAAGCCTAAATGATATAGTGTTTTTTTATAATATTTAATCAACTTATGGATAATTGGTTTGAAAGTGAAAATGTTAAGAAAACCGTAAGTCTGATTACGAGTGTGCTTTTGCATTTTTTCATATTTATTGTCGTTTTGTTTTGGCCCTCTCTTATTTTTAATGTGCCTAAAAATGAAATGGAGGGGATAATGGTTGTTTTTGGAGATGTGGCGGAAGCCTCTCAGACTGAGGAGGATGTTAAGGAGTATAGTAAAGAAAATAAAGTTGAGGAAACGACTCCCCCAAAGAAGACAGCTAACAATAAAGAAAAGGTAAAAAAAGAGAAGAGTGAGAAGCAAACAAAGGCTAAATATGAAAAAACCTTAACAGAAGATAATAATATCGTTTTAGAAGAAAATAAGTCTAAAAAAAAGAAGACGGAAAAGGTTGAAAAAACAGTTGATGCAAAGTCCCAATTTAGCAAATTATTCAAAAGTAGAGGTACTAAAAAATCATCTAAAAATGGTGCCCAAGGCGATCCCTTGGGGTCTAGAGATAGTGATATTTTAGAAGGAATAACGAGGGGGAAAGGAAGGGCTGGTGATGGTTTGCAGTCCAGAGGTATGGTTTTTGAGCCTCTAATAGAGGATAATTCCCAAAAATCGGGTAGGGTGGTTGTTAGGATTTGTGTCGATGAAACCGGAAAGGTTACAAGCTCAAAATATACTCAAAGAGGTTCCACCACTACCGATTCGGAATTGATTTCAATCGCTGAAAAAAATGCACTAAAATACAGATTCTCTCCCTCTAATAAAAAGGAACAGTGCGGCACCATATCCATAGAATTTATCGTTAAATGAGGCGGTATATCTAATCCTTTACAATCATTTTATTGTATGTTACGCCCTTTGATGTAATCAATTGCAGGTACAAAATACCGTTTGGCGCACTTGACAAGTCTATGTTAATTTTACTTCCTGAATATTGGATTTTGTCTATTCTTTTACCGTTGATGTCGGTTAAAATTACATTAACCTCCTCGTTGTTACTATTATCCAAATCAATATTTAAAACATCGTGCGCCGGATTTGGAAAAACTTTAAAATCACTGCTTGCAACTTCTATGGTGCTTACAGGAGTTATTTCTTGATATTCACCGAAGAAGTTAAACATATCGGCATAAATTGCATTTCTGTATGTCACTTGGTCGTCATTTTTACAGTACACTAATTCCATTGGACTTTTCGGTACCCAATTACAGACATCCATTTTTTCTAATGCTATGTTGAAAGCAAATTCCGGTTCGTTGAATACTTTTTCTCCAAATTCCTCTTTAAACATACGTTTTGGATATTTTTTGCCTCCATTTTTGCTAAGTTCTTCCAGCATTTTTTGATTCATTTCGAATAAACTAATAGATTCACTTTCAAACTGTCTTACAAATTCAGAGTAGGGGGGAGCAAAAGCATCTTCAACTTCTATATCTTTCATCAATTCGGGATAAGAATGTTTAGCGGATAAAAATATATTGCCTAAATATCCACAAAAGTCATATTCGGTATCTCCTAGAGTACTTTTTTTCCCCTCTACAGAAATACTATACGGACCTGACATAGGTACGGAAGCTGTTAATTTTAGATTAGGATCATTTTGAATAGCTTCGCTTAGAGCCATAGCTACGTGACCACCTTGTGAGTATCCTGTAACAAAATTTTGGTTATTTATGTTAAAATTAACTTCATTAGAAAGCTCTTTTGTCGCATATATCATGTCCATACAAGCCCAAGCTTCAGATTCCGGGTTAAGGTAAGGGTGAAGACCTTTTGAAACACCAAATCCTATCAAATCGGGAATGATACAGTTGTACCCGTAACTCGCAAGCAAAGCACTAACGAACCTCATGTCTTCGGATAGTGTTGGCGATTCACTTCTATCCGATAAAGTGCCATGCCCAAAAGTTAATAAAGGAAAACTTTTGGTGGTATCTACCGGAATAGCCAAAACTCCGGAGGCTGTATCCTGTGAATAGTTGATTTTTTTAGAAGTATATGTTACCACATAAACATCAACGTCATATTTGGGATCTACCAAATCATTAATGTCCTTTATCTCTTCTTTAGTATAATGTGTCTTTAGTTCGTAGCTTATGAGTTGTTGAGCTGTAACACTATTTAGTATAATGCCAAAAATAAGTAAGAGTATGTTTTTTTTCATAATTCAATTTTTCATATTATTAATAGATAGAAACCTTTGAATACTTATTCACAAGTCCCTTATACCAATTTTAATTTAAAATCAGTGTGATAAACGCATCATGTGACGCACATCGAACAGTAAAGTTACTATTTTTTTGATGAACTTCTGTCTTTCTAGAGGTATTTTAACTTCTTATGGCTCTAAAATAGCGTATGAATAATTTATTTTCTGGCTCAATGTTTTAAAATCATTTTGTTGTACGTTAAACCTTTTGATGTAATCAATTGTAGGTGCAAAATGCCATTTGGCGCATTTGACAAGTCTATTGTAATTTTATTCTCTAAATTTCTATTTTTATTTACTTTGAGACTTTTGCCGTTTATATCTGTCAAAAGCACTTTTACATCATCGTTGTTACCATTCCTCAGATCAATATGCACGATTTCGTGTACAGGGTTGGGATAAACCTTGAAGTCATTGATTTTGATTTCGCCGGTGTTTACCGGTATTACTTCTTTGTATTGGTTGAATAAATTAAACATCCTTAAAAATGCCGGTACTATACAGGTTGAATGATTGCCAAAGAAAAAAACATCTCTGGTTGAAACTTGTGTGGAACCATTGGCTCTCATGAGTGAATCAGCATAAATTGCATTTCGGTATGAAACTTGTTCATCAAACCTACAGTATAACAATTCCATTGGGCTTTCCGGTACCCAATTACAAACATCCATTCTTTCCAACGCCACATTAAAGGCAAAATCAGGATCATTTATTAGACCGTCTTTAAATTCTTCTTTGAACATTCGATGGATATATTTTTTGCCTCCGTTTTTAGTAAGTTCTTCGAGTATTTTTTGATTCAAAATTGTCAAATTTATCGAGTCATTTCTAAACTGTCTTACAAATTCAGAGTAAGGGTAAGCAAAAGCATCTTCTATCTCTATGTCTTTCATTAAATCGGGGTAACAGTGCTTAGTTGACAAAAATATGTTTGCCCAATATCCGCAAAAGTTATATTCTTTATCACTTATGGTACTTTTTTTAAATTCTACCGACATACTGTATGGTCCTGACATAGGTGCTGATGCTGTAAGTTCCATGTTCGGATCATTTTGAATGGCTTCACTCAAAGCCATGGCGACATGACCGCCTTGTGAATATCCTGTGACAAAATTTTGATTATTTATATTGAAATTAATAATGTTTGAAAGTTCTTTTGTCGCATGTATCATATCCATACAAGCCCAAACTTCGGACTCAGGGTTTAAATAGGGATGAAACCCTTTTGAAACGCCAAATCCAATGTAGTCAGGAGTAATACAAGCGTATCCATGAGCGGAAAACAATGCACTTAGTTCATAGGCGCCTTGCGATAATGAAGGTGCATTATCTTTGCTTGACAGAGTGCCATGTCCAAAGGTTAACAAGGGAAAACTTTTGCTTGGGTCTAAAGGTACCGCTAAAACTCCGGAGGCAGTGTCTTGTGAATAGTCGATTTTTTTAGAAGTATATATTACTACGTAAACATCAACATCATATTCCGGATTTGCCCCATTATTTATTTCTTTTATATCTTCTTTCGTATAATGTGCTTTCAGTTCATAATCTATTAGCTCTTGAGCTGTAACAGTATTAAGTATAAGACCAAAGATAAGTATAATTATACTATTTTTCATAATTCAATTTTTTTATATTGTTAATTAATTTTGTGCCGATTCTAAGGGGATAGCCATAAATCTACTAATTTTTTTGTAAAGTCCGGTGCTTTTGGTGAAATAATGTTCAAAATATTGTGTTTTTTGAATATAAGGGGTATTTTTGTAACGGTGTGATGCTATTTGTTTTGGACTTTGCATCGAACGAAGTTGTAATGGAATTGTGATAAAATTATATGGGAAAAATTAAGACTAAAATATTAGAGGGAGATAGCAGGGAAGTGTTGAATACGTTAGATGATAATTCTATTGATTTAATAGTAACCTCGCCTCCTTACGCAGATAGGCGAAAAAATACTTACGGTGGAGTTAAGCCCGAGAAATATGTGGATTGGTTTTTGCCAATAAGTAAGGAGTTATTGAGGGTTTTGAAACCAAAAGGTACTTTTATTTTGAATATAAAAGAAAAGGTAGAAAATGGAGAGCGGCATACTTATGTATTGGAATTGATCATGGCGTTACGGCAGCAAGGTTGGCTGTGGACGGAGGAGTTTATTTGGCATAAAAAAAATTCATTTCCGGGTAAATGG
>PDWI01010865.1_pt1 | contig 10108 bp, 10 predicted proteins | sample 1430891 | NCBI WGS metagenome assembly PDWI01 (sample SAMN01162508, study PRJNA174530) | Oral metagenome, whole genome shotgun sequencing project. | biome: Marine environment; feature: Marine mammal; material: Swab sample of the gingival sulcus; isolation source: swab sample of gingival sulcus... | reverse complement strand
ACAACAAATAGAACCAATTTTAGATGAATTTGCTATTCTTTCAATTAACCGGCAGGTTGTGTCAATATCTTACGACTATATGCACAAGTATAATATGAAGCCAAATGATGCAATTATAGCTGCTACTTGCAAATATCATCAAGTGCCTAATATACTGACATTAGATGATGATTTTAGGCAAGTTTGCAATAACGAAAATATTACACTTTTGGACTAAAAAAACACCAAATCCAACATTTTTTCCACGAAAACAGCAAAAAACAAAAATAAAATCATATATTTACCATTGAAATATTAGAAATACAAAGTCAAGCGAATTTTCAAAAAAAGCCTTGATTTAACAAGAAAAATCGTTAAAAAGAAGTCAGTTTTTTATTTTTGAAACCACAGAAATTATGACAACACAAGATATAATAAGACAAACCAAATCATTTACCGCAGAACAAAAACAAGAATTAGCATATTATTTTTTGCTATCAACAATGAGCGAAGCAAAGAAACGAAAATTTGCAAATCTGTTTCATTATAAAGACGATGTTGAGGAATTGAAACAAGACAAAAGAAAATTGGAGGTGTTTCCAACAGGTACATTCGTGATGACCGATAATTTTAATGCCCCTCTTGAAGATTTTTCAGAATATATGTAATTTTACATTTTAATTTATTATGAAACAAATACTTATAGATACACAAATTTTGATTTGGATAAGCGAAAAAGATAGCAAAATAAAAAAGGTATGGTTGGACGAAATTGCCGATATGAATAATAAAATTTATATCAGTATTGTTTCGTTTTGGGAAATAGCGATAAAAATTAGTATCGGAAAGTTGCAGACAAAAGCGACTTTGCAACAATTGTTTGATTTTGCAAAATTAGCGAATATTGATGTATTGCCCATATTGCCCCAACACTTGATTATATATCCAATATGTTTTTTCGGTAAAGAACCGTGAATGTTTTTTGCAATCTAATGATAATGAACTGCAAAGATACATTAACGGAATTATTAAAAACCTAAAATGTAAACCGCTTGCCATAAACAATATGCCCGACCATATTCATATTTTTGTTGCGCAACACCCTAATATTTCAATTTCCGAATTAGCTCAAAAAATGAAAAACAATTCCTCTCGTTGGTTAAAATCACATTTAAACAATCCAAATTTCAGCTGGCAAACAGGCTATGGTGATTTTTCTTATGCCCAATCACAAATATCAGCGGTTTTTCATTATATACAAAATCAACAAATTCATCACCGCCAACATTCCTTTGAATATGAATACAAAAAATTATTGGATATATTCAATATCAAATCCGACGAAAAATATCTTTTCGATTTCTTTGCGGATTAATTTACACGATTTCCCAAAATTAACAAGAGAGCATGTTTCCTTGTCAAAAACAGAATTGAAAGTCGGAGCCTGTAATTAACAAGGGAGCATGCTCCCTTGTTAATTGAATAAGTCGCTTTTCGGCTTTTATTAGCAACCTAAACTGTTAAACACCAATCAGCCTTTAATATTTGCGCAGAGAAATTCTCTGTTCAGACGAGCAATATGGCTTATTGACACATTTTTGGGACATTCAACTTCGCAAGCACCGGTATTTGTACAGTTTCCGAAACCAAGTTCGTCCATACGTGCAATCATTGATTTTGCTCTTCGTGATGCTTCTACTTTTCCTTGTGGCAGAAGAGATAACTGCGATACTTTTGCAGATACAAACAGCATTGCAGAGCCGTTTTTACAAGTAGCAACACAAGCACCGCAACCTATACAAGCTGCTGCGTCCATAGCTTCATCTGATGCATCTTTGCTTATAGGAATGGAATTTGCGTCCGGAACACCTCCTGTGTTTACTGATATGTAACCACCGGCTTGAATTATCTTCTCAAAGGCATTTCTATCCACCATAAGGTCTTTTATCACCGGAAAACCTCCGGCACGCCAAGGTTCGATGGTTATTGTTTCTCCGTCTTTAAAACGTCTCATGTGTAATTGGCAGGTGGTTATTCCCACATCGTTTCCGTGAGCGCGCCCATTTATAAATAAGCTGCACATTCCACATATTCCTTCTCTGCAATCGTGGTCGAAAGCTACCGGTTCTTTCCCTTCCTGAATTAATTGTTCGTTAAGAACATCTAACATTTCAAGAAAGGAACTGTCGGTTGATATATTTGAAACATTATAACTCTCGAAGCGACCTATACTTTTTCTGTCTGCTTGTCTCCAAACTTTTAAAGTAAGATTTAAACTTTTTTCTGCTGACATGATATATATAATTTAAGTCTGTTCTTTTTAATAAATTTGTGTAATTATTGCTAATTTAATTCGTAATTTATTAACGAATTTTTATTCCTTGTAGTTACGTTGTTTTACTTCTATATCTTCATAAATCAACGCTTCTTTGTGCATTACAGGCTCTTGGTCTTCGCCTTTATATTCCCATGCCGCTGCGTACATATATTGGTCATCATTTCTTTTCGCTTCACCTTCTTCGGTCTGATATTCTTCGCGGAAATGTCCGCCACATGATTCATTTCTGTTGAGAGCGTCCCGAGCCATTAGTTCGCCCAATTCGAGGAAATCGGCTAATCGTATTGCTTTTTCAAGTTCGAGATTTAGTCCGTCTGCTTTTCCGGGTATTCTGACATCTTTCCAAAATTCGGCTCTTATTTTTTTAATTTCGGCGATAGCTTTTTCCAGTCCTTCTTTATTTCTTGCCATTCCTACATAATCCCACATTATTTTACCCAGTTTCTTATGTATGGAATCTACTGACTTTGTTCCTTTTATCGCCATTAATTTTTCTATTCGTTTTTTTGTCTCTTTTTCTGCTTCCACAAATTCGGGTGCGCTGGTCGGTATTGCAGGAACGGAGATTTGGTCGGCGAGATAGTTTTGTATTGTATATGGCAGAACGAAGTATCCGTCAGCCAGACCTTGCATAAGTGCCGATGCACCTAAGCGGTTTGCTCCATGATCGGAGAAGTTTGCTTCGCCTGTAACAAATAGTCCGGGTATTGTAGTTTGCAGTTCGTAATCAACCCAAATGCCGCCCATTGTATAGTGGATTGCGGGGTAAATCATCATCGGAGTTTTATATGGGTCTTGGTCTGTTATTTTTTCGTACATTTGGAAGAGGTTTCCGTAGCGAGCTTCAATAACGCTTTTTCCCAGACGCTTTATTGCGTGTTTAAAGTCGAGATATACGGCAAGTCCTGTTGTTCCTACTCCGTGTCCGGCATCGCAACGTTCTTTGGCTGCTCTTGATGCCACATCGCGAGGTACGAGATTACCGAAAGCGGGATATCTGCGTTCCAAGTAGTAATCTCTGTCTTCTTCTTTTATATCTTCGGCTCGCAGTTCTCCGGCTTGTATTTTTTGGGCATCTTCTTTTTTTACGGGTACCCATATACGGCCGTCATTACGCAAACTTTCACTCATAAGTGTCAGTTTAGATTGAAATTCACCATGAACGGGAATACAGGTCGGGTGAATTTGTACGAAGCAAGGATTGCCGAAATAAGCACCTTTTTTGTATGAACGCCAAGCTGCCGAGCCGTTAGAACCCATTGCATTTGTTGATAAGAAAAATACGTTTCCGTATCCGCCTGTTCCGAGAACTACGGCATGTCCGAAATGGCTTTCTATTTTTCCGGTCAGCAAATTACGAACTACAATACCTCTTGCTCTTCCGTCTATTACTACAAGGTCGAGCATTTCGGTACGACTGTAAATTTTAACCGAGCCTTTTTCTATTTGGCGACTTAATGCACTGTATGCGCCTAATAATAATTGTTGTCCGGTTTGTCCTCTGGCATAGAAAGTTCGCGAAACTTGCGCACCTCCGAAAGAGCGATTATCGAGCAGTCCGCCGTAATCTCTTGCAAAAGGAACGCCTTGTGCCACGCATTGGTCTATGATATTGTTACTTACTTCGGCAAGTCTGTAAACATTTGCTTCTCTTGAGCGGTAGTCGCCTCCTTTTACGGTATCGTAGAACAGACGATAAATACTGTCGCCGTCATTAGGATAGTTTTTGGCTGCATTTATTCCACCTTGTGCTGCGATACTGTGCGCTCTTCTGGGACTGTCCTGATAGCAGAAACTTTTTACATTGAAGCCAAGTTCGCCAAGACTTGCGGCGGCGGCTCCGCCTGCTAATCCGGTGCCTACCACTATAATATCTAATTTTCTTTTGTTTGCAGGGTTTACCAGCTTTTGTTTAGCTTTATAATTCGTCCATTTTTTTGCTATTTCGCCGGCAGGTATTTTTGATTCGAGAGTATTCATGATGTTTGTATATTTTTATACTTAACGAATGCTTTTTTGTGTAATACTTTGATTAACAAGTAAACTCATTCTTAATTTAACATTTTATAAATTCGACGTTTCTTTTTTCTCTTGTAATATCTCAAGAGTAAATGTCTGATTATTAATCACTAATAACTATTTAAAGTAAACCCTTTACAAGGAAAAAAATAGGAATTGCAGCAAAACCGCCTGCTACTATTATGGTATAGATATTTCCCACAATAGTAAGACGTTTGCGCCAGGGTCCGTTGCTTAGTCCTATTGTTTGGAATGCTGACCAGAAACCATGACTTAGATGTAAGCCAAGTAAAACAGCTCCTATTACATAAATTACGCTGTACCACCACATATTAAAACAGTTGGTAACTAAAACATAAGCATTGTCCATTTCTTCGCCGTTATAAGTAACCTTAAAGTCAACTCCGGTGATTTTCATCTTTACGAAGAAATTTGCCAAGTGTATGATGAGGAAGATAAAAACTAAACCTCCAAGTACAAACATATTACGAGAAGCCCATTTGCTGCTTTCGCTCTGATCTACTTTCTCGTATTTTATAGGACGTGCTTTTTGGTTTTGTAATGTAAGAATCGCTCCATAAGTGATATGAATAATGAAACCTGCCGCTAAGAGCGGTTCCATGGTGTGCATTACGGGATTTGTACCCATAAAGTGCGCCGCAAGATTAAATAATTCTCCGGTGCTGTCGAACAGCAACAAGGAATTTAGTCCTAAGTGTACAAGTAGGAATACAATTAGAAACAAGCCGGATAAACTCATCAGTAGTTTTTGTCCTATTGATGATTTAATAAAAGTACTCATAAACTGTTTTTTTTATTTGTTAAATTATCTTTGAATAATGAACTTATTTAAACTTTTTTATAATCGAAAATGATACAAATTTATTTGTAAATAACTTTCAGCGAAGATGGAATTACGTTTATATACATAACAAATTACAAGTAAATTTAAGTCTTTATTTTCGGACACAGGAAGAATTTGAATAAGCTCATTTCTTAATGATAATACAAAGGTAGTTTTTAATAATCTGTATTAAAATTATGAATGTTAATTTTAACCAATTCTAAATAATAATAGGCGTTATTTTGCTTTTCATAATCCTGATTATTAGTTGATTATATCTTTTATTGCGGAGATATGAAAAATATAAATACTTTTAAATTTCTTAAATATTTTGTTGTTTGTTTGCTAAATATCGGCGATAATCAAAAAAAATAAATTTTCCGATTTAAAATAAAAGTTATGTACCTTTGTGTGGCGAACTCATTTAAACTTTTTCTACTTCTTAAAAAAACGGCTGAAATTTATTCATATCTTGTTTCTTTTTTGCGTTCGGCAACACTATGCGTTTCAAAAATTGCCTTATCTGAATAAATTTTCACTCATTTTCAGTCAAAAATTAAAAGTTTAAATTAGTTCATCATTGGTAGTTCGTTAAATTTTTGTAATGAACCGATAAATTTTAATTTTTTTGATAAATGGCAGTAATTTTACTTATAGAAACGGCTACTCCTGTTTGTTCGGCAGCAATAGCAAAAGACGGACAGTTAGTGGCGATAAAAGAAACAGACGAAGATAAATCACATGCAAAGCGTCTGGCATTTTTTATAAAAGAGATGCAGGAAGAAACAAAAATGCAAATAGATGCTTATGCCGTAAGCAAGGGACCCGGCTCTTATACCGGCTTGCGAATAGGTGTTTCCACCGCCAAAGGAATGGCTTATGCTTCGGATAAGCAGTTGATAGCCGTAAGTACATTGCAAGCGATGGCGGAAGGTATTGCGCTGAAAATAAAAAAAGGCGAAATAAAAAATATTTCGCCCGATGCCGTACTATGTCCCATGATTGATGCCAGACGAATGGAAGTTTATACGGCTTGTTATTCGCAAGAAGGAGAGGAGATTAAAAGTATTTCAGCCGAAATTATAGATGAAAACTTTTGGAAAACGGAATTGCAAACAAAACAGCACATATTTTTTGGTAACGGAGCAGATAAATGTAAGGAAATAATAAAAAATCCTAATGCAATATTTATTGATGATATAACACCTTCGGCTGCATATATGGCAATGCTTGCCGAAAAAGCATACAGAGAACAAAAATTTGAAGATATTGCATACTTTGAACCTTTTTATTTGAAAGATTTTGTGGCTACTACTCCAAAAAATAAAGTTATATCGAAGTAATTTTGGTTTTCAGTAAAAAATTAAAAGTTTAAATGAGTTCAATAAATTAATCCTTAGATGAAAAAAATACTGATAAAAGATGCTCTTATAATAAAAAAAGAGGAACAGGAGAAGAGCGACCTTCTTATAGAATACGGATACATAAAAAAAATAGCTACTGATATAGAAGCAGATAAAGAAACAAAAGTTATAAAAGCTGAGGGAAATATACTGTCTCCCGGACTTATAGATTCTCATACTCACGGTTGTTATATGTACGGTACGGAGTTGATGCAAGACGATTTAGTAGAAAGTATGGCAAAAGGAATGATTAAACACGGAGTTAATTATTTTGTGCCTACCTTACAAAACAACTTGGAAGCGATAGAAAATATGAGCAAAGAGTTGGAGCGAAAAAAGTGGTTGCAAAAATATGTTCACGGTTTTTATATAGAAGGCCCATTCATTAATCCTGAAAAAAAAGGCGGAATAAGTGAAAAATTTATTCGCACTGTATCGCTCGATTTCCTTAAAACAGTTATAGAAAGAGGAAAAGGATACATACGAAGAATGACTATAGCTCCCGAATTAGAAAATATAGATAAAGTAATTAATATATTAGAACAGAACGATATACATATAAGTTTCGGACATTCTGCCGCAGAAATAGGTGATATTGAAAAATTATCTTTCAATACTAAAAATGCCGGATTGACACATCTTTTTAATGCCATGACAGGCATAAATCATAAGAAAGCCGGACTTGCCACTTTCGCTTTTATAAATAATGACATATTTTACGAACTTATAACGGATAAAGTTCATGTAAATGAAGCAACTATAAAAATTTGTGCAAACTTAGCTGCCGATAAATTAGTGCTTATAACCGACAGTATGCTCTGTGCCGGCTTGCCTTACGGCGAATATTATTACAACGGACAGAAAGTGAATTCGGGAGAAACGGCGGTTCGTTATGCCGACAGCGGAACAATTTGCGGAGCAAACTGCCTACTCAACAAAAGTGTGCTGAATTATATGCAAGTAACTAATACAGAACTATATCAGGCTGTAAGGAGAGCAACAATAAATCCCGCAAAATATATAGGCTTGGAAAAAAGAGGCGAAATAAAAGAAGGAAATATAGCAGACCTCATTCTGTTTGATAAACAGATGAATGTAGTAAACAACATTTATACTTCCGAAATAAACAAGGATATAACAGCCTTCAGCTAATTGAAAAAGCAAGCATAAAACTTAATGCCAATAAATAAATCCTTAATTTCCGCTTATGACCGTATTACTGACCTGCGACCCCGAACTCCCTGTACCGCCACCAAAATACGGCGGAATAGAACGTTTGGTTGACGAACTTGTTCATCAATACAAATTGCAGGGAAATAAGGTTTTATTAGTTGCCAATGAAGAATCTACATGCAAATTTGCGGATAAAATATACGCTTGGAAAGCTAATTCATCGAGAGGCTTGATGAATATCATAAAAAATGCAAGCTGTCTTTATAATATTTACAAGAAAGAAAAGCCCGATATAATACATAGCTTTTCGCGTCTGTTGTATATGTATACTTTATTTTTGTTTACTAAAGTACCGATTTTGCAAACTTATGAAAGAGAAATAAATCCTTATTCCACAAAATTAGCATCAATATTGGGAGGTAGTAAGCTACAATTTACTGCCTGCGGAAAACACATGATAAAAAAAATCGGGAACAAAGCAAAATGGACAGCAATTCATAATTTTACGCTCACCGACTATTTTGTTCCCGATGAAAAAACAAAGCGGGACAGCCTTATGTTTTTGGGCAGAATAGAAGACATAAAGGGAACGTCGGAAGCCATAGAAGCAAGTCTGAAAGCCGAAGAGAAGATTATAATTGCCGGAAATGTAAGTCCCGAACATAAGCAATATTACGATGAAAAAATAGCGGTGCATAAAGACAATGATAAAGTGGAAATAGTGGGCGAAGTGAATGATGAGCAAAAGAGATATTATTTACAAAAATCCAAAGCACTTTTGTTTCCCGTAAAATGGGAAGAACCTTTCGGTATTGTAATGGCTGAGAGTATGGCTTGCGGAACTGCGGTAATTGCTTTTAACAGAGGCTCAGTTCCCGAAGTTATAGAAGACGGAAAAACAGGCTTTATTGTTAATAATGTAAATGAAATGGCAGACGCTATAAAAAAAATAGATACACTCGACAAAAGTTATATACGCAAAGAAGCGGTGGAGCGTTTCTCTCCGAAAATAATTGCTTTGCAATATATTGCCATTTTCAATGAACTTATAGGAAAGAGATAATTATCGTACATTAGACAGAAAAAATATAATTTTGAAAGAAAAAAAAATATTAATTTTCACTCATGGTGGCGGCAGACTTGCCAATCAGCTTATGAATTACGCTCACCTGCTTGCATTTAGAGAGGAATATAAATCCGAATTTGATATTCTTAATCTTGCCTTTCGTCCTTATAAAGATGAATTTATACTTAGGGAATCTTTATGCGAACATAAATTAGGCAACAACTTTTTTATGCAAAAATTAAATGGTAAACGCTATGGACACTTTCAAAGTATTTTGATACGTCTTTTGCATCTTTTTGCCTGCATATCACCTAATTGGCAAAGTATATACATGAGCAGAAAGAGATACGACAGTTTGAGATTTATATGCGGAAAGAATATGAACATAAATCTTGATGAGCAGAATATTAAAAAGATGTTTTCGGAAAAGGGAAAAACAGTTACGGCAGGTTGGAACATAAGAGCTTGGAAACTATTTGAAAAGCATAAGGAATATATAAGAAACAGCATAAAACTCAAGAAAAAATATATAGAAGAAGCCGAAACGTTTTTTAACAACAATCTCCCGAAAGACACAGAATTAAAGGTGGGCGTTCATATTCGGCAGGGAGATTACAAAAGCTGGAACAACGGACAGTTTTATTTCAATAGCCGACAGTACGTAAGTTGGATAAAACAGACAGAAGAACTCTATCCCGATAAAAAAATATGTTTTGTTATTGTTTCCGACAGCAAGCAAGATAAAAGACATTTTGCCGAAATTCCTAACTGTATTATTTCTTCGGGCAAAAGTTTTATGTTCGATTTTTCTTTGCTTGCGCTTAACGAGCTTATAATTGCACCGCCAAGCACTTTTTCGGCATGGGCGGCATTCTTGGGAGGAGCAAAGTTGCTTCCGCTTTGCGGAAAAGACGAAAAACCGTCAAAAGAAAATATTATAAACAATATTTTCCCCGATACGCTAAATCATAAATTCTTCAGAATGGCGGTACATTAAATAATTTGTTAGCACAACGAAAAAGTATTGAAAATCAAAAAAATAAATTAAAATTGCAAAAAATGATATATCCGGAAGATTTTGTAAATAAAATAATAACAGGAAATTCTGTTGATGTAATGAAAAAAATCCCTGATGAAAGTATGGATTTGGTTGTTACTTCTCCGCCATATAATTTAAAAAATTCTACCGGAAATGGTATGAAAGATGGGAGAGGAGGGAAATGGAAAAATGCTGCATCAGTTAATGGATATTCTCATTACAACGATAATATGCCACACGATAAGTA
>PDWI01021253.1_pt1 | contig 10109 bp, 10 predicted proteins | sample 1430891 | NCBI WGS metagenome assembly PDWI01 (sample SAMN01162508, study PRJNA174530) | Oral metagenome, whole genome shotgun sequencing project. | biome: Marine environment; feature: Marine mammal; material: Swab sample of the gingival sulcus; isolation source: swab sample of gingival sulcus... | reverse complement strand
AGGTTGCTGTTCTCCTCTTCTATAATAAATTTTATTCTCCGCAAATTCTTGCAAAGCAATCAATACCGGCTTCGGCAATCTTTCATAAAACTTAGAGATTTCAATTTGCTCTCTATTTTCAAAAATTTCTTCTAGATTATCAGATACTGATGCAAAATCTTGTAATTTCTGATTCAGCTCTTCTTTCATCTCTACAGAGATTTGATTAGCGCGCTTAGCAACAATCATCAAAGTTTCATAAACATTTCCTACCTCAGCACTCAGTTCTTTGGTATTACGAGTGATGGTATTGTTTTCTGCTTTTGTGTTCTTAAAATCCATATTATTTTGTTCCTAAATATTCGTCAATGTTTCGATTTATTCTATTTGCCTTATTTTTGTATCTACTTTCAGGAAATTCTTCTATAAAAGTAAGATACTCCTCCTTGGCTTTGTTGTAGCGATCACGTTTCTTACCCGTAATACTGTTTTTTGCCAACTGATAACGTGACTCCAACAACATGAAAAGGATATCTTCCCTGTGAGATGAATTTGGATGCTCCTTTATACTATTGTCCAATGCAATAATTGCAGAATCATAAAACTCTCTCTCATAATAAGTTTTTGCACTCAAAAAAGATTTCTCAACCAACTTATCATTCATTTCACTAATATACTTCTTAGCATCCTTAGCACGTTCCTTATTAGGATAACGCTTGATATAAGTTTTGAATGCTTCAATCGCATCTTTAGTAGGAGTTTGATCTAATAAAACCATTGGAGTCCCCTTGTAATAACAATACGCTTTCATATACATACATTCCTCAATGTAGGGGCTATTAGGGTACAGTCTGGTTACTTGATTAAAATAATTACCTGCCACAATGTAGCGCCTTTGTTCATACAAAGAGTAAGCATAGTAATACTCTATAGTCGGTGCTTGGGAGCGTCCTCGGTACAATGCACGGATATCATCCAGCAAATCAAGGGTCTTTGCATATTCCTCCTTGTTAAAGTATTCAATAGCTTTTTTGAGTTTAAAAGTAGCGTTTGTACTCTTTTTTATCTTTTGATATTCCCCACAACCTATAAAAAGGAAAAGTATGGCAAATAATATCCCTATTGTTTTTCGTGTCATTCTTCGGTAAATTCCTTTAAAAATGCAAAGTTAGCAATATTTTCTATATCAAGAGCAAAAGCTAATTATTTAACGATTTTTAGGAAGCTACTTTGCTTCTCATAATTTCTTCTTACGTTTCAAGAAACGATTCGAAAAATAGCCTAACAAAACACTACTTGCTACTTTTAGTAAAACACGAGCCGTTTTTTTATTGGCAAAATTTGCCAGTGCATTATTCAAAATATTCTGAGGAGTCAAATAACTTTGCACTTTTTGATAGTCATTCTTCAATCCCCAAATAGCAATATCTTTTTTAAGTTGTAAGATTTTCAAATCTTCATCGACTTCCTTGAAAGAGTTGTATTTCTTAGCTTTCATTATTTGATTTCTTTACTAAAAAGTTCGGAGAGTTTACGCAAAACAGGGCGATCAACTATTTGCTTTGCTACTAATAAAAATAAAAAAAGCAACAAAAGCAAACCACCGGAGACTGCTAAAAAACCATATGCATAATTCCCCCAGTAAGCCCCAAGAGCAAAAGCACCTGAAAAAGCAAGAAACAACAATGCAAACAAACTAACAGAAGCTACTATAAGCATCCGCACACTCTGTGTGACAAACTTTGCCACAATTTTAAAACTTAACAGCTTGTAGTAGTTCGTATGCTCTCTAAGTGCCTCTTCCAGTTGCTTCTTTAGTTTAGAAGAATTTAATGCACTATCCTCTGTACTCATAATCTACTTTTGTAATTTAGAGTTGGCTTTCTTTAAGTCTGCCAATTTCTTCTCAAGAACAGTGATAACTTCCTCTGCTTTGTAGCTTGATTTGCTTAATAAATGTTCTACATTATCTTCTAATGAGCCTTTTGTCAATGCTGTTTTTTGCTTGATTTCATTACTCAATTCATTCATACGAGTTTTCAACTCTACGGTTTTCTCATCAAAAGATTTTTTGATCTTTTTACGCGTTTTCCGTCCCTCTTCCGGAGCTAACAGTAAGCCTGCTCCTAATCCGATTGCAATTCCTGACAAGGTTGCCAATACTGTGTTACTTAAATTTTTTGACATAATACGTATTTTATTTAATATTCAACATATTACTCCGTAGCAAAAAGTTTGCCGCAATTCTTACAAGTAATAAATCAAACAAATTAATGTAACGCAGTGTTTTCTATTCTCTTATCATTGGCACTTCTTCCCCTGCCTAATCCTTCTTTGTGGCAACTTCAGCCTCTTTTTTCACCCCTTTCCTATATTTTATCAAAGCTCCTGCCATAATAAGACTTGTTGAAATGATCATAAACAACAATATCCCTTGCTCAAAATCAAACAGAGCATATTCATCCGGAATGGAAAAAAACAGCAGAATAGAAATCAATCCTCTAGGTGATACGTAGAGTTCCGGCGTTATATTTTTTCCTACTAGCATACGAAGTATTAAGAAACGGCTACCGTAAAGTAACAAAAGTGCTGCAATACTGAGTATCCAAACCTGCTCTGTAAATAATGATGATAACACAATACTAAAACCAAAAGCAACAAAGAAGAAAGTTCGGAGAACAAAAGAGCTTTCCAAAGTAATTAAGTTAAAATTATCAAAGACTTCCACAAAATCATCATCCTCAATATGCTTTCGTATAAAGTTCGGCAATAAAAATTGATTTCTCAACATCAATCCAAAGATCAGAATCAGGAGTAAAGTTGAAAGGTGAAAGAGTTTCCCTACCGAAGTAAAAAGCATCAAAATAGCGATCAGCAGAAACAACTTTACCTCTCCTTTCAATCTATGAAAAATAATTAAAATAAAGGACGAGGCCACCAAAGAAACAAGCAAAGTTAAGAACAAATTGCTCCCAATCGACAAAGTTGCTTCACCTATGCTTTGAGCATCAATATTGTCCTTTACGGCATAGAAAATAATAATTCCAAAGATGTCAGAAAAAGTTCCTTCATACACCATAAATTCCTTCTTGGTCTCCTCAAGACCGCTAACACTAGGAATAACAATAGCACTACTTATGATAGATAAAGGAATCGCGTACATTAAGGCCACCGTAAAGGCAATTCCCCCAATAGAAAACTGTATAAGCATAGCAAGTAGCGACGCATTTACGACAATACTCAACAAAGCCACAAAAAAAGAACGAGTAATAAGTTTCTTTTTACTCTTCCGTATCTTTAAATCTAGTGCCGCTTCCAAGACAATAAGTATCAATCCTACCGTACCTAATACCCCAAGGTAAGGCATTACGTCGAAATTTCCTATCTCTAGAAAATTAACGGCATATTTAAGTCCTACCCCCAACACAAGAAGCTGCGATTATGATGTAATAATCGAGATAACCGTTCATAAATAGTCTACTTTACAGCAATCGTTTCGATTTCAATAAGTACTCCCATAGGAAGATCCTTCACAGCAAACGCTGCTCGTGCAGGAGGATTCTCAGTATAATATGAAGCATATACTTCATTGAAGTCTTGAAAATTAGCAATTTCACTAAGTAGGCAGGTTGACTTTACCACATTCTCCAATCCATAACCTGCTTCTTCCAATATCGCCTTCACATTCTCTAAAGCTTGTTTCGTCTGCTCCTTCACTCCTCCTTCAACTATCTTTCCCGTAGCAGGATTCATTGGAAGCTGACCGGAAATGTAGAGTGTTCCATTTGCTTCAATAGCTTGACTGTAAGCTCCCACCGCAGCAGGTGCATTTTTTGTTGCAATAACCTTTTTCATAATCTAAAAATTTCTCCAAAAGTATTAAAAATTATCATACCAAGAATCTTTTTTCTCCAATTTTAAATCTTTTAGAAGGCTTGATTTCACATTGATCATAAAATTGAAACTTTGTCGCTGACCAAAAGGGATTGCTGAAAAATGCATTTCCCAACAGTGTAAATCTCGAAAGATAGAAAATTGTGTTGCTGTAACCTCTCGTTTATTGAAATCATATCCGGTACTCATAGAAACTTTCCATTTCTCTGTCAAACTAAAGTCTCCCGAAACACGCAAGTTTTGAGAAATTGTTGCAGCCTTATGACCGGATTTTGTATAACGAAAATTATAATCCAAACGAACAGACCAAGGAATATCGAAATCTACATAATCGTTGATATCATCAAAAGACTCTACATCCTTCCTATCTCCAAAAACCTCATCGCCTCCTGAAACTCCGGAGCCTATTGAACCATCTTCTTCTGTCTTTTTTCCTTTTTTTGACGAGGACTTATTTCCTCCTGAAAATGAAGTTCCTAAAGAAATTCCGGCAGTGGTCAAACGCCCCAATCCTCCCGCAAATTTATTGATTGGATTACCTTTTTCATCAAGAGCATACGGATTAATTGTCCCATTCATTTGCACATTCAATTTCTTATTAAAAAGAGAGGTTCTGCCTGACAATCTGATATCGTTAAACTTCATAGAATCTGCAAAAACATTATAACTCGTAGCAATCCTAAAACTTTCTAACAGTTTGATTTTCTTGGTCTCTTCATTAGAGGTAGAATCATCCGTATTGCGAACTTTCATCTCAATATTATTGTCCAAGCTAAAATTTATGGCGGCAGCTCTGGCTCCTTTTTGCGGTATCCCATACACCCCATTTGACAATACATGATAACGAATTTCTTCGTCGGAAGAATAGTCATAAAAAGTACGATAATACTTACTATCTCCTATTCCTAAATCCGGAGTATAACTCGCGGAAATAGAGGGACTCACAACATGTCTTATTGCCTGAATTTTACTTTTCTCATCAAATGTGTACATCCCAAAAATCTTAGGAGTAAATGCCAACGAAGTACTCGTCGTAAAGTTATGAGCATAATGAAAACCGTTTATCGTGTCCGTTACCACATCATCTTTCAAAGGGTCATAGCTTTTACGAATGGAATTCAAATAAGCAACTCCCTTGTAGTTAAAACTTGTAGAAAAAGTCAAATCACGTGCTAATTTATAAGAGGCACTAATCGGAATAGTCTGCTGAAATCCATTACGCCAATCACGTCTGAGCTTTGATTTAAACAATTTATTTTCCTTTGTATGAATGCTATTGGTAAGCTGTGCTGTATAGCTGACGCTTATCATATCATACCATTTCATTTCCCCCGCTCTTTTCTTAGAACGAAAAGGATATTGCGTTTGCATGGAGAAATTTACATTTGGCAAATTGAGACTGATAGTGGAATCTCTTCTATTTTGAGAATGTTGTAGCGCTACCCCCAAATTAAAAGGGCTGTCCGGCCACCTGCGAGTGTACGAAATACTGGACTGTTTTGTTGTCTTCACGATATTGTCAATAGAGCGTGCATTCCGATAATCATTTTCAGAAGTAGAAATATTTACCGAAGCACTGAGAGTTCTAAAAGGATGTGCTTTCGGATCTTGCGAGTGTGTCCATCTCAAAGAAAAGTCCTTTGTTTTACTATAATCATCCAGTCCTTTATCTCCAAACGAATTAATTGCATAGGAGAAATTAAAACGCCCATTATAGCGATACCTTTTTTTGTAATTGGTATTCACACTTGTTTCCCAAGAGCCATTGGTAAAGATAGTTCCATTGAAACGAGCATCCATATAATCGTTTACTGCCCAATAATATCCAAAATCTCTAAAGAAAAAACCCCTGTTCTTCTCTTCTCCAAAGGAGGGGATGATAATTCCTGAAGAATACTTCTTTTTCAGAGGAAAAATACCAAAAGGTAAACCAATAGGGGTCTCCAGTCCTTCTATGACCAAGTTTGCCCAACCCGTTACGACCTTATCGTCTTTTATCATCTTAAATCTCCTCAACTTAATGTAAAAATGCGGGTCATCATGATTATCACAGGTCGTATAAATACCTCCTTTTAAATTGTAGGTGTTTTCATCCACCCTTTTTGCCAAAGCACCTCTTATGTACCCCTCCCCCTCTTGAGTCAAAATATCCCTTACAAGAGCTTTCTTGGACTGTAGATTATAAGACATTTCAGCCACTTCATATTCAGACTTCTTATCTTTAAAGACGGGATATCCTGTCTTTACATTTGCTGTATCTAGACCATATTTAGCATGTACTACATTGTGAGAGATATCTACATTGATGTAATAAGCTTTTATGCTTTGGCGCTGATAATCAACCTGAGATTGGTTGTACATACGCATATCTTTCGTTGATAACGACATTACAATAGAATCTTCTGCTTGATAATCTACCGGAGAAGTAATATACTTATTCTTAACTGTATCTACAGCCAAACTATCTGCAGGCAATGTTACCGACACTGTCTTTGTAGTAGTCCCCAAAGCAGAAAGAGGTTCACGAGCAAGCGTATCTACTTTTAAATTCTGTCCATAAGAATTTACAATACAAACGATGCTCATCAAAACCAATAGATAAGTATGTATTTTTTTAAAAAACAAAGGCAATTTGTAAATTTGTATGCAAATATGTGCCAAAACTACATAAATTTTCTGGTGTGGTGGGATTTTTGATGTTAAAAGAATTAAAAAAAATACGTCTCTGATATGCTAAGAACCCTAAAAATACTTTTCTCAGTGCTATTTTTTCTCTTGTCTTATGCAATTATCTCTGCTCAAGAAATCCAAACAGTAGTCATTGATGCAGGGCATGGAGGCAAAGATCCGGGAACACTTGCTCGTGGACATAAACACCAAAATGAAAAGCATATTGCTTTGGCTATAGCAAAGAAACTGGGAGGATACATTGAGAAGAATTATCCAAAAATCAAGATTATCTATACCCGAAAAAAGGACATTTATCTTACTCTTAATCAAAGGGCAAAGATTGCAAACAAAGCAAATGCAAACTTGTTTATTTCTGTACACGTAGATGCCTCGACAAGCAAAAAGACAAAAGGAGCATCAGTATATGTACTTGGTCTGCATCGCACAGAAGACAACCTAAAGGTCGCAATGCGCGAAAACGCGGTAATGCTACAAGAAGAAAACTATGAAACAAATTATGCAGGATTCGACCCCCAAGACCCGGAATCATACATTATCTTCAGCCTGATGCAAAATCAATATCTTAACAACAGTATGGTTATGGCAGGATTTATTGACAAACACCTGAAAATAAAGACCAAACGAAAGACCAAAGGAGTCAAACAAGCAGGCTTTTATGTGCTAAGAGAAGTAGGAATGCCTTCTGTTCTGGTAGAAACGGGCTACATCACCAACACCTCTGATGCCGATTACCTTTGTTCTGCCAAAGGGCAAAATAAAACAGCCTTGGCAATTTTCAATGCATTTAAGGATTACAAAGCATTCCTAGAAAGTCATACTATAAACCTAAAAGCAAATAAGGCGAAAGAAACAAAACATTCGAACACCTATTTCACGATACAAGTTTTATTTTCACGACAAGATATTACTTCCGACTCGAGACGTTTTAAAGGGTTAACTCCGATTTCTAAACATAAGAAAACGAAAGGGTATTATTACACCTTTGGACGCACTCAAGACTACAGAGAAGCATTAGAAATGCAAAAACAGGCTCGAAAATTGATACCCGATTCCTATTTAATAGGGATACATAACGGAAAAATAGAAAGAAGTTCAGAAATTAGAAGAATTTTAAATGAAAAGTAAAAATTCCAACAGCTTCTGTATCTTTGTAATAAAATGTTAGAACATTAAAAGAAATGAAAAAAAATATTATAACCGGATTTATTTTTATAATCGCCTTACTACTGTTCTTTTTTGGGTTTAATTTCCTAAAAGGGAAAAACCTTTTCGAGAAAGACAATATTTTCTATGCCATTTATTCTAATGTTGATGGATTGAAGAATGCGAGTAAGGTTACAATCAGGGGAATGAAAGTTGGGGAAGTTTTAGATGTTAATTTTACAAATGAAAAGGCAGAACTGCTAATCGTTTCTTTTTCTGTTTCAGAAGACTATAAAATTCCCCGAGGAACTATCGCACAAATCGTAACTACTGACATTATGGGGTCACGTTCTTTGGAACTCAGATTACCGCAAGAAGTACAAAGCGGCTACTTAGTTTCAGGAGATACGATATCCGGCGGCATATCAAAAGGTCTGAAAGACGAGGTAAGCGCACAGGTACTACCGCTAAAAGCCAAAGCCGAAGAGTTAATGTTCTCTATTGACACCTTACTAACAGCGACAAAAGCGGTTTTGGGTAAAGATTCTCAAACCAACCTAATTGCTACTATTGAAAGCATGAAGCATACTTTCAGTCATTTGGAAAACACTACAGGAAAGCTTAACAAGGTTGTAAACAGCGAACAACAAAGTATGCAGAGCATTCTGCGCAATTTTGCCAGTATCTCAGAAAATCTGGAACGAAATAATGACAAAATCAACTCAATATTGCACAATGTCTCTGCATTTACGGACACACTTACGCAAGCCGGTTTTTCGAGTACATTACTTGAAGCACAACAGGCAATCAAACAATTTACGAGAATTGTAAAAAAAATAGAAGCCGGAGAAGGTACCGTAGGTGCTTTGCTGAATGACAAACAGCTTTATGATAATCTTGAGGGGGCAACGGCAAGTATGGAACGTCTTATGACGGATTTGCGCCTAAACCCCAAAAAGTACGTACATTTTTCATTGCTAAAAACAGGCAGAACGGTATATTACGATAGCCCTAAACCTATCAGTAAAAAGAACGAGAAAAATTACCGAATAAAGATTTTTCATTCCTCAGAGCCTATAAAATTGAGTAATCCTATCTTTAAAGGAAGAACCGATATTGAAGAAGTAAAATTAAAGAGGAGAAAAGGGTATTTGTACACAATTGGCTATTCTTCCAATTATGACAAACTGGAAAAAATAGTCAAAAAGTTACGAAAAGACTTCCCCGATGCATACATTATTGAAGATAAGCAGTAATTCTGTATCTTTGCAAATCTGAAAATATAGATTGCTTCGCCGTTGCTTACAATGACGAAAAATAGAAATCTTAAAGATTTTGAAAACCTTTAAGGTTGGGGAGCTTTGAAGAATGAAAAGTCTCATTAGTAAAAACACTAACGGCTAAAAGCCAATAGCTAACAACTAATTTAAAATGAACGAAATACGAAATTTTTGCATAATTGCACATATTGATCACGGGAAAAGCACATTAGCTGACAGGCTCTTGGACGCTACCGGCACGATTGCAGAGCGTGATAAAATGGAGCAAGTCTTGGACAATATGGATTTGGAGCGTGAGCGTGGAATTACCATTAAAAGTCACGCTATCCAAATGGATTACAAACAAGACGGAAAGGTTTATACGCTCAATTTAATTGACACACCGGGACACGTAGATTTTTCTTATGAGGTTTCACGTTCTATTGCCGCGTGCGAGGGAGCTCTACTCATCGTTGATGCCACACAAGGAATTCAGGCTCAGACGATTTCCAATCTGTATTTGGCGATGGAGAACGATTTGGAGATTATCCCTGTGATGAACAAACGGGATTAGGCGTTGATAAAATCTTGGAGGCAATCGTGGAGCGAGTTCCTGCTCCAAAAGGTGAGTCGAAAGAGCCGTTACAGGCATTGATTTTTGATTCAGAATTTAACTCTTTTCGTGGAATTATCGCCTATATCCGTGTGATAAATGGTGAAATTCATAAAGGCGATAAAGTAAAATTTGTGAATACTGGAAAAGAATATGATGCCGATGAAATAGGCGTATTACGTTTGGTGCAAGAGCCTCGAAAAGTATTGCGTACAGGCGATGTCGGCTACATTATTTCAGGAATAAAAACTTCTGCTGAGGTAAAAGTGGGAGATACGGTTACGCATCTAAAACGCCCTTGTGAGAAAGCAATTGAAGGGTTTGAGGAAGTAAAGCCAATGGTTTATGCGGGGATTTATCCTATTGATGCTGAGGATTATGAAGATTTGAGAGCTTCGATTGAGAAGTTGCAGCTAAACGATGCTTCGCTAACTTTTGAGCCGGAGTCCTCTCTGGCATTAGGCTTTGGTTTCCGTTGTGGATTTTTGGGCATGTTGCATATGGAAATTATTCAAGAACGCTTGGATAGA
>PDWI01015370.1_pt1 | contig 10112 bp, 10 predicted proteins | sample 1430891 | NCBI WGS metagenome assembly PDWI01 (sample SAMN01162508, study PRJNA174530) | Oral metagenome, whole genome shotgun sequencing project. | biome: Marine environment; feature: Marine mammal; material: Swab sample of the gingival sulcus; isolation source: swab sample of gingival sulcus... | reverse complement strand
TTATTTTACATTGAAATTCCAACGGTTACAAAAGAAAGGTAATCATAGTTAGACGCAAAGGTAATCATAGTTAGACGCAAAGGTAATCATAGTTAGACGCAAAGGTAATCATAGTTAGACGCAACAAAAAAAATATACATTGAAATTCCAGTATATACAAGCGACAAAAAATACTCCCTAGATATATATAGATATATATAGATATATATTAAAGGATATAGGGGGCTTCTCTAAAGTCGCCCCTATACCTTATTTTGTAGTATAATTAAGTTAAACAATTCTTTTTATAGGCTAATTATAAAATAAAAAAAATAAAAAAAAGGAAGACATGTAAAAATATAAAAAGATATGTTAAAAAAAATAGAAAAAAAGGAGATAAAAAAATGAATAGAGAAAACGCAAAAGAATATATTAAAGACCATATTGAAGAATACTTATCAAGTAAAGGTATTAACACAAATAAAAATTTTAAATGTTTAACAGGAATACATATAGACAATACCCCAAGTATGAGCCTTGATAAAACAAGAAATAAAGTAAAATGTTTTGGGCAATGTGGCGCAAACTTAGACACACTTGATATTATAGGAATTGACAACAATACAAATGATTTTAACGAACAATTAAATATAGGTTGCGAATATTTTAATATCACATTAGATAAGGACTATAAAGATTACTTAAATAAAAATAAAGAACTTAAAAAGTCTAGTTTATTAAAGACTAATGATGATGGCTTAGAAATAATAAAAAAATACCTAAAAAGTAGATGGTAGAGGTTACCTAGTTATACCAACATATAATGGCAGTTATGTAAATAGAGCAATAGACCCAAATAGTAATTATAAGTATTACAAAGAAAAAGGACAGAAAAGCTATATATTCAACTTAGAGGCATTAAACAGTCCTAATGATAAAGTAATTGTCGTAGAGGGAGAAATAGATACAATAAGCCTACTACAACTTAACTTAGACGGTATAGATGTAATAGGCTTAGGAAGTGTAACTAATAAAAATAAGTTATTAGATTACATAAAGAATAATAGCATAAAAAAAGATATATTGCTATTACTAGACAATGACAACGCAGGACATAGTGCAACTGAAAATATACAAAAAGAGTTAAATGGATTAGATATAGAAAACTATGACATATCAATCTTATTAAAAGACAATGGAGTAAAAGACCCTAACGATTTATTAATAAAAGATAGTGTTGCTTTAAAAGAGAGTATAAAACAAGAAATATACAAAGTAGAGGAACTTAAAGAGGCAAAGAAACAAGAAGAAATAAACGAGTATATGAAACTATCAGCATATAATTATATTAATGATTTTATGGGGGATATATACAGGGGTGCTAATACAAGTTGTACACCAACAGGATATGACGAATTAGACAAACTTTTAGACGGTGGACTATATGAGGGGCTTTATATTATAGGTGCTATATCTTCACTAGGTAAAACAACATTTACTTTACAAATGGCAGACCAAATTGCTATGCAAGGTAAAGATGTTATCATATTCAGTTTAGAAATGGCAAGAAGTGAATTAATGGCAAAGAGTATATCAAGAAATACAAAAATAATAGGAGATAAAGAAGATATAAACCCTAGATATTTTAAAACTAATAGAGGTATTACAACAAGTAAAAGATATAAAGGTTATGAAGAAGAAGAAAAAAAACTAATTAGTAGGGCTGTTGTTGATTATTCTGTTTATGCTAAAAACTTATACATATATGAGGGTATAGGAGATATAGGAGTTGAGGAGATTAAGAGTACACTAAAAAAACATATAGAGATAACAGGAAGAACACCGATTATAATTATTGATTATCTACAAATACTAAAACCTTATGAGGTAAGGGCAACAGATAAGCAGAACACAGATAAAGCAGTATTAGAACTTAAAAGATTAAGTAGAGATTATAAGACCACTGTATTTGCTATATCAAGTTTTAATAGAGAAAATTATACAAGTGAGGTGTCAAGTTCTGCTTTTAAGGAAAGTGGTGCGATAGAGTATAGTAGCGATGTTTTGATAGGGCTACAAGTAGAGGGATTGGGTACAGATAAAAAAGAGAATATAGAAATATATAGAAACGCTATGAAAAATGATGAAAATAACCAAGAGAGAAGAATTGAACTTAAAATATTAAAAAATGGAGTATCAACCAAATTCACGTATTACCCTTTATTTAATTATTTTGTCAATAAAATATACAACAATTACATTTAATATTAAAGGCTATTACTCAAATAAGGGTAATAGCTTTTTATTTTATATTGTAGAGATATCTATATTCCCCCATAAAAAATAATTTTAATGGGCTAAATTACCCACGGTGTCGGAGGTTCGGAGAATATAAAAGTATTTTCCATACGACCCCCCCTCTATTAAGAATAATGAGGCAGAAAACTTAATAAATCTTAATGGGTTTATTTATGTTTATATCAAAAAAATGGCATTTAAAACAATATAAAAGTATTTAATCATAGATAAACATATATAATAAAAAATGTTTAATTATAAGCTAATATAGGTATAATACATATATCAATATAAGGGGGGCTACTACCTACCCCTTATATCCTTTTGTACTTCAAGCCGTCACTGTACAAAAAAACGCATGAGAAAAATATAAAATTGTTGGAAAACCTCGGTATAAAATTTTAGTATAAAAAATTACTCGTAAATTCTAAGGTTGAAACTACTACAAAATACTACTTTTTTAATTAAATTGCTAGATAATGCTAGATTGTATTTTTTCAATGCTCAAGTATTCCTTAAAAGTCGGTCAACTGTTCCGTTAAAAATAAATATCTATGTCAATAAATGTCAAGAACCTCTACTATTTTTTTAAATATAAAACCTAACAAAACCTATGATTTTTAAACATCTAATTATAATAAGATACCTCTACTACTTGACATAATATAATAGACTGTTTTAGGCTAAATAAAGTAAGATATTAAATGATAAACACACAACTATTAAAAAAATAAATATATATTTTAATAAAATATTATTAATAATACATAATAATTTAAAAAATCAGCGTTTTTTAATTAATTAAATATAAGTTGTACGGAAATATTGAACAACTGAAAACCTAATAAAACCTTATTTTTTTATAAACATTAAAACATATAAAACAATGGAATATAGTTATATTTTATAGGATGTGCCAAAATAAAGCGAAATAAGGGGTTAAATAGACAGTTTTAGTTTTTTGCTACAAATATTACCTATAGAGGTATAAAATATAGATTTATATACTGTTTTATTAGTTTTTTTATAAAAATAGACAGTTAAAACTCATCACAAAGATAACTGTTACTTTTTTTTGAATAATAGTTCTGCTCATTTTTGAGCGAAAGTATATAACAAGGGTAGGACAAAACCGAACTGCAAATGTAACAATGATATATACCCTTTGTAACTATGAACCTTACCAATATAGATATTAGTTTATAGGAATTATAGCAAGAAAAGTAAGCCCCTAAAAAGATATTAAATAAAATACATACTGTCTTATTAAATAGAGTAGCAAGCACAGTAAATGGACATAGGGAAATGTTGGGATAAAAACCTGACAAAACCTGACCTTAAAAACTACATAAATTACTAAAAATACTAATATAAAACTTAGGTTTTCTTAGTATAAATTAGTTGCAAATGTGAGCATAAAATCATATATAAAAGTGATTATTTAGTTTGTATATCATTATATATAAGCTATATAAAACATACACAATACATATACACAACAAACACACTCAACAAGTATAAACAATACATAAAAAATCACAATATTAATGTTATGAATTAGTAGAGGTGCATTTATATTAATTGTAAGTGTTAATACCTCTATTTTTTTGTATTTGTTTTCAGTTGTTGCAAAATATGCAACAGTTCAAACTTTTATTAATTAACATAGTATTTTTTAATAGTAATCTTTGTAAGACCTTAAAAAAATGATAAAAACCTCTACACCTTATATTTTATAGGTTTTTTTGACTAACTGTTAAAAAAATAAAAAAAACAAAATATCTATTGACATTATACACATACACATATATAATATACATATACACAATAAACATACACAATACACATATTAAGAAAGGAGGAAATATAATGAATAGTAAAGATTTGATAGAGAGTATAGACGTTAAATTAGATTGTATAGTAGATGTCTTAAAAATTGTTTATGAATATATAGAAAGAATACCGAGCTTCAACGATATATGCAGAGATAACTTAACTATATGGGATACAACAGTAGGACAAAAAGAGCAAATAAGCTTAATGTTTATAATAACTAATATGATTATAGATATAAATAAAGATATAGCTTTATATTATGAACAAAATAAAAAAGCCCAAATAATTCAAGCCGACCAAGACAAGAAATAAAGAGCTTTTGAAGTTATTAAATACTATATCAAATAACTTATATTCATATTATACCACAGAATTAAAATAGGAGGTATAGAAATAATAGACAAAAAAGTAATTAAAGATTACATAGGGTATAGCGTAGTAATTACACTTAATAATAAGGATTTATATTGTGGTTTATTAAGTGAATATATACCCTATGAACATTCTTTATTAAATGAAGATGAAATATATTTAAAATTAGACGGAACAAGAACAAAAATAGGTTTTTTAACAAAAAATATAATAGATATAGAGCTATTATATAGATATAAAAAGAGGTAATACAATGGATAATTTAACTGTTATTAATAACCAAGTATCAAGACAACTTAATCTTAATCAAGATATGCTAAATAGTTTTTTTAGTTTTATTGATGTTAAGAACGAAAAAACATTAAAGAGTTATACAAAGAATTTAAAAGCGTTTTTTAATTATTTACAAGACAATAGCATTAAAACACCTATAAGAAAAGATGTTATTAATTATAGGGAGTATTTAAACGATAAGGGACTAAAAAACACTACTATACAGGCTTATATTAGTGCAGTTAGATTATTCTTTAAATGGACTAATAGCGAAAATATATACCCTAATATATCCGATAATATAAAAGGGGCTAAAGTATCAAGAGCAAATAAAAAAGACTATTTAACTAACAATCAAGCTAAAGATATATTAAATAGTATAGATAAAAGCACTATAACAGGTACTAGAGATTACACAATTATATTATTAATGCTAACAACAGGACTTAGGACAATAGAGGTGACCAGAGCAAATATAGAAGATTTAAGAACGCTAGGAGATAATACAGTTCTTTACATTCAAGGTAAAGGAAAAGAGGATAAAAGCGACTATGTAAATATACCTCACAGCGTAGAGGTAGTTATAAGAAATTATATTAAAAGACTAGATAATACGAACTACAATTCTCCTTTATTCCAAAGTACAAGTAACAATAATAAAGGGGGTAGATTAACAACAAAGACAATAAGCAATATATGTAAAAGTGCTATGCAAAATGTAGGGCTTAATAGTGATAGATTAACGGCTCATAGTTTAAGACATACGGCAGTTACTTTATCTATTCTTAACGGAAATACACTACAAGAGGCACAATTATTTGCTAGACATTCAAATATAACAACAACACAGATATACGCTCATAACTTAGACAAATTAAACAATAAATGTAGTGAGAGTATAGCAAGTAATTTATTTTAATACCTCTACAATGTAGAGAAATATAGAAGAATGATTTTGTAAAATAAAAAGGAGGTTTAATGCTTGATGAAGATTTAAAATGTTTAAAAGAATGTATAGAAGAATTAAAACTAATCAACCACAATTCTATTCCTGGTATTATTAATAATCTAAACTTAATATATATTAAAAACAATTTTAATAAACAAGTAGAGAAATTAGAAAAAAATATAAACGAATTAAAACAAACCCACTCTTACAATAAAAGGAACTAAAAAGACAAAAAAAACACTACTAAACAGGCTAAACGAAAACCACGACCAAAAAGAAAAAATATAAACAATATGTATATGTTATATGTATGTTTGTTGTGTATAAACATTACACATATAATTAAAGTTAATTTATTGTTTAAAAATGAATATATAAGGAGGTTAAAAAATGATAATATCTATCATTAATCAAAAAGGAGGGGTAGGCAAAAGCACAACAGCCCAAGCACTAGCAACAAGACTTGCTAATTTAGGTAATAAAGTATTAATAATAGACGCAGACCCTCAAGGGAATATATCATATATTCTTAACGGAGATACAAGGGCTATAAACGATTTATATAGTGTTTTAAATGGCACAGATATTAAAGACGCTATACACACTATAAACGGTTATAATAACAATTTAGATATAATACATAGCAATCAAGCCTTATCATCAATAGAATTAGTATTAAAAGATGTAGGGCGTGAATATACTTTAAAAAAAGCTATTGAACCTATAAAAAAAGATTATGATTACATAATCATTGATACACCACCAAGTTTAAGTTTATTGACTGTAAATGCTTTAACTGTATCAAATGGCGTAGTTATACCCGTGCAAGCTAGTATATTATCATTACAGGGAGTAGGACAATTGTATAATACAATAGAGAGTATAAAAGAATATACAAACCCTAATTTAAGTATTTTAGGTATATTGAGAACAAGGCACAACAACAGAACAACATTATCTAATAAATTAAATGGTATATTAAATGATACAGCTAAAAACATAAATACAAGTATGTTTAATACATTTATAAGAGAAAGTGTAACAATAAGAGAAGCACAAGCAACACATACAGACTTATACAAGTATGATATAAATAATAATGCAGTACAAGACTATATAAACTTTACAAATGAATTGTTAGAAAGAATTAAAAAGGAGATATAAGAAAATGGCAAAGAAATTAGATAATATAACAAACCCAGCAGACGCTTTTATTAGTAAAACCTCTACAAACAAAAATAATAAAGAGGTAGAGGTACAAAAAGATATAAAAGACTTAACAGAAGAAGAAAAAAAGGAAATAGCAAAAGAATTTATAAAAAATAAAGAGGTTAGAAGTAAAAGGCTTAACCTTGTTATAACACCAAGCACACATAAAGCATTAAAAAGAGTATCAAAGGAAAAAGGCGTATCAGTTAATGAGTATATAAACACGCTTTTAGAGGATAATTTAAAATGATTAATATATTGAATAAAATAACAGAATTAAAAAAAGAACTATCTAAATACAGACCACTTAACGAAACAGAATTAAAAGTTATAAGGGAAAATTTTGCGATAGAAAATACATACAACTCAAACGCAATAGAGGGTAATAGTTTAACACTTAATGAAACAGTTTTATTATTAAAAGACGGCGTAACAGTAGCAGAAAAGCCAATAAATGATTATTTAGATATGATAGGTTACAAAGAAGCGTTTGATTATATATACGACCTTGCAAGAGATAACACACCATTAAGCGAATATGAAATAAAATCAATTCACAGTTTAGTATTATCACAAGACAACAAAAATAAAGGTATATATAGGAGTTTACCTGTTATGATTACAGGCTCAAACCATACACCACCACAACCATATTTAATTAAACCTAAAATAGAGCAGTTATTACTTGATTATGAGGAGTGGAAAAAAGACAAACATATAATAGAGTGTATAGCATTATTTCATTTAGATTTTGAAAGCATACACCCTTTTATTGACGGCAACGGTAGAACAGGCAGACTTATCCTAAACCTTGATTTAATACGTAACGGATACCTACCTATCAACATTAAATTTACTAATAGAGCAGATTATTATAATGCTTTTAATGATTACAGAAAAGTAGAGGGAACAAAAGACCCCAAAGCTATGGTACAGTTAATAGCTGAATATGAATTAAAGGAACTAGAGGAAAGAATAAGTATATTAAAAAACGCTATATAACTTGAAAAAACTTGAAATTATTTTTATAAATAATAAATAGATGTATAATAGAGTTAAAATATTTCAACTTCCGATAATATACAATAGCCGAAGTTAAAAAAACGTTACAACGTAACACTAATGTAACACCGTTGTAACGGTAGATATAAAATAAAGGACGTAGAGGATGAATAAAAGAATAACAGGGAATACAATAGGTAAATATTTAATAAGAAATACCATAGCCGAATACTTAGGAAAAAAAACAATATTTAAAAGCCAAGAAGATTTTAATAAATATAAAATGTTGCTAAACACTGATAAACAACATATTAATTTTGCAAAATTTAGTCAATTAAATAATATAATCGTAACCTTAATTAACTTTCACAATTCTTTTAAAAATAATATAGATATTTACTTAAAATCAGAATATAGCAATAACTCTTTTATTGTTAGTGTTTTAAGTCACGATTTTGATAATATAGACATATCCATAGGCAATAAAGAAAAAGGAGAAGAAAAAGAACTAAATTACGAACAAAAAGATAGTTTATATTGGCTAATTGTAAAAAATATAAAAGAACATAATAGACACGCGGAAAACACAATAAAAACCCTAAACCTTTTACAAAACGATATTAATATAAACGCTATTTGCAACACTGTTTATGACTTAATAAGTGACATTTATAAAATAAAAGAGTTAAAAGAATTAAAATATAATTTAGATTATGAATTTATTAAAGATTTTAATATTATGAACACACAATATAGAACAACACTAATACACTATAATGACGATATAGAAAAAAAAGAATATATTTATAACAATATGCAAAATATAAAATATAAAATTAATTTTAATGATAACACTTTATTAGAAGTAAAAGAAAAAATAAAAAATATAGATGATAATACAAGTACAACTATTATTTTTGATATTTTAAATGTTTTAAATAACGGTGTAAATTATGAATAAAAATAACATATATATCCCTAGTATAAACAATGATAAAAACACAAAATATAAATATTATAAAGACAGATTAGTATTACAAAGTGACACCAAAGTAACGAATGCAATATCAAAAATGGATAAAAAAAATATAATTGATAAAAAAATAATGGAGGGCAAATTATCAAAAAAAGATGTAAAAAAAATTAGCTTAAATTTAGAGTTAAATATTAATGATGTAAATGTAAAGTTAAAAGGCTTTGAAAACTATGACGATAATATCCAAATAGTGCTTGACCTTATAAATAATAAAATTATAGAAAATAAAGATATAGACGAGTATAATGTTATGAGCATTTATTATGATGAGTATATGGAGTTTATAAACGTATCGGACTTTAAACAAAATAGACAAAGACACAAAAAAGAATTGATAAACTATCTTAATTATTTAAGACAAATGACAATAGAATACGAGGGCATAGGATATGTAAAGAAACAAAAAAAATATGATGAAAAAGGAAAACCCATTAAACAAAAAACGGAAACCTTTAATATAGAATATGGTAGAGCTTTAATATCAAGTGTAAACCCTGAAAAATATAAAAATAGGGTATTAGTAGGTTGTGACGGAATGTTTATACAAGATGTTTTAAACGGCTCACTTTTTAAAGTGGATAAGTTAGCTTATGGAGGACACAACAAAAACAAACATAGACATTTATCAAACCTTATAAAATACTTGTCAAAAATAAGAAAAAACACATCTTTTTATTGCGATGATGAAACAACAAAAGAAAAGCAACTAATTGCAAGGGTAAGCGTAAAAAATATTTACGAAAATTCTAATTATCCTTTATTTAATAAAATAATAAATGATAGGCAATCATATAAAATAAAAGCAAAAAATGTGCTTGAAAAAGATTTAAACAGATTATGCGAAGAGGACGGAATATTAATTAATTGGAGATATGTTTTAAGTGGGAGTAAAGGAAAAAAAGGGGAGGAAATACCTTTTTATGATGAATATATAAACAAATTAAAAGCTAATCAATGGTATAACTCATTAATAGAAGTTCAATTTGATATTGAAAGTGTAAATTATAATACAACTGAAGAAGAACAAAGAATACAAACAGAAAAAGAAAGAATAGAAAGGGCGCAAGCTAACGCAAAAAAAATTTTAAACAGGTAGAGGGATAAACACCTCTACTTTTTTATTTTTATAATAGGGGTAAAAAAGGTAATCATAGTTAG
>PDWI01010863.1_pt1 | contig 10112 bp, 6 predicted proteins | sample 1430891 | NCBI WGS metagenome assembly PDWI01 (sample SAMN01162508, study PRJNA174530) | Oral metagenome, whole genome shotgun sequencing project. | biome: Marine environment; feature: Marine mammal; material: Swab sample of the gingival sulcus; isolation source: swab sample of gingival sulcus... | reverse complement strand
CAAAAATTAAAGAAAACTTAAGGATTTTTATTCAAGCAGCCCGGGACAGGAATGAAAGTCTTGATCATTTATTCCTCATCGGGCCGCCGGGCTTAGGAAAAACAACGCTCGCACAAATAACAGCCTTTGAACTGGGCGTTGAATGCAAAATCACCGGAGCTCCCGCTCTGGACAAACCGAAAGATTTAGCCGGTATTTTAACCACGCTCAGCGAGCGCAGCGTTCTCTTTATTGATGAAATTCACCGGCTCAAACCCGCCATTGAAGAAATGCTTTATATTGCAATGGAAGATTATGAACTGGACTGGATTATCGGGCAAGGGCCGGGAGCACGAACAGTACGGATTCCCCTGCCGCCGTTTACACTTATCGGAGCAACAACCCGTGCAGGCATGGTTTCAAGTCCGCTTATCAGCCGTTTCGGTATTGTGCAGCGGTTTGACTTTTATACTGAATCGGAACTTGCTTCTATTATAATGCGCTCCGCTGATATTCTTTCCATTAACATCAATAGCAAGGCAGCTTCTGCACTTGCCTGCTGTTCCCGCGGGACTCCCCGTGTGGCAAACCGCCTACTACGGCGAATGCGCGATTTTGCTCATGTATCCGGCAGCACTACTATTCAGGAAGAAACCGTTACATTCGGTCTGAAACAGTTGAACATTGACAGTCTCGGATTGGAAACCCATGACCGGAACATACTCCGCTCCATAATTGAAAATTACGGCGGCGGACCGGTCGGTGCCGAAACACTGGCTATTTCCATCGGTGAGTCGCAGGATACACTTGAAGATTACTACGAGCCGTATTTGATTCAAAGCGGACTAATACAGCGCACACCGCGCGGCCGTATGGTAACGGAAAAAGCATACCGACATTTGGGAATAACACCCCAAACAACCGCTCCTCAGAAAGATTTGTTATTTTAACGCATACATTTCACATATTTCTTATATATCAGCAGCCAATAAAATAACCACAGAAAAATCTCTTGACAAATAGAGATTTTACTCAAAATCTGATAGCAGGATCGATGAAATACCTTTTACAAAAAAAATATTCAAGGTATACTGTAACTGATTTTTTTGAGGAGTGAAATATAATCAATAATGCTTAATTACATACGGTCTTTTTTCCAAATGCTTACCGCCAATGCTCATCCGGGAGATATTGCACATGCAGGCGCGTGGGCAGTTATTTTAGCAGTAGTTCCAAAAAATAATTTATTGTGGTTTTTTTTATTTTTCTTAACGCTCTTTATCAGAATAAATAAAGGAACACTGTTTATTGCATTTATCGGATTCGGATTTATTGCACCGTTTTTTGACGGTATCATGAATGCCATCGGATATACGGTACTTTCACAACATTTCTTGCTGCCGATGTATACTCGTTTATACGCAACACCATTTGTGGGATTAACTATGTTTAATAACACAATGGTTGCAGGTTCTTTGTGTTTTGGACTCCTGTTATACATCCCCTCCTACTTCTTTTTTCGAGGACTTGTATATCTCTACAGAACATATCTGCACATAAAAATCATGCGAAGCACACCGGTTCGAATTATACTAAAAGTACCGATCATCCGCAAAATCTTTAATCCTTCGGAGCTGCTAGGGTAACTATTATGGAAAATGAAAACACAAACGCAAACAATACGGCAAACAAATCAGTACAAACCATTCCAAAAAAAATTACAGTTGAAGGAAAAACAATTAAACTGCATAAAATATATAGAAAAAAGTATACCGTTAACAGTGTAAAGAAAAAACTGTTAAAAAAAATCTTTATTACTGAAGATAAAAAATTTGTTGCCTCTTTTTTTATACCAACATCATCTGATAAAAACACGCCTGTTATATTTCAACATCAAAAGATCACATCTAAAAAAGACATAAAACGGCTCAATCTTATCGCAAAAGAAGTTGCTCATCAAAAAGGACGCATTAATTTTCTTCATATTCTAATTGCATTAGGTCTTGTTTGTGCACTAATGGTCGGAGCATATTTTTTACGGAATGTACTGGCAAAGAAAATACTGATTAGTAGTTCGCAAAAAATGTTTGGTGCAAAATGTGAAATTGAAACGGTAGATTTTAATATATTTGATACTCATTTATATATTAAAGACTATCGCGTCGCAAATAAAAATGCTCCCATGTATAATCTCTTTGAAATCGGCTTAGCAGATATTCATTTTAATTTATTAGAATTAAGCCGCCGCAAACTTGTTTGTAAGAATATTGCTATTGAAGATATTACCTGGAACACAAAAAGGAAAACATCAGGAGCACTACCGGCACCACAACCCCGTACTACAAAACAAAATCCTGTTGTAGCTTTAATAAAGAGCGAAGTTGATAAAGTAACATCAAAAGTATCAGCAGCAAGAGGATTTTCCGCAGTGAAAAACCAACTGGATCCCCGTGTTATTTTTGAACGGGAAAAAGCTGCATTCACTACACCGAAAATTGCTGCAGAAATTATGGAAACAGTACCGCAATTACGCGAAAAATGGGAAGACCGTGTACAAGCAACCAAAAAGCAAGCGGAAAAAACCATTGCAGTAGGAAAGTCATTAGCTTCAATTGATGTAGACGAAATTAATTCACTGCAAGAATTAGAAAAAGATTTGCGTAAAATAAAAAAAGCGATCGACACAATTGATGAAAACACGGAAATGACAAAAAACCTTATAAATACCATAAATAAAGATGCGTATACCGTAAAAAAAATGGTTAAATCGGCAAATACGGCTATTCGTCATGATGCAAATCATATAAAAGAAATTACCAATAAAATACGGTCGTTCAATCTTGACTCCGGCTCCCGTTTTATTTCTTCCTTGTTTGATTCTTTTGTTATCAACAGTCTCGGAACCCTCTATCCTTATGTTTCAATGGGATTAACTAAAATGCAAGACATGCAGGCTTCTGCTCAAGATAAACCGGAAACATTAAAAGACAAGGTAAAAAAACTTGAACGGCTCAAAGGGAAAAATTTTATTTTTGAAAAACATCCCTTACCATCCATTGTATTTCATTCAATAAGTTTATCGGGGCATGATCCGAATAAAATACTGCACTTAGGCGGTTCCATTAAAGATGTTTCAAATAATGCTGATCAACTCGGTGTGCCGATTCTGCTGAACATCAATGCTGCACACAGTAAATTGAAAGAAACATTTGACGGGATTGTCGATTTGCGCACCTACTCCGAAGAATGGCTTGACGGTTTGGTATCAGTTGACGGTATCACCGTTGATATACCGGCAGCAGCACAAGGGGTTCCAAGCTTACAGGGTAATACTGATGTCAGTTTGAATGTAAACATGAAAAAAAACCATGCTATATATATTAACGGGACTATGTCTGTTAATGATCCTGTATTACATTTGAACGAATTTAAGCCAAAATTAGTGCATACTATTTATAGCCAGATTCTGAGCGGTATTCATCATATTAATTTAGAGGTTGATATACATGTATTGGATAGAAAAACATTTAACATGCATATTACCAGTGATGTTGATGATCAAATAGCGGATAAACTTGAAAAAGAATTAAACGCCCAGATTACCAAAATAAAAAAGGATGTTGAAAAGCAATGCAGGTTGTTTCTTTCTGCTACTAAAAAGGAATATACTGATACAGTACAGGAATTCACATCGCTTGTTGCAGATATTAAAAACAATGAAAAAACGCTTGCGCATGTTGAATTGTTATTAAATGAAAAAGAAAAAGAAATTGAAAAGAAAATTGCAAATTACGGAAAAGAAAAAGTAACAAATGCGCTCAGAGATTTATTTTAATAAAGGTGCAGCACACAATAAATACTATTTGTTCTGTGTGCTGCAACCCTTTATTCAGCATCTTGTTGTTTGGAAAAACGCATTGATGCTTTTGAAGAGCCTACTGAAAAAATAATCCGCCGTTTTGCTTTCGGATTTCCATACACTCCCGGACTTTTTATTTTTGTCATATCTTTTGAATCAATGGTAAAAGAACTTGCAGTATGCACATAATCTACATTATAGGTATCTGAGCTATGCGGTAGTATAATATCAGCAACACTGCCACTAATAGAAAATGCACAAGAACGGACAATATCAGAATCAAAAATAATGTTCCCCCGCGCAAGATTGATAACACCGTTTTTTATAGTGTTTTTTATCATAGTAACATCACCGTCATTCATCATGGTCAGCAAATGTACAACTCGTAATTGTTTGATACTAATAGATGCTCGGTTTGAACGGAGTATACAACTTTCCAATAATAATTTTTCCGGAACATATATATAAAGAGTCCCTTTCGCCGGTAAAATTTCCCTTATTCTGAGCGTATGATTTGTTTCAATGCAAGAAAGCCGCTTTCCTTCACTTAATTCAAAACGATAGGTAATGCATTCTTTTTTTCCGGGTGCAATAACAAGATTAACACCGGACAACTCAATATCCAACGAAGCCGTTTTTTTCCGTGTATAGTTTAGTTCATGTGAAAATAAAAAAGGCACGGCAAAAAAAATACTATAGCAAAAAAGTAACGTTATTTTTTTCATACTATTTCTTCTGTTCATTCCAATAATGAGAATCAGGATATATCCGTTTACCAAAAACAGCACTGCCAACACGTACCAATGTGGAACCTTCTTCAATTGCTATTTCTAAATCTCCTGACATTCCCATTGACATAACATCCATAGAAACTCCGTCAATTCCTGTATCTACAATATCTTTTTGCAGTTGTTTTAAACAACGGAAACAACGACGAACTTTCTCCGTATCATCAGAAAATAAACCAATCGTCATCAATCCTTCAATTTTAAGATGCTCAAAAGGTGCAATCGTTTTTACCAGTTCAACGGCTTTATCAGGATGACAGCCAAACTTACTATCCTCCCCTGATGTGTTTACCTGTATCAATATAGAAATATACTTATTTTCACGGGCAAGCCGATCTTCAAGTTTCCGAGCTAGCGCACTATTATCAATAGACTGAATACAGTCTGCATACTGAATAGCTTCTTTTATTTTATTTGACTGTAAATGTCCGATAAAATGAGTAACATGCGGCACAGATGCCAACGGCGCATGCTTATCTTTGAGCTCCTGTATTTTATTTTCACCAATAAGAGTACATCCGCTGTTAAAAGCCTCCAAAATACGGTCAGGTTCTACTGTCTTTGTGGCAAGCAAAAGCTGCACTTCCTTGGGATTACGATGAACCTTTATACAGGCATTGTCTATTCTTGTACGGATCTCAGCTATATTTTTTTCAATACTATTCATATACACCACCAATAGAATTCAGTATATAACCGCACATTCATTTATGCAAGAAGCCACCCTTATTCTTATCAACCAAGAAAAACTTCAACCGCCTCATAGTGTCAGACACGATGAATGAAAAAGTAATTTATCTACTATTGACATGAGCTTATTTTTTATGGTATTGTATTGTCCTGTAATTCTCCCCGGTTGTGTAATGGTAGCACAGCAGATTCTGGTTCTGCTTGTGGGGGTTCGAATCCTCCCTGGGGAATATACTCTTATCTATTGTTAATCCAACATATTATTTGGTCCCTTCGTCTATCGGTTAGGACATGAGATTCTCAATCTTAAAAGACGGGTTCGATTCCCGTAGGGACCGTCTTTTTGATACATTGAATCCCATCATTTTTACTATAAACAGGCACTGTCAAAGATAATATTTTAACAGCGCTGTTTTATTTCCGGTTTCTTGAATCCGTCTATGATTTAAACACAGTAATGTCTTCAACAGTTTTTCGTTTCGGCATTACCGGTTCGTTATCTGCATAACCTACAGCAATAACACAAACAATATCTTGATCAGCAGGAATATCAAGACATTTTCTTATTTCCGGTTCATCATATATGCCCATAATCAAGGTCGAAAGCCCTAAGTCCTCCGCTTTTAAGCAGAGATTCATTGCCTGCATACCATGATCATAATATTGAAATCCATCTTTCAAATGTGTTTCATATTCACCATTACGCGTAAACCCGGAGCGTTTTGTTACTACTGTTGAAACAATCAATACGGGAGCATCAACAACACTCCGTGCATTAAAATCAGGCAAGTAATGTTGCACTTCCTCTCGTACAGCACCTTCAAGAACATAGTACCTCGATACTTGAGAATTTTTCCACGACGGTGCATAAATTGCAGCTTGAATAATTTCTCTTAACGCTTCATGAGACACTGAATCAGTCTTATACTTACGTACACTACGGCGCTTTTCCATACATGTCTGTAATTCCATAAGAAACACTCCTTCATTTTAATTACTGAAAAATATTTTGTCATGCAAATACCTATCATATTATTTTATTTCACCACGTTCAACAGAAAAAATATTGTCTTTTTTCTTTGCATGTACTTTTATATCATTAATCGGATTCCACTCAACCATAAAGGTAATGACCGGTTCAAAATCATAATAAATACGCGGCCCGTCTTTTTTTTGTTCCGGTTTAATATTACAATTAAATTTCATAGTCCAATCTTTCAAATAATGCGTCAGTCCAATATCAAATGATTGCAACTTAAAGCCGGATTCTTCCCGTTTTTTACGATCCCAAAAATAAAATGACTGCGCTAAATCAGTCATTATATTTGTATTACCGGGAATAGTAACCGGTAAATTAAGACCCCGTTGAAAATAACGCGCTAATACAGCATTACGGCTCGTAGTACCAAAAGAAAGATCCCAAAATTCATAAATATTAAAAATAACCTTAGGTGCAAACGTGAAATAACTATCGGTAATTCTAATAAGATTAATATGTAAGCGGGAAACAAGTGATGTTTTTAATTCAAGTCGGTTTTTCCATAAATATAATGCAAACGGATCGGATTCATTAGAAAATAAAAAACCGGTTGCCGAAGGAATAAATTTTTTTTCCGTACCATCAGGAACCCAGCCTTTTCCCGGTACTAATTTATACGGCATATTTTTACTATGCGTGTAGAAAGCGGAAAAATATTTCCATCCAAAAGTAACATGCAGCCGTTCATGCTTCTTTTCTTCAATATTGTAAATATACGTTTGACTTGCTATTATATGATACGGAAAAGACCAATCTAATTGTGTTTTTAAATTATCCCAATACCATTGTTTCTTTGCATTCTCTTTTTCATACAAGCGAGTAGATGCGGTGAATTTTCCATAGGGGAAACTTAATGTTAATACACTGCTGTAAGCAGCAAGAACAGGCGGTAAATTAGCAGACATCGTTAATGTTTGCTTATAGTTCTCTCCCAAAATCATTCCAAAAACAGAAGTACCTTTATGGTTTGGAATAAAATCTTTATCCCATTTTACGGTTTCTAATTTCCATGAAGGATGCTCATAGGTGCCGGTAAAGGTTGTTTTTGCAATAACTTCACTTATTGACCATTGCAGCGAAACCGGCTTAAACACATCAGTATATGTACATGGACGAACCGTAACCGTATTGTCATTTTTAAGTGTATAAACATTCGCTTTAAAATTGTTCAATTCTAATGTCGGAAGTTTTGCCGTATCTCTCACCCACGGATGTCTTTGATAGTTTCCCTTCCATAAAAGACTACTTGAAAGAGACAATAAATTTTTTGAATATGAAACAGAACCTTTTAATCCTGCTGTACCGCGGATTTGATAGTATTTTGATTCATAATCTTTCCAATTAATGTCATTCGGCGCGTCCCATTCCGATGAATCAAAAGTTGTTTCCTGCAATGCATTTAAATCACCGTTATATGTCAAAGAATAAGAAATAGTATTATCAAAATCTTTATCATACACAGGTTCTAATACAGGTACAAATGTATCAATAAACTCAGGTATATTCTTTTTTTGAATATCAGCCAGCCTTTTCTTATTTTCTTTAGCATCTTTTTTTTCATCCGTACGTTTTTCTTCATCATTGATTGTTTTTTTATCATCATCAGAATTATCTTTAAAGGGATTTTTTATTCCTTCAAGATCTATTTTTTTCTTCGTCTGTTTTTTTGATTTGAACATACTGTTAGATAAGAGTGTGCCGGCAATCGATATTTTTCCTTCAGGTTTGATAAGACGCGGATAAAAAAACTTTCGATGAGGGGCATAATCCTTTTCATATAACTCCACTCTTTCATTTTTCTTTGAAGAAAAATCAACTAATAACGATGCATTGTCTATACTGAGCCGTGTAACCCATGGACTTATCTGTTTAATCTGAGGGCGGACAGAACTTTTCAGTTTCCATGAATACGTTGATTCAGATGATATATCCTTTCCCTTCGCTAATTTGTCTTTATTCAAAGCATAATTGAACCAGTTCATACTTTCAGCACGGTCAAAGAAATCCTTCTTAAAGAAAGGATCGGAAGGAAATGCCATTCTTAATGAAAATTGTACCGGATTTTTTGAAATATTCATATTAAAATGCGCACGGTAACGGAACGGCACAGGGTATTGATAAAAAAAACCGTTATTATAATGACGCTCACCGTTTTGATCATAGGCTGTATAAAGAATACTTCCAAGAGGATACAGTGTACGCGACATTCCGAAATACAAAGAAAAATCAACGTGCTTTAAAGGATTATTTTTAGGAACCAGCTTTCCCTCAACACCAATGAGACCACCAAGCAATGCATAAGAATCTGCAACCAGTTTTAAATACGCCGGTTCTGTTCTTGTTTCATTTTCATCAAGATTTTTCAAAAAAAGACCATGCCGTTCTTGTTTTTTCAGTGTATCACTGCCAAGCAAAAAATTAGAAAATGAACTGCTTTCTTTTTCACTTTTTTCAAGCGGTTTACGACCGAGCAAATAGGTAGTCGTTTGAACAAAAGCACCTTGACGGTTACGGAACCCAAATACAGGATGAAATAACATTTCATCAGCAGGATGATAGAAAAACGGTAAATAAAAAATAGGAACAACACCGATTGAAAAATATCCGTTTGCAAAAGCGAGTTCACTTCCCGGCAACAGCCAAAGCCGTGTTGATGTAATTGACCATAAAGGATCCTCTTCTATATCTCCGGTACTGAGTACTGCATGTTTAAAACCGGTTGTTCCGCTTGAATCACGACCAACTGTATTTGAATGAACAATAAAAGGACTCTGTTTTTTTTTTCGAGGAGGCTGCTTTAATGTACCATCAATAAAAACACCTTCCAATTCTTCAATATTAAACAGCAAAAGCTCACCGAAAAATTCTTCTGCCTGCGTTGAACCGTTTTTTCGCGAATAATGAACATTACCCGCAGCTTCCATCGTGTTTTCAGAGCGGTTATATATAATCCTATCAGCTTCTATTGATGAAACGGTTGTTCCGTCTTTTACTGAAATTGAAACACCGCCGGAAAAAGAAATAATTTGATCTTTCTGTTTTTCGGAATCAACTGCTTTTTGAGCTTCTTCTACTGAAGTGTTTTTTTCATTCTTTTGCGGTTCTTTTTTTTCCGCTTTAGTATGAACAGGTATACTGTTATTTTTTTCTTCTGTTAATATTTTTTTTTCTTTATCTTTCTTTTTATTGTCGTTTTTTTTTGTAATTTTATCGTCAGCATTTGTATCTTTTTTTGTCCAGCGGGAATTATTTTCTTTTTTAAATAATTCCATAACCCGAACAGAATGAATTGTGATAATTTTTTTCTTTACAGAGCCGGCATCTTTTTTTTCTGAATTTTTGAAGGCTACTTGCGTTTTCTTTTTTGCTGCATCAGCCTGAGATGCAGCCGTATTGTTTTGTGCATATACAGTCTTTGTAGAGAAAAAAATAAGGAGAAGATAAAAAATGAACCCGTATGTTTTTTTCATCACCGCTTCTTTTTTCCTGCCTTTTTTGTTTTGGACAGAGTCTTGTTCAGCATTTCTTTAATATAATAACCGGTATACGAGGCTGAAACTTCTGCAACGGCTTCGGGTGTACCTTCCGCAACAATAGTTCCCCCGTTAACACCGCCCTCAGGCCCCAAGTCGATAATATGATCAGCCTGTAAAATAACATCCAGATTATGCTCAATCATTATGACTGTATTACCCTGATCGGTCAGCCGCTGAATCACTTCCATCAGCTGTTTTACATCCGCAAAATGCAAACCTGT
>PDWI01010862.1_pt1 | contig 10112 bp, 10 predicted proteins | sample 1430891 | NCBI WGS metagenome assembly PDWI01 (sample SAMN01162508, study PRJNA174530) | Oral metagenome, whole genome shotgun sequencing project. | biome: Marine environment; feature: Marine mammal; material: Swab sample of the gingival sulcus; isolation source: swab sample of gingival sulcus... | reverse complement strand
TCTTGTAATCCTTTTTATGCACACTTTTTCGTTGACCTACTCCACAACTCAAAATTTTCTTCTGTACAAGATGCCTACAAACATTGGAGAAATCATATTACTTCCTTTGGTTTGGGACAAAAATTAGGCAATGATTTTCCCGGACAAGCCGAAGGAAATATACCAACTGTTGAGTATTATAATAAAAAGAAAAAGAGAAAAAATTGGGTTGCTTTAAATATCATTTCCGTCTCCATAGGTCAAGGAGAACTAATGATTACTCCTCTGCAAATGGCAAATATGATTGCCGCAATTGCAAACAAAGGTTTCTATTATACGCCACATATCGTAAAATCTATAGGAAACAAGGGAAAACGTTCCGAATTTTTAGAAAAACATCAAACGACCATAGAAAAACAACATTTTGACCCTATAATAAAGGGAATGGAATACGTTATAAAATCGGGAACGGGAACTTCCGCTCAGGTTCCCAATATACGGGTTGCCGGAAAAACGGGAACCGTTCAGAATCCATCCGGCGATGCTCATTCGGTATTTGTCGCCTTTGCTCCTGTAGAGAATCCACGGATTGCACTTCTTGTTTATGTAGAAAATGGAGTTTGGGGAGGTCGTTATGCTGCACCTATTGCAGGATTATTGATAGAAAAATATTTGAAAGATAGTATCTCTGCAGAGAAAAAATGGGTAGAAAAACAAATGATTGAAACAAGTCTTATTCCTAAAAAAATAATCCTCAATGATAGCGATTACTAAAACTAAAATAGATACACTTACCATACTGTATTACATTCTACTCGTAGGTTGTGGGTGGTTGTCTATTTATATTGCTGATTTTCACGGAGACAGTATTGGTTTTCGCCATAATAATCAACAGCTTTGGATTGGTATTTCTTTCCTTGTTGCAGTCATTATTCTTTTTATCAACAAACGCTTCTTTTTCGATTTTGCTTATCATTATTATTTTCTGCTGATGCTTATTTTGGTATCGGTTATTTTATTCGGACAAGAAATAAATGGTGCGAAAGCTTGGTTTCAATTTGGTGGTTTTAAAATACAACCGGCTGAGTTTGCGAAGATTACTACCTGCCTTGCTTTGGCAAAATATCTGGATTCGAAAGATACCGTATTTCAGCATACGAAAACGACAATTATGGCATTGTCCATTATTGCAATTCCTTTGGGTATTGTCATCCTGCAAAATGATATGGGCTCTGCTTTGGTATATTGTTCCTTCTTTATTCCCCTTTATCGGCAGGGTTTTTCTCCGGTTTTATTCTTCATCGCATTACTAGCATTGCTCATCACTATTGCGACATTGAAATGGGGTGCTCCCATTGTTACCGGAATTGGCATCTTAATCGCGACTTTTATGTTGTTACGACTGCTTTCCAAAAAACGTAAACGTCTGATCGTATTACTTTTCGTCCCCATAGGACTTTATATCTTATCTTTCTTTTATTATCCAAAATCTAATTATTTACTCTACGCCTTTGTTTTGTATATTCTATTGTTTTTCTTCATTGCTTTCAAATTGGGAAAACAAATGATTACAAATAAATCCATAAAAAAGATTATCACTTATATAGGCGTCATAGGAACTGCGATACTCTCCTTTTCAGTGAGTTATCTTTTCGAGGTTTTACTCCAAAGACATCAAAAAGAACGAATCTTACAAGTAATTGGACAAGCAGAAGAAAGCTACAACATAATGCATTCAAAAATTGCCATTGCTTTAGGAGGCTTGAGTGGACAAGGTTTTTTAAAAGGAACACACACCAGACTTTCTTATGTTCCGGAACAAGAGACTGATTTTATTTTTACTACGGTCTGTGAGACCTACGGTTTTCTGGGAAGCAGTTTTATTATACTTTTATTTTTTCTTTTTATGATGCGACTTATTACGTTAGCCGAACGGCAAACGGCAATATATAGCAGAATTTACGCCTATGGAGTTGTTGGAATATTCTTTTTCCACTTTATGATTAATATCGGGATGGTTATCGGAATACTTCCCGTTATCGGAATACCTCTGCCCTTTTTCAGTTATGGAGGTTCTTCTCTTCTCGCTTTCACGATTCTATTATTTATACTCGTAAAGTTGGATACTAGGAGAGAGGATAGGGTAATTTAATGCCAAATTCTTCTTTGATTGCTTTTATTATTTCCCGAAAAAATTGGTTGAAATCCTCATTAAAGTCATTATACTTTCTGTACAAGATTTCCATTGCAAATTCCGTTTCATCCGGGAGAGAAGTGTGAATGCTCATTATTTTAAGCGTTTTCTCAATTCCATCAAAAGATTCGTATGTTACCAAGCGTTTACTTTGGATCAGGAAAGGCACAAGCTGTTGGGCTTTGGGGGGCATTTTGAAGTAATAGCCCGATAAAGTTTCGTGCATTTGATCTGCAAATTCAGAGAGTGAAATATGATGATACTTACTCCAGTTGATTGCAAGAAAATGATCGTAAAAAATATCCACTACCACTCCCGCATATTTCCGATATCCGGAACGTAAACGCTCCGTTCCGTTTTTTACCAGTTGATGTTTATCTGTAAAAGAATCAATAAAACGATGTAAGAAGACACCCTTCTGAACAGTCTTGCTATAACGTAAATATTCTTTCCCTTTGAGAGAATCTCCAAGAAAATTTCCCAAAATAATATCGGGTTTATTTCCGGAAAGATATAGATGGGCAAGATAGTTCATAAAATGTATCTAAACGCGTCTTAATACTTCTTCTAAGTTTTCAAATCTATGTTTATAGTCGTCTATGGCAAGTTGTATTACCATCTTTGCTTCTTCGTTTCCGTATATATGTGTAATTTCCACATCAGCCTCTATTCCGGGCATATCTTTATACGTAAGGAAATAATGTTTTAGTCTGTCAATAATAATGCTGGGACAATCGGAAACGTCGTTATAATCTCCGTAAGTAGCATCTCCGATTAAGACAGCTATAATTTTATCGTCAGCCTCGTTGCCGTCTAACATTCTGAAACCTCCAATAGGACGTACTGTTGCTAATAAATCTCCGTGGGCTATTGTTTTTTCAGTGAGAACACAAATATCCAAAGGATCGGCATCACCTTTTATATTATCTCTGTTTGCTTTTTCGGCGGCATAATCTCCCACTCCTTTCCCACAAAATGTTTGGGGTAAAAAACCGTACATTGCGGGAATCACGTTGGAGTATTTTTGAGGTCTGTCTATTTTCAAATAGCCGGACTCTTTGTCTATCTCATACTTTACCGTATCGGTGGGTACCATTTCCACAAAGGCAGTGCAAATCTCAGGAGCTTTGTCACCTACTTCCAATCCATGCCATGGATGAGATTTGTAGCGCAATCCCATCAGTCGCGCTATCGGATCATTTATCTTATTTCGCATCTTTTCATTAGTTTTCATTAGTATTGTTAGCAAAAATACGAAATGTTTGGAAAGAATAAAGTTTTCGGCGAAGGATTTTTATTCTATTGGCAATTTGTTCTTTATAGTTATAAGCTTTTTCTGTTTTTATTTTTATTTGTCATACTGAGCTTGTCGAAGAATGTATTACTTATTTGCAAAAAGTTTTCGATATTTTTTGTACACCTCAAAGATTTTCAAAATCTCTGAAGTTCATTCCGGAAATTTACAATAATTTGCTTTTTAGCAATATATTCAAAGCTCTCTCTGTGAGAAAGTAGAAGTTTGCCCGGTTTGTTTTTATAGTTTCACAGCTCCGAATAACTCAAAAGTATTAGCTGAAATAATTTCCACTTGATAGAAATTGCCAACACAAATATGTTCTGTTTTTTCAATATAAACTACAGGATCAACCTCCGGCGAGTCATATTCCGTACGTCCTACAAAATAGTCTTCTTCCTCATTATCAATAAGAACTTTAAGTGTTTGTCCTACGAAAGAAGAGGCTACTTCCTCAGCTATTTCTCCTTGGACGTTCATTAGCTCATCTAATCGTTGCATTTTTATTTTCGGAGGAACAGAATCTTTATATTGCTCGTAAGCATAAGTACCTTCTTCGTAGGAATAAGAAAAAGCCCCCATTCTTTCGAATCTCATTTCTTTAACGAAGTTTAGTAATTCCTTGAAATCTTGTTCTGTTTCTCCGGGGTGCCCTACGAGTAATGTGGTGCGTATGGCAATACCCGGGACTTCTTTGCGAATTTGTTCGATGAGTGTTTTTGTTTTCTCTTTGGTAATTCCCCTACGCATTTGTTTCAACATAAAATCACTGGAATGTTGTAACGCAATATCCAGATAATTGCAAATTTTATCATACTTTGCCATCAGGGGCAAAATCTCGTAGGGAAAAGCAGTAGGGTAGGCATAATGCAATTTTATCCACTCAATGCCTTCTATTTTTACTAATTCTTTCAACAAATCTGCGAGTCGCTGCTTACCGTATAAATCAAGTCCGTAAGAAGACAAATCTTGTGCAATAACAAGTAATTCTTTTACATTTTGTTGAGCAAGATATTTTGCTTCTTGCACCAAGATTTCAATAGGTTTGGAAGTGTGTTTTCCCGTGATTGAAGGTATTGCGCAAAAGGAACACTTGCGATCGCAACCCTCGGATATCTTCAGGTAAGCATAATGTGGAGGTGTTGTAAGCATACGCACTCCCACAATGTCCTGCTTATAATTCTTTCCTAATCGAGCAACAATTTCTTTCCCCTGAAATTTACCGAAAAAAGCATCAACTTCGGGTAAGGCTTCTACCATTTCGTCTTTGTATTTCTCAGTCATACAACCCATTACAAAGACATTCTTTGCCATTCCCCTATTTTTGGCTTCTATACATTGCAAGATTGTGTTTATGGATTCCTCTTTGGCGTCGCCTATAAAACCACAAGTATTTACAATCAACGTATCTGCGCATAAGTTTTCATCATCACAAACCACATCGTAATCGTTGGCAAGGAGCTGTCCCATCAACAATTCACTATCCACAAGATTTTTAGAACAGCCTAAACTAATTAAATTGATGCGTTCCTTTTTATGTAACGGCATAGGCTATTTTTACGAAAAAAGAGAATCTACAAATTCTTCTCTGTTAAATACTTGTAAATCTTCCACTCCTTCTCCAATGCCAATATATTTTACAGGAATTTGAAACTGGTCGGAAACTCCGATAACGACACCTCCTTTGGCTGTCCCATCAAGCTTTGTGATAGCCAAGGCATTTACTTCCGTTGCTTTGGTAAATTGCTTAGCCTGTTCAAAAGCATTTTGACCGGTAGAACCGTCTAAGACAAGTAATATTTCGTGGGGGGCGGCAGCGACAATTTTTTGCATCACACGCTTGATTTTTGAGAGTTCATTCATCAAGCCGATATTGTTATGCAAGCGTCCTGCCGTGTCGATAATAACAACGTCGGCATTGTCGTTTTTGGCTTTGCTCAAGGTGTCGAAAGCAACAGAAGCGGGGTCTGAACCTGTTTTTTGCTTTACAATGGATACTTCGGCACGTTCTGCCCAAGCCTCCAGTTGTTCAATCGCAGCTGCCCGAAAAGTGTCGGCAGCTCCTATTACGACCTTCCTTCCGTCTTTTTTCAATTGATGGGCAATCTTTCCTATTGTTGTGGTTTTTCCTACACCATTGATGCCGACAACCATTATCACATAAGGGTCTCCTTTCCCGTCAAGAGAATAATTTACTTCTTGAGGATTTTCTGCGAGTAATTTAACAATTTCCTCTTGTAATAAGCGTTGTAGCTCTTCCGTTCCCATATATTTATCTACGGCGACACGCTTCGTAATACGATCAATAATCTTCAGCGTAGTATCCACACCAACATCGGAGGTTATCAAAACTTCTTCGAGATTATCTAAAACTTCATCATCAATGGTGCTTTTCCCTGCAACCGCACGAGAAAGTTTTTTAAACACACTTTCTTTGGTCTTTTCCAGACCTTTGTCTAAATTTTCCTTCTCTTTTTTTTTGAACAACCCAAATAAAGCCATAACTATCAATTAAATTTGGTGCAAAAGTACAAAAAAATCAGAACTTTAGCCTCTTGAATTTGAGTACTATGAAAACTATGCTTATTTTTGCGAGAAGGTATAAACCTTAGAGGAAATCAGAGTATGGCATTAATCAAAAAAATAAAAGGAATTGAGCCGAAAATGGGACAAAATTGCTTCTTGGCAGAAAATGCAACAATTACCGGAGATGTGGTAATGGGAGATGGCTGCAGCGTTTGGTACGGAGCAGTAATTCGAGGAGATGTACACAGCATTCGTATAGGAAATAACGTTAATATTCAGGATAATGCAACCATTCATGCAACTTATAAAAAGTCGCCGACAAATATTGGGAATAATGTGTCTATTGCTCATAATGCAGTGGTACACGGCTGCACCGTTCATGATAATGTACTCATAGGAATGAATGCAGTGGTACTGGATGATGCGGTGGTTGAAAGCAACAGTATTATTGCTGCCGGATCTGTGGTAACAAAAGGAACGGTCGTAAAATCAGGAAGTGTATATGCGGGAATACCTGCAAAAAAGATAAAAGAACTGAGTGCAAAACTTTTGGAAGAGGAAATTCTCCGTATCGCAAACAGCTACGCTATGTATGCAAGTTGGCAAGGATCGGAGACCGATGAATAGCAGCACTATTCCTCCTTATTCTCAAGCAAGTAGTTTTTATTAAAGAAATTCATTGTCCGCTCGGCTCCTATGGTTGCAAAAGAGCGGATGATTTCGATTGATTTATCTATGAGTAAGGGCATATGTTCTTGTTCTTGTTTTTCCCACTTTCCGAGTACGTAGTCCACTTGATGCCCTCGAGAAAAAGCGTCTCCGATGCCGAATCTCAGACGCGCATAATTCTGATTTCCTAAAGTGTCATTTATATCTTTCAGACCGTTGTGTCCGGCATCACTTCCTTTAGTTTTTAAACGTAATGTTCCAAAGGGTAAAGCCAAATCATCTACAATGACGAGTAATTTATTTTGAGGAATTTTTTCTTTTTGTAACCAATAATTTATCGCTTTTCCGCTAAGATTAACATAAGTATTGGGTTTTAAAAGTTCAAAAATACGTCCTTTGAATTTATATTGAGCTCTTGCGCCGTAACGTTCTTCTTTAAAGTTTACTCCTGCTTTTTCTGCCAAAGTATCCAGCACACTGAAACCAATGTTATGACGTGTATTTTGGTACTCATATCCAATATTTCCTATCCCGACAATTAAATATTTCATTACGCTTAAATTGTATTTTCTCCTTTTTTGCAAAATTACAATAAAAAAACTCCCTCTAAAATATTAATCTTAGAGGGAGTTTTTAGTAGCAGTAATTTATTTACTCTTCATTCTCTCCTCCTGTTCCTTCTTCTTCATTTTCCTCCTCGTCAGCTGATGAGCCTGAACGTGCAGCTCTTGTTAATTTCACTTGAGCAACCACGGCTTTTGGTGAATTTACTATCTCTACATTTTCAAAAGAAAGATCTTCTACCAAAATACTTTTTCCCAATGCCAATTTTGTAACATTTACACTCAATACATCCGGAAGATTTTCTATCAAGGCTTTTGCTCTCAATTTACGAGTTGCCAAATGCAATTTACCACCGGCTTTAACTCCTTTTGCCAAACCTTCTGTTTTAACAGGAATTTCAACAATAATAGGAGTTTCTGCATTTACTCGAGCGAAATCAACGTGAAGAATTTCGTCTGATACAGGATGAAACTGAATATCTTTTACAATAGCTGTTTCTTTTTTTCCGTCAATTGATAAATTTACGATAAAAGTGTCGGATGTATAAATCAATTTTTGGAAATTTTTGCTTTCTGCAACGAAATGAACGTTGTCTCCTTTTCCATACAATACACAAGGAACTTTACCTTCTGTGCGAAATGCCTTTGCATTTTTTTTACCGGTTGTCTGTCTTACTTCTCCGGCTAATTCAAAAGTTTTCATAAAAATTTTTATTAAAATGTGCTACTCAAATTCGTCCACTCTCTTTATGTGGAGAATTCCCATTACACTTACGGTAATGAAAACGAGGGTGCAAAGATAAGTAATTATTCTAAAAATCCTTCACTAATAGATTGCCTTTTGTGAACATTAATAATTGCTCTTCCAAAAATTTCAGCTGCGGAAAGTATTTTTATTTTAGGATTTTCCTGTTTTAAAGGAATAGAATCTGTAAATAAAACTTCTTCTAAGCAAGAGTTTGCAAGGCGTTCGTGAGCTTCACCGGATAATACAGGATGTGTCGCAACAGCGCGTACTGTCTTTGCTCCGTTTTCTTTAAGCATTTCAGCAGCTTTTACAATTGTGCCGGCTGTATCTATCATGTCATCTACAATAACGACGTTTTTACCTTCTACATCGCCAATTACCTTCATTTCACCTACCACATTCGGACGCAATCTTGATTTGTAGCAAATTGCCATTTCCGCATTTAAAAATTTAGCATAAACATTTGCACGCTTTGAGCCTCCCATATCCGGAGAAGCAATCAGTAAATCTGGTAAATTCAACTCCTTGATGTAAGGAATAATCATACTTGATGCGTAAAGATGATCCACAGGAACATCTATAAATCCCTGAATTTGAGGAGCATGCAAATCCATTGTCATAATTCTGTCAACTCCGGCAGCTTCCAGTAAATTTGCCACCATTTTTGCACCAATAGCTACTCTGGGCTTGTCTTTACGATCTTGACGAGCATATCCGTAATAAGGAATTACAGCAATTATATTATAGGCGGAAGCACGTTTGGCAGCATCAATCATCAATAGAAGCTCCATTAGATTTTCTGCGGGAGCAAAGGTTGATTGTACAATAAATACATTGCTGCCGCGAACAGACTCATCAAAATAAGGCTGTATCTCTCCATCGCTAAAGCGCTGAAGTACAGTTTTTCCCAAGGGTAAATTAATGCTTTCAGAGATTTTTTTTGCAAAATACTCCGAAGCTGTCCCTGAAAAAATCGTCAATTTGGGAGGTGTAATTTGATCCATAGTTTTTTTATTTTTTATAAGCTTTTAGTTTGGTAAGAATAAAATAGTGTAAGCTACTAATATCTTTTACGACACTTATTACAAAAGTACTGATTTTTTTCTTTTTTGTGGAGCAATTTTTACTTTAGATTCTCCATTATGGAATTTATATAATCAAGTAGTTCTTCTCCTCCTTTTCTTTTCAATGAAGACGAGGTAAAATAGGGCGGCAGCTCTTCCCAAACTTTTAGCATTTCATTTTTATAATTTTCTAAATTCTTATGAAGTGCAGTATGAGAAATTTTGTCTGCTTTTGTGAAAATAACAGCAAAAGGAATCTGATGTTCTCCCAACCATTCCATAAACTCCAAATCAATTTGCTGCGGCTTGTGTCGGCAATCTACCAAAACAAAAAGATTGGTTAGATTTTCACGTTGAAGGATGTATCCTTCAATAATGCTTTGCAATTTTTTTCGAGATTTTTCGGGAAGTTTGGCATAGCCATAGCCGGGCAAATCTACCAAATACCAATTATCGTTGATAATAAAATGGTTAATAAGCTGTGTTTTCCCCGGAGTTGATGACGTCTTTGCCAGATTTTTGCGTCCAGTTAACATATTGATGAGTGAAGATTTACCCACATTTGACCTTCCGATAAATGCGAATTCAGGTAAATTAGTTGCAGGGCATTGCTGCACCTTACTATTACTCATTACAAATTCAGCTGTTTTTATTTGCATCTTTTTTTCTAAGAAATATAAACTTCCAATATTTTTGCCGACCCTTTTGGAATAAGATTTACCTTGTCAATTGAGGCAGGAATAAGTGCGGTTTCACCTTTTATCATATTTACATTTCCGCCTTCGGTATGAAGAGTAAGCTCACCCTCTACACACATATAGATTATGAAACTGTCAAGTTGGTGATAGTCTTGTATCTTTTCAGCAGTTATTTCGATTAAATTAGTCGTAAAATACGGACACTGTACCAAGGTGGAAACTTCGTTCTCTTTGGTAACATAATTTGTTAGATAATCTTTATGGTATTCAAAATCAATGGCTTCTAAAGCCAAGTCTGTGTGTAGTTCACGACCTTTGCCATTGTCATCCACTCTATTCCAATCAAAAATACGATATGTAATGTCTGAGGTTTGTTG
>PDWI01028718.1_pt1 | contig 10114 bp, 9 predicted proteins | sample 1430891 | NCBI WGS metagenome assembly PDWI01 (sample SAMN01162508, study PRJNA174530) | Oral metagenome, whole genome shotgun sequencing project. | biome: Marine environment; feature: Marine mammal; material: Swab sample of the gingival sulcus; isolation source: swab sample of gingival sulcus... | reverse complement strand
CGCTTTTCATAACGAAAATCTCTGCGGATTTTAGGTATTATCAAAAGATGAGTAAAAAACCTTTTACTTTCTTATTAAGAACGCGGTTAAAAGCGCTCTAAAGAATGCATAAGATTCTTACAAGAAATCATCAAAATATTGTGCAATTTTTTTGAATAAATGTATGCGATCTCTACCTCTTACATTATGTCCGTGTCCGGGATAAATGAAATAATCCACCAACACATTATGATCTACACAAGTTTTTATAAATTGCTGTGAATGTTGCCAAACTACTGTTGGATCTTTCGTACCATGAATAATCATCAAACGTCCTTCTAATTGATCCACTTTATTTAATAAGCTATTATTTTTATAGCCTTCAGGGTTTTCTTGAGGCGTATCCATATATCTTTCGCCATACATTACCTCATAGTATTTCCAATCAATAACAGGTCCTCCGGCACAAGCTACTTTAAAAATCTCCGGATAATTAAGTTTTAATGAAATGGTCATAAAACCACCATAACTCCAGCCATCCACACCAATTCTATTACTATCCACATAATCCAATGTTTTTAGATAGTCAATTCCAACTAACTGGTCAGACATCTCAACTTCACCTAATCTACGATGTATGGTGCTTTCAAACTCAAAACCTCTGTTGGCTGAACCTCTGTTATCCAATGTAAAAACAATATATCCTTTGTTAGCCATTTTATTTAAAAACAAACCGGCACCACCGCCAAAGCGATTGTTCACCAACTGCGCATGTGGCCCACCATATACATATACCAATACAGGATATTTTTTTGTTGGATCAAAATCAAAAGGTTTTATCAAACGATAATACAATGTGGTTCCGTCTTTTGCTGTTAGGGTAGAAACAGTGGTTTCACCCATTTTAAAATCTTTTCTTGGATTTTTATCGGTCAATAGGGTTTTTAATACACGACCTTTTCTGTCCAACAATCGATACTCCATGCCCATCTCCATATTGGTGTAAGCATCCAAGATATACTTGCCATTATCACTAATCATATCCGTATGCGTTCCCTCAATGCCTGTTGCATCTTTCACGGTTTTCTTTTTAAGGTCTAATACAAATAAGTCGCGATTCAGCGGACTGTTCTTTGTGCCGTAAAACCATACTTTCTTCCCATCGTCCGATATTTTCTTAATATCATTTACAATCCAATCTCCTTTGGTTAATTGGGTAATCAATTTTCCATCGGTATTGTACAAATAAAGATGCTGATAACCATCTCTTTCGCTAAACCAGATAAACTGATTAGGGTTGTTTGGCAAGAAATGTAGCAAATGTTCAGGCTCTACATAACGGTCATTCTTTTCTTCAAATAATGTCTTGATAAATGTTCCGTCAGTAGCGCTAAACTGATTTAATCGCATATGGTTTTGCCCACGATTGAGTTCTGCTACATAAATATATTTTTCTTCCGGTCCCCAAGTGATATTGGTATAATAATCTTCCTTTTCTCCTTGAGTATCCAAATAGATTACTTTATCGGTATTTACATGATAAACGCCCACTTTCACCTGATGGCTTTCCATGCCGGCCATCGGATATTTTATATTTTCCAACTCAGCTACTCTTGCAGTAGTTTTTACCAAAGGATAATTGGAAACCATTGTTTCATCTTTATGATAAAAAGCAAAAGCATCTCCTTTAGGCGCCCAAAAGATCCCTTTGTAAATCCCGAACTCACTTCTATGTACAGAAGTTCCATTTACAATACCCGGAGTAGTATCAAATGTAACTTGTTTTTCTTTTTGACCAACCGTTACAAAAATATTTTGTCCTTTGGTATAAGCTACGTTATGGGTTTTTGGCGCAATATCTGTATTTTCAGCTTGCTTATCATAGCTGTTTAATACTTTTGCCTTTTTATGTTTAATATCATAACTCCAAATCTTATAATCCCGGATAAAAGTAATCGTCTCAGGGTTAGTCCAGGTAATGCGAGGCAATCTTTTTAAGCTATCCAATCCCATAGGCACTAAAACCCGGTTTAAATCAGAAGTAGAAATTACCACTTCCTTTTTCAGTTTTCGGGCATTTACTTTCCAAAGGGTATCATTTTTAACAAATGAATAATAAGTACTGTTTGGAATCCAGTCTAATCCCCGAATGCGACTTGCATAAAAATCAGGATTTAAATAATCTTTCCACTCCAACTCTTTTTGTTGAGCCATTCCTGCAAAGGAAAAAATACTTACCCATGCAATTAAAAATAGTTTCTTCATATGATTAAATTTAAATTAAATATCTGTTCAATTAACAATTAGTAATGAGTTAATTAGCAATTAGTTAACCCTTCTCTCCCTTCTCCAGGATAGATTACCTCTCAGCTTGGATTTTACTTTTCATTACCATACTATCTTCCATCTTTTAACTCCCCACTTCCTACTTATCTTTCTCTTCTTCTACCTTATTCAGTTTATAATCTTTCAATACTGCTTCTAATTGTAATATCTTGTTTTTCTTTTTTTGTCCCGGTGCATATACAAAAGCATCTAAATTCACCAAGCGATTATTAATGCTATCAAAAAAGGTATAGTTAATAAAAGGGCCACCCATAAAATCATTTTCCAACTCCCACCATCCTCTTGTAACGATGGTATATCGGTTATTGATTTTTTTTGTTTCACGAGTTACCGGAAATTCTTCAGAAATTTTCATATACGAACCGTCAGAAGGACCCGGAATATGCATCCGGGTCATGGCATTGCGTCTTAACATGATTTGTTTCTCCGAAAACTGACTTTCTTGCTTATACGGTTCAAACTTTATCATAATGCCTTGGCTGTAATCTTTGGTTTCTCGTCTAATCCATACAAAATCAGACATGGATTTAGCCATATAATATCCTGTAGGAAGGGTAAGTGAGATGCCATATTTTCGCATTAAATTATTGCGTAAGGTTACATCTTCGGCAGATTTGAAGGTTAATTGGATTCTTCTCAATTCACTATCATGATACATGCGGAAGAAACTCCATTTGTATTCATTAAATAGCTGATAAAAATCTTTTTGAGTCGGAGCATTAATCTTAATAACCCTTTGCGGATAAGCCCACACATCTGTTTTGGTTTCTATATGAGGTTTTGAATAATCGGCATTAATGTCAACTACAAAAATATTCCGATGTTTATTAAACATGTTATTACTTAATGAATTTAGATTCACATTAGGCAGTGTGTAGTAAGGTTCTGCCTGTGGAAGTCCGGGATAGGGTTGTCGAAAGAAAATTTTTACTGTATCACCTATAGCGCCCTCCCAAAATCCTTTATTCATTACCACAAGTATTTCGGATGACGTGCCTACAGAATGTGGCAAATGACTTTTTCCATCTTTTTTCTGACTATTGTTCTGACATGAAAATAAGGATAGCAATGAAAAAAGAATAATATATAACATGTACTTTTTCATGATTCTTTCTTTTTAATCGACAAATATACATGGCAAAAGTACATGATTTTTTTGAAAAACATAGCTAATGATCAAAGACTTGAAAAGTTCAAGCATCCTCTTCTATATGGCACTACTTAATCAATTTAAAATAATCATTAAAATCAATATTTAATAACTTTTGCAAGTTCTGTTCTGTCTCTTTCAAACAAAAAACACCAAGGGTTAACTGCGATTTATAATCAAAGATAGCCTCATATAATACTTCCGTACATTCACCTTTAAGCTTTTTAACATCAGGTTCATAACGTGATTTATCTATGTTGGTACCATTATAGGCAATTAAAAAAGCAAAGTTATCATCCTGATATTTATTCCAAATCTCTCCCCAATCCGGTGTTTTCCCTTCCTTAAAACATTGATATGGATCTAATCCTATGGCATGATAAATTAAATTACCAAGTCCTACACCTCCGTATCTCATTGCATTAATTTCCACCGGAATAAATTCAGTGTCGTACTTAAATTCTGCATGAAGCACAAGATTCTTAACCTTTAAAATATCATTTAATTGCTTGAAAAAAGTAACGGCTTTGTCATACGTTTTATCAAAAACCGCTTTACTGGAATAGTATAGCATGTGTAAATAATCCGGTATTCTCGGCATCGGGTGATGGTAAATATTCACAATATGAGGAGTTCCATTCTCATCGTAAAACATATCTACAGCATACTCTTCACCCTCAATATAATCCTCTACAACAAATTCATTTTTCGACAACATCTCTTCAGAAAAAACACTATATGTTTTTTCAATTTCTTGGTGAATTTCTTTTGATAACGATTGTAAATCCGTTTTTTCATCAATGGTCTTTACTGCAATACCAAAAAAACCTTTCGAGGGTTTTATGATGGTTTTTTTATCAATTTTTAAATTTACAATGTCATCAAATGCTACTTTTTTAAATTGATAATTGGGATAAAGTTGTGATACAATCTCTCTAAATCTAAATTTATCTTTTAATACATTAATGGCATTCTTCTTTGACTCATCCGTCAAAGCTTCCCTTACAATTTGAAGAGAGGCTTCAGAAGTGATGCACACTTTATCGTTGGGCTTAAATTGGAAACTTCCATTTTTAATATCAGTGTCTTTTAACATTTTTAGCCCTTGGTTTTTAGGCAATGTTTCCAAAGCGCCTGACTCCGATTTTTCCGGAGACACTAAATATAATGTATCTGTTGAGTTCATGTTTAATTTTTTCTGTAAGTTAAATAATTAATATTTTTTCCCTTTCAGCCAATCAATTCTTCGGCGTTCTTTTTTAGTAGGCCTTCCCAAACCTTTGGGACGAAACTCCATATTGGTCTCACGTATTTGTTTGAGTTTATCATATTCTTCCTGTGGCGTAATATCTTCGTAATATTTTGTTGCCAAAGAAAAAGAGACTCTTTTTTCAATTAAATCAATAACCCGCAATGTTTTTGTCATGTTTTCAACACGAAAAGAAATGATATCATCTATCACTACCTCTTTTGAGGGTTTTGCATCTATATTATTGATGATTACCCTACCTCTTTTACACGCATCAGTAGCCATACTTCGGGTTTTATACATCCGAATGCTCCATAAATTGGCTTTTTGTTTTTGAATTTACACATCTGATTTAGATACAAAGCGATTTTTTCAATTAATAATGTGCAATTAGTAATTATTTTACCACCGCACCGCTTCGACTCCGCTCAGCGACCGGCTGACGCACTCCAGTCTCCGGTATCCCGTCTTCGGTCTTCCGACCCCTTCATTTATAATTTTATACACACACTATTTCGTTCTAAAAAAAATATCCACGGGCACTCCGGTAAGGTGATACTCTTTTCGCAATTGATTTTCCAGAAATCGCTTATAATCATCTCTAACATCTTTAGGATAATTACAGAAAAAAGCAAATACCGGATAAGAAGCCTTAAGTTGCGTACAATATTTTATTTTAATCTGCCCCCCTCTTGAAGTCATTGCCGGTGGTCTGTTTTTGATAATCGGCAACATATAATCATTAAGCTTGGAAGTGCTGATTTTAAAAGATTTGGCATCATAAACCTTTTGCACTTCTTCCAGCACTTTAAAGATTCTAGTTTTATTAATTACAGAGGTAAATACCACCGGAACATCCCGGAAAGGCTGTAATTTCATTTTTACCGACTCTTCAAAATTCTTGGCCGTATTTGTATCTTTCTTCACTAAATCCCACTTGTTGATTACCACAACCAATCCTTTGTGATTTTTCTTGATGATATGAAAGATATTCATATCCTGCGACTCAATTCCTTTAGTGGCATCTAACATCAGGATACACACATGACTTCTTTCAATGGCTCTTACAGCTCGCATGGTAGAATAAAACTCAATGTTTTCATTTACCTTGCTTTTCTTTCTCAAACCGGCCGTATCTACCAACATATAATCAAACCCAAAAGCATTATATCGCGTGTGAATAGAATCGCGTGTAGTACCGGAAATCGGTGTAACAATATTGCGTTCTTCTCCTATCAAAGCATTAATTAATGAAGATTTTCCCACATTCGGTCTTCCTACCACAGAAATGTGAGGAATATCTAACTCATCTTCGGGCTTATCATCCGTCATCTCTTCAATTAATTTATCCAACAGGTCACCGGTTCCGCTTCCATTAATTGCCGAAATGGTATGAACTTCACCCATTCCCAACGCATAAAACTCCTGTGCAGATGGGATTAACATACCTGTATCTACTTTGTTAGCTACCAAAAACACTTTTTTCTTATATTGACGTAATAAAGCTGCTACATCTTTATCAAATCCGGTCAATCCATCTTTTGTATCCACGAGGAATAACACAATGTCCGCTTCTTCGGCAGCAATGGAAACCTGCTTTCCAATGGCTTCCTCAAAAACATCATCAGACCCTTCAATAAATCCACCGGTATCTATTACCGTAAATTCTTTTCCATTCCAGATGGATTTTCCATAATGGCGATCACGAGTTACACCAGCGGTTTCTTCCACAATGGCATTTCTTGACCCTACTAATCGATTAAACAGTGTGGATTTCCCTACATTCGGTCTCCCTATAATTGCTACAATATTTCCCATTTTCTTTATTTTTATTCAAAAGAATATCCAAATTTCTTTAAAAGGTTGTCATCATTACGCCAGTTTTTCTTTACCTTAACGGTAATATCTATGAAAATATGTTTATCGACAAACTTCTCGATTTCCTCTCTCGAAGCCGTTCCCAAGCGCTTGATGGCATGTCCTCCTTTTCCTAAAAGAATCATTTTCTGTGATTCTCTCGCTACAAAGATAGTAGCTTTTATACGAATAATGTCATCTTCCTCTTTATACTCTTCAATAATTACCTCTGTGGAGTATGGAACTTCCTTCTTATATTGTGATAAAATCTTCTCCCGAATAATTTCGGCAATAAAAAAACGAAGGTTCTTATCCGTCAACTGGTCTTTGGGATAATAAGGAGGATGTACTGGTAATAACTCAACGATTTTATCAATAATATGCTCCATATTAAACTTATGCAACGCGGAAATCGGTAAAATTTGAGAGGAAGGGAATATATTTTTCCAATATTGAATGATCTCTTCGATAGATTGATTCTTGGTGAGCTTATCGATTTTATTAATTAAAATTAAAAGCGGTTTTTTAGAGCGATTTATTTTTTCAATAAACTTTTCCTCAAAGTTTTTTTGTCCCAATTCAATCATGATGACAAAAATATCGGCATCTTCCATGGCTACATTTACAAATCCCATCATTTTTTCCTGTAATTTGTATTGAGGCTCCAAAATTCCGGGTGTATCCGAAAAAATAATCTGATAATATTCTTCATTCAATATCCCATGAATGAGGTGTCTGGTGGTTTGTGCCTTGGCATTGATAATCGACAATTTCTCTCCGACTAAAGCATTCATCAAAGTACTTTTTCCTACATTTGGATAACCAATGATGTTCACAAATCCCGCACGATGTTCCATAAATTTAAAATTAAATGATTAAAACAAAAGTACAAAAAAGAATAATATATTGCGGAGTGGAGCAGTGGTAGCTCGTCGGGCTCATAACCCGAAGGTCGTAGGTTCGAGTCCTGCCTCCGCTACAACCTTAAACCGTTAAAGCGATGATTTTCAAAGTTTTAACGGTTTTTATTTTGTTATAATCCCCTAAAAAGTCCCTAAATTCCGAAAACTGCCCTTTTTCGGGGTGTTTTTCCATTTTCTTGAATACAAAAAAGCCCTACCAAATGAATTGGCAAGGCTCTGAAATTTCAAATTACATTTATTCTTATTCGCTCATGGCATCGTTGAGGTTGTCCAGTATTTCCATTTCTTCAAATGGCATTAAGCTTTCAGCAATTCCCAAACACTTTGATATATCATATAAATTACATTCCGGCGTTCGGCTGTTTATTAATTCCGACCCCCATAAATTACTCATCCCCTCCAATGCCATACGTGCCACTCTTATAATGTTGTTTATAAGATATATTTTATCGGTCGGCTCTTCCAGTTTATCATCTCCTATATGTGTTGGTGATAACTCTTGTAAATACTTTAATTCCTTAAATACTTTTTCGTTTTTCTCTTTGGTATTCATAATACTTTGATTTAGGTATATAAAAACCCGTACAGGTTAGGTGTCCTACGCTCAAAGTAAGCGTTACAGTGCTTTTGCATACTGCCACCATACCATACGGGCAAAATATTTGCTTCAATATTCATATTACTTTGATTTAGGGAGTACAAAAGTAGTGAATTTGGTTAAATTTTATACCTTTGGGGTAAATAAATATAGCTTTGTTATGGTTGGAGTCTTTGCAATCCTTTTAATGTTATGGTTTGTTATTGCTGTTACATGGTTGTTTTTTAAGTATTTCGGGGAATATATCTTATATATTTTATTTTTTCCTTTTGCTCCTTTTATTGCATCCTATAAAATCCGAAAAGATAAGCCGGTTATTGCTACCCTTATCGCTGTGTTGTGGGGGATTTTTTATGCTATCTTAGTACTTATCCTTTTGCTTTAGAATTTATATACTTTCTTTGGCTTTTCAAAATACATACAAAAAGCCCTGCCAAATGATATTGACAAGGCTTCTTTATAAAAAAACTGAAAGTCAATAATATTGAATTATCGACCCAGTATTCACCGAATCCGTAGAATCAGTAATACAAAGATAGTTTAAAATTATTTTAAAACTAAATAAATTACCAGTTAATTTTTTGGTAAGTAACGTTTAATATTGTTGCTCCAATGCCTTTATTTCAGCCTCTACATCCGTAGATAAAGCTTTGTATAATGTTTGTCGACTGATAAAGAATTTGGGGTAAATGTATTTTTTCCAAATTCGGGTAATGGGAATATCATTACAATCATATTTCTCAAATTCTGCAAGAATATCACGATACCTTTTTAGGGTATTTAATCGCCTTCCAATATTTTTCCTTGAAACCGTTGACATAACGCAAAGATAAGCTTTTTTTAGCAAAAACCTTTATTAACCAAATAACAATGGGCTTTCAGGCTTTAATGGGAATATACTACCATATCCAATCCAAAAGCGTAATAAAGGTAAAATAAAAGCCACTTCCTTAGCTTAAAAATGGCAATTAAATGGTAGTAAATAGTAATTAATGTACATTCCGTTTTTTTTCGGGCTTTTTTATATTATACCTGTAAATCATTGTTTTTCAATGTTTTTTATGTTTTTTCGGACTTTTTTATATTGTACATTTTGTTTTATGCCCCTTATGAAGTTATTGTTTATATTATTTGTTTTTTCATTGCTTTGTGTTGGTTTTTTTAATATTTAAGCTGTTTATTTCCTTTATCAATTGCTTTGCTCTGTAACTGGTTAAAGTTATGGGCTTGGCATTTTTTCTGTATGTTACAATTACCTCACTTACTTTCCTTATCCAGTTTCCAGTTGTATGTATTTCGGATTGGCTCAATGTGTCGGTATAAGCCACACCATTGGCTTTGTATGTTACTGTTAATGTCATATTCCGGCGGTTGAGGTTTTTTAATAATTTCTCTAAATGCTTTATCTCTTGTTGCTTTTTCATCTGTCGGGCTTTTTTTCTTCTTTTGTTTGTCATTTTGTTATTACAAGCCTTACCACAATACAGGGCATCCATTCTTTTATGATTGATGTTAGTGCCACATATACGGCAATGCCTTGTTTTGGATTTTTGGGGCTTTTTGGGCAATTTTTTTATTGTCTTTTGATATTTGATTATTTGGACTTGAAAATCGCTTAAAATTCGGGCAATCTTTATGGGCTTTTTAGTTAATTTTTTCCTATCTATTTCTAAGGGTAAAATGCATACGTTATAACCGTGTATTATATCGGTTAAAACGTATGCACTTTTCTGCTGTCGTGTTTCTTTTATAGGTCGGTTAAAACGTATGCACTTTTCTGCTGTCAATTCTTCCCATTTTTCAATGATTGATGTGCGGATTTCTTCCTTTGTAGTAGAACCGTATTGGCTCATCAACTTATTAAAACGTTTCTTTGCTCTCATACGTTGTTCCCTATTAAACTCTGTCCAGTTTCGAGGCGTAGCACAATATAAAATCCTCCTTTGTTGTATTGGGGTTAAATCTTTTAAATTAATGCTTTTATCATAGTAAATGGTATTATCCCACTTTTC
>PDWI01010861.1_pt1 | contig 10114 bp, 4 predicted proteins | sample 1430891 | NCBI WGS metagenome assembly PDWI01 (sample SAMN01162508, study PRJNA174530) | Oral metagenome, whole genome shotgun sequencing project. | biome: Marine environment; feature: Marine mammal; material: Swab sample of the gingival sulcus; isolation source: swab sample of gingival sulcus... | reverse complement strand
TATTGCTTCCATCATTGTTGGCGTAAGCACATATCGCGCCTCTTGCTGACTGCTGCCATAAACCGAAAATATTTTTTCAAACTCCGGATTTTCTAATTTTATAAGCTCGCCGTAATGTTCTACATTCGTTTTTTCTTTACCCAAAAGATTGGCATATTCCTTTTCGGGAACTACAAAAGTGCTTTCATTCAGATGCTTATTAAACTCAGCTACAAAGAATAAACCTTTGAACACTGTTGTATAAAATTGCAATATTTTTTTAATTCCTATACCAATATCGCCTACATAAGCACCCTCAATATCACCATTTTCATCTTCCAACGATTTTGAAAATTTTTGAGATATTTTTTTCCAACGTTCTAACTGCAACACCCTTTTCAGATTATCCTCGTACGATATGTATTTTTTTCGCCGTTCTGCTCTTACTACTATTTCCGAAAATCCAAACGGCGTTTTGTCGATAACGCCACCCACATAATCCTCGCCGTCATACACATCGCATCTTGTGTGTGTAAGTCGCGAGTCTAAATAATCTTTGCCCGACACGCTTTTGTTTGGCGAGTAGGTAAATTCAGGATTTAGATAGGCTACCAATTTTTTCATAACCCTTCTTTTGAAGTGCCGCTGATAATTTTGATACATCGACACGGCTTGTGACAACACAATTATCCACACAAAAAATACAAAAAACACAAACCACCCATAAAGAGCAGAATGTCCTTCAAAATCAACATTGCCATTCAGCCACCGCGCCAAAAGAATTATTGCGATAGCAACGACAGTAGCTATAATTGTTTTAAATTTTTCCTTATTCGTATTTTTCCGATATGTTTCTAATGAGGATATATCGCCTTGCAACTCACTTACGTAGAAGTTTTTTAATTTATCTTTAGATTTCATTTTGGTAATTTGATATTTTTGAATGTGGTAATACGGCAATATGCTGAAAATTAACAGATTGCCATTTTTCTTTATTAACCGCAAAGGACGCTAATTAACCACCAATCTATTCGGAAAATATTCCGACAAAAGAGAACTGGTGTCAAGTCAATCATCATTTATCGGGTAAACAGAAATGTTATTTATTACATTATGGGATTGAAGTTGGAAGACCGAAGACCGAAGTGTCGCGGTCAGCTTGCTTCGGTCTTCGGTCTTCCGACCCCAATTTACGATTGTAGATAAAACAACACTTTACACGCCAATTAAGATTTGACTTATTGCTAGCGCTCTTTGCGAAATCTTTGCGTCCTTTGCGGTTCGATAATGCTTAGCATTGAATTAAAACAAGTCTTTCACATTTACATTTTGACGCTCGGTATCATCAATTTCAAACACTTCTTTGTGCTCCAACTTCATAAACCCTGCAACAATATTGTTGGGGAAAATTTCTATCGAATTGTTAAAATCGGTGATAACGGCATTGTAGGTGCGACGTGCTGCTGATATTTGTGCTTCAGCCTCATTCAGAGAGCGTTGTAGATTAATGAAATTTTCATTTGCTTTTAATTCTGGATAGTTCTCAACAGCAACCATAATTCCTTTCATGCTCGTAGAAATGGCGTTGTCTAATGCTACTTTTTCATTGTTCGACAGCTTGGTGTCTGTCGCTTTTGCACGCATTTCGGTTACTTTTGTAAGAAGCTCCTTTTCGTGAGTAGCATACTGCTTAACTGTTTCTACAAGATTGGGAATTAGGTCGTAGCGTTTTTTCAGCTGAACGTCCATTCCGCCAAAAGCGTTTTCTACTTCATTGCGTTTTTTCACCAAACTGTTATAAATAGAAATAACTAATAAACTGATAATTGCAACAACTGCAATAAAAATTGATAAAGTAATAATGTATGACATAATTTTTAAAATTAAATGATTAAATAATGTTAGTTATATTGGTTAGTCTTCGTAATGACCACATACAGAAAGTATTGATACTCTATTTTCTTTATCAAAAATTTCATACACCATTCTGTGCTTGTGGTCAATTCGTCGAGACTAACCATTCCGTTCTACAAAGTTGTTCAAAACTCAACCTTAGTTTTCTTCCGGCGAAATTGCCTTGTAAACGATACCTGCTAATATAGCTCCAACAATTGGGGCAACCCAAAACAGCCACAATTGCTCTAAAGCCCAACCTCCGGCAAAAATTGCTTGGCTTGTGCTTCGAGCCGGATTAACCGACGTATTGGTTACAGGAATGCTTATCAAATGAATTAATGTCAAAGCCAAACCAATAGCTATACCCGCGAAACCCTTAGGTGCTTTTGAGTGTGTAGCTCCAAGAATGACTATCAAGAAAATGAAAGTCATAACAATTTCGGTAACCAAAGCTGCCAACATGCTATATCCACCCGGCGAATGTTCGCCGTAGCCGTTTGAAGCAAAGCCGCCAAGTTCAAATCCGGATTTCCCGCTTGCTATCAAATACAAAATGCCGGCTCCTGCTATTCCACCAAGCACTTGCGATATGATGTAAGGCAATAATTCCTTGGAATCGAAGCGTCCGCCCATCCACAAGCCTATCGACACTGCGGGGTTTAAATGACAGCCTGAGATATGCCCTATGGCATAAGCCATCGTCAATACCGTAAGACCGAATGCCAAGGCTACTCCGGCAAAACCTATTCCTAACTCTGGATATGCTGCTGCTAATACGGCACTTCCACATCCTCCAAGTACCAACCATAGAGTTCCGATGAACTCTGCTACTAATTTCTTCATAACTTAATATGTTTTAATAATTTAATTAAAGTAACTCTAAATTATTCGGGCATATTTAAATACCTAAAATAATTTAGGGTACAAAGATACATATTTTTTTAGAAGGATAAAAAATTAAACAATTTTATATTAGTTTGACAAAACATAAAGAGATACGACTTTGTCAGAAGACCGAAGACTGCTCTACTTCTGACTTCGGTCTTCCAAGCTACTTTGCAATGAACAATACATGTAATCTGTCAGATAAATGATTTTTGCTTGACAAAAGCGCACTTTGCGTTTAAAAAACATCTAAAACCTGCAATTGTTAAACAATTGATAATTAGCGAATTATGAAACATTAGCCGACTAAATGCAAAATTTAATAGTCAAACATTCGATAAATCAAAATTGATTACTATCTTTGTACCGAGATATGCAGCCTTAATAGCAAAAGTGTAGCTAAATTTTTGAAAACAGAGAAATTTGTTTAACTAATGAAGTAACTTTTTATTTACCAGCTGTTTATCATATTATTAATAAAAAATTATTAGAAAATTATGTTGAAACCTGATTACATTTTTGAAACAAGTTGGGAAGTGTGTAACAAAGTAGGAGGAATACACACAGTTGTTTCCACAAAAGTTACTACATTGCAGGAAAACTACAATCAAGACAATTTAATAACAATAGGACCATATTTTTGGGGAGAAGGGTATTCAAATACCGAATTTGAAGAGCAACCCGAAATGTATAAAGCATGGATAGAGGCAGCAGCCAAAAAAGGTTTAAAAGTAAAAGCCGGAAGATGGAATATTCCCGGACGACCAATTGCGCTACTCGTTGATTTTAATCCATTTATAACAAAAAAAGACGAAATTTTCACTAAGCTCTGGAACGACTATAAATTAGATTCAATATCGGGAGATTGGGATTATATTCGTCCGGCAATTTTCGGATACGTAGCGGCTATGGTAGTGGAAAGTTTCACGGCGTTTTACCTTTCGCCAAAGCATGCAGTAGTGGCTCATTTTCATGAGTGGATGACGGGTGCCGGCATTCTTTATCTGAAAAGTCATGCGCCACATATTTCTACCGTGTTTACAACTCACGCAACCACAGTAGGTCGTTCGATTTCTGGAAATAGAATACCACTCTATAAGAACTTGCAACATTTCGATGGCGATAAAATGGCAAAAGAACTCGGCGTAGTGTCAAAACATTCGCTCGAAAAATTATCAGCTACTCATGCCGATGCCTTTACGACCGTGAGTGAAACTACTGCCGTAGAATGCAAGCAATTGCTTGAAAAAGAGGTGGATATGGTAACACCAAACGGTTTTGAGAACAATTTTGTGCCGAAACAACCTGAATTCGACCAAAAACGAAAATACGCACGAGAACGATTGCGCAAAGTTGCCGAAACTGTTCTAGGATATAAACTTCAAGACAACGCACGATTTGTATCAACAAGCGGACGATACGAATTTTGGAACAAAGGCTTAGATGTGTTTATCGACGGGCTTGCTATGGCACACGCCGACCAGCAAGAGAAAAACGAGTTGGTAGCCTTCTTCTTAATTCCGGCAAATAACTACGGACCTCGAAAAGATGTGCAGCAATGCTTAAAAGATGGCAGTTTTACGACTGACAATTCGAGCAAAATATTAACACACAATTTGCACGACCCGCAATACGACCTAATTTTAAACAAACTTCGCGAAAATAATTTAGAAAATAATAAGGATAACAAGATAAAAGTTATCTTCTCGCCGATTTATATTGACGGAAAAGATGGAATATTCGACATCGACTATTGGGACTTGCTGATAGGTATGGATATGACTGTTTTTGCATCGTATTACGAACCATGGGGCTACACACCGCTTGAAAGTCTTGCTTTCCACGTGCCGAGTATAACTACCTCATTATCAGGATTTGGACGCTGGGTGCGAAATAGCAACATCGCTTTAAGCTGGTGCACAAAAGTAATAGAACGCAACGACGACAACTACTCTGATGTAGTGCAAGAAATTGGCAAAACTATAATAGCTTGTGCTCAATTTTCGGACGAAGAATTGCAAAAAGCACGACAAAATGCCTTTGAAATTTCAGAAACAGCGCTGTGGAAAAACCTCATTAGCAAATATTACGAGGCATACGACATTGCGCTTGCCGGAAAACAAGCAAATAGAAACGTATTTGTTCAAAACGAGCAAACCGAACCAACAGTATTAATCGATTCGTACAAAAGTAACCAACCAATTTGGCGAAATTTAGATGTGAAAGCCAATACTTCGGATATTTTCCCCGAATTAGAGGAGCTTTCGCAAAATTTGTGGTGGTCATGGAGTCCCGAAGCCATTGAAATGTTTCAATATATCGACGAAACAGCATGGATAGAAACCGATGCCGACCCGATAGCTCTTTTAAACAAAGTTCCATACGACAGGTTTGTTGAGTTGAAAACCGACAAAAAATTCAACACATTGTATAAGAAAGTGGTTGAAAATTTCAACAAATACATGAGCCTTAAAAATACCGAAGAGGGCAGAGGAATAGCTTATTTCAGCATGGAATTTGGAATTAGCAACAACTTAAAAATATATTCGGGCGGATTGGGCATTCTTGCCGGCGACTATTTGAAGCAAGCTTCCGATTCTAATTCCGATATGATTGGCGTTGGTCTTTACTACAAATATGGATATTTCGGACAAAGCCTTTCGATATACGGCGACCAAGAAGTAAATTATATTGAGCAAAATTTCAGCAATTCGTCGGCATCATTAATTACCGACAGCGAAGGTCAGCCTATTTCTATCGAAATTTCGATGGCAGGTAGAATGGTGAAAGTTCAGGTGTGGCTTGTGAAAGTTGGTAGAATAAGTTTATACTTGCTCGATACCGACCGACACGATAATGAGGACGCTGACCGAGGGCTTACGGCTCATCTTTACGGCGGCGACGAAAATTATCGTTTGCAACAAGAAATTCTATTGGGCATCGGTGGCGTTAGAATGCTCGAAAGACTTGGTATTAAGAAAGATATATACCACCTAAACGAAGGTCATGCAGCATTTGCCGGCATTGAGCGAATACGTATTTTAATGCAAAACGAGAAATTGAAATTCTCTGAATCCTTAGAAATTGTACGTTCGAGCAGCATATTTACTACCCATACGCCTGTACCTGCCGGACATGATGCTTTCGATGAAGGCTTGATAATGCACTACTTGGGTCATTATCCTGAAAGACTGCATGTTAGCTGGGAAGAATTTATGGATTTAGGGCGAAGCAAGGCAGGCGACAAGAGCCAAAAATTCTCTATGAGTTATCTGGCAGCTCATCTTTCGCAAGAAATAAATGGTGTGAGTAAGCTGCACGGCGAAGTAACCAAAGATATGTTCAACCCGCTTTGGGAAGGATATTATCCGCAAGAATCACACATCGGATATGTAACCAATGGAGTGCATCTATCGAGCTGGACATCAGCGTCTTGGCTAAGATTATACGAAAAAACATTTGGCAAAAACTTCTACGAGCAACAATCGGAAGAAGAAGTTTGGAAAGCAATTTATAATGTTGATGATAAATTGATTTGGGAATATCGCAACGCTGCACGCGCCGATTTGTTTAAATTTTTGAAAGAATATTTAACCGAAAAAGCCATTAGCTCGTATGAAAATGCCAAAGAATTGACCAATATCAACGATAATATTTGTTCAAAATGTTTGACAATAGGATTTGCAAGACGCTTTGCAGCCTACAAACGTGGAAATTTACTGTTCCAAGATTTAGACAAATTAAATTCGATAGTAAATCACCCCGAACACCCTATTCGATTTGTATTTGCCGGAAAGGCACACCCCAACGATGGCATAGGTCAGGGCATTATTAAAGACATTGTGGAGATATCGAAACGACCGGAGTTTATTGGCAAAATAGTATTCGTAGAAGACTACGATATTGAGTTGGCAAAGAAACTTGTAAGAGGTGTTGATATTTGGTTGAATACGCCTACTCGTCCGCTGGAAGCATCGGGTACAAGTGGAATGAAAGCAATTATGAATGGAGTGTTAAATTTCAGCGTATTAGATGGTTGGTGGGTTGAAGGATATAAAGAAAATGCAGGTTGGGCACTCACCGAAAAACGAACTTTCGAAAGACAAGATTTCCAAAATGAGCTTGATTTGGCTACAATTTTCGATAAATTAGAGCATGAAATTGCACCGATGTATTATGAACGCAACAGCGATGATGTGCCTGAGCGTTGGGTACAGTTTATCAAGAAAAGTACGGCTGAAATTGTGCCTCATTTCACCATGAAGCGTATGCTTGATGATTACTACGAGCGTTTTTACAATAAGTTATTCGTAAGAAGCCGTGAAATTAAGGAAAATGAGTATCAATTGGCTAAGGAAATTGCCGAATGGAAACAGCAAATTGATAGAGATTGGGACAAGGTAACAGCCGAGTCTATCAAATTTTCGGAATCATTTAAAACTCATTTAGAATTGGGCAACAAATACAAAGGAAAAGTTGTGATTAACCTAAATGGGCTGGCTGCTTCGCAAATAGGCGTGGAGATGGTTATTACCGAAAAAATGTCTGTAAGTCAGTTGGTTAAAGTTGTTCCAATGACTTTGGCTGCAAACGAAAACGGGCAAGCAACTTTCAAATTTGAATTTATGCCGCCAATTGCAGGCAACTATCAATACGGAATTAGAATGTATCCGATAAGCGACAAATTGGCATATCGCCAAGATGCCGCTTGCGTGAAATGGGTTTAATTTTTAGGTGATTAAAAATTAATTTTGATGTTTACAGACCTGACAGGCTTCAAAAACCTGTTCAGGTCTTTTCTGCTTATTATTAAATAAGTTAATACTTTTTATTTATGTATTTTCAAGGTTTTGGGTGTTAGGTATCCGGTTTTAGTTTTTTGATTTAAACTATCATATTATTTTTACATTTTGTAAAATTGTAATTTAATCAACAAATTAGCGTCGAAAACAGTAGCTAACACCTAACACCCAAAACCCAATACCTTAATTATTAACAACTTATAAAACACAAAAATATGAAATTTTCAAAAATTGCATTAATTACATTCGCATTGTTTGCCGGTGTGGCATGCAATAAAACGAAGGAAGAAGATAAACCGGTTAATCCGATTGTTGCTCCTGCACCAAGTTGCAAAGCGGTGTCAGGTAAAGCTGGCGAACTGCAAAAACCCGAATTAATTGCAGTTTTGAAAGACCGATGGCACGAGTCGTGGAGTGCTTCGCCGGCAGTTGCCGATATAGACGAAGATGGGCAAAACGAAATAATAGTAGCTCGCAGTGGTTTGGTATTGGCTTGGCATTTAGATAAAAAAATTGTGTTTAGAGCCAAAACCGGCAAACGCATTTGGGCATCGCCGGTAGTTGCTGATTTAAAGCCATCAAATCCGGGACTTGAAATAGCTGTGGCATCGGGAAGCCAGATTTATGTGTGGGATAAAAATGGAAATACCATACCGGGATTTCCTGTTAGTTGGCGTGGCGAACTGCGCTCGTTGGCAGCCGGCGATATTGACAAAGATGGTGAATATGAGTTAGTTGCCGTTACTACCAAATTGTTAAAAGCCAATAAAAAACGCGACATAATCATTGCTTACAATATGGACGGAAGTGTAGTTAGTGGCTTTCCGCCTAACACGACAGGCACTTCGGGCTGCGACGAAAAATGCTACGTATATAACGGCTACGACCAAAACATAGCCATTGGCGATGTAAACAACGATGGCATCGACGATATTTTGGCAACACAAGATAATGCCTATCTTAGTCTTCATCACGGCTCGGGCAAGGCTTTTGATGCCAATAAAATGTTTGCGAAAGCTACAAAATTTGGCGGTGTAAGATTTCTACACGATTACGAAAGGGCAAAACTTGGCTGGTCTGACAACGAAGCGAATGATAATCAGGCGCATTTTACCAATTCGGCACCAGCCATTGCCGATGTGAATGGCGATGGTGTGAATGAGTTGATTGTGCTGGGCTCGGTTCAAAATGCAAATCAGAAAGATAGAAAACGAGGCGTTAGTTTGTGGATATTAAACAACGATGGTTCGCGCATTAAGGGTTGGGAAACACCATTTCACGCTCCAAATTACCTTGCCGGTTTGTGGGATTATAAGGGTGAAAATATTGTTGCGGCTTGCAATCAGGTAACTGTTGCTGATATTGACCCTTCGCGCTCGGGACCTGAGTTTATTTTTGCCGGTTTCGATGGAAAAATTCATGCCGTAGATACGAAAAAGCAAGAAATTTGGAATTATACTTACACCAAAAGCAAGAATGTATTGACAGGCGGCGTTTTGGTTGCCGATTTGAATGCCGACGGTTCGCCGGAAATTGTGTTTGCTTCGTATTCTACCCTTCTCAATCATAGCCATTTGTTTATTCTCGATGCTGCCGGCAACAAAAAATACAAATTACCGTTGCCTAAACGTGGTGCTATGCCTGTTCCCACCATTGCCGATGTTAATGGCGACAAACAGTTGGAAATAATTGTCAGTTTAAAAGATGCGGAGGATAAAAAAAGTATGGTTCAGGTATATACTGTTAAGGGTTCATCAACCAACTGCCTGCTATGGTACACCGGACGTGCCAACTATCTGCGAAATGGGTATATTCCTGATTAATCAAGTAAGTAATTCCCGCATGGAATGGAATGCGTGACTACGAGGTCAAGCCTAACGGCTTTTTGTAAGCCCTAAAAATCGCATCGCGATGATATGTTTGTAGCCCACGATGTCAATCGCAGAAAAAAGAATAGATATTTTTTGTATTTTTATTAAAAATATTTATAATTAAGCCAGTATTTGATGTGTTTTTTTTAATAAAATGGATGACAATCAAGAAATTTGAGCATTAAACAAAGTATAAAAAATAAAATCGCCGGAGCAATTAAAACAAAAAACTGTTTAAAATTTTGTAATCACAATAATAATTTATACCTTTGCGGGTAATATACTAAAACTATAATTATGGCAACAAAAGATATAAGCATAGAGAATATGCTGTTAGTTCTAAATGAATTGACTGTAAAATTTCAAGAGAGCGAAAAACGGTTTGAAGAAAGAGAAAAAGAGAACGAAAAACGTTATCAAAAAAGCCAACAAGAGTGGCAAGAAATAAAGGCAATGTTTCAAGAAACCGATAAAAAGTTCCAAGAAACTGACAAAAAAATAAACAAAGTACACGGAGAATTTACATCGCAATGGGGCAAACTTGTGGAGGCAATTGTGCGCCCTGCATGTTTAAAATTGTTTAGAGCAAGAGGCATTGATGTTTCCCGAACACACGAAAACACTACCATAGAGCGAGACGGTATAAAAAAAGCTGAATATGATGCTATTTTGGCAAACGGC
>PDWI01010858.1_pt1 | contig 10115 bp, 7 predicted proteins | sample 1430891 | NCBI WGS metagenome assembly PDWI01 (sample SAMN01162508, study PRJNA174530) | Oral metagenome, whole genome shotgun sequencing project. | biome: Marine environment; feature: Marine mammal; material: Swab sample of the gingival sulcus; isolation source: swab sample of gingival sulcus... | reverse complement strand
ACCCGGAATAAGAACAGCACCTATAAGCAAGTCTGCAAATGGTAGAGCTGCTTCAATGTTTTGTGGTGTACTGTAAAGTGTTTGTATTCTAGAACCAAAAATTTCATCTAAATAGGCTAGTCTTTCTCCTGAAATATCCAGAATTGTTACTTTTGCACCTATTCCCATAGCCATTTGGGCTGCATTTATACCTACAACACCGCCACCTAGAATTATGACATGACCGCTTAATACTCCCGGAACTCCTCCCAAAAGTACTCCTCGACCACCAAAGGGAGCTTCTAAGGCTTTTGCTCCTTCTTGAACACTTAAACGACCGGCTATTTGGCTCATAGGTGTTAAACAAGGCAAGCGACCGTTTCGTACCATTGTTTCATAGGCAACGCCTTTTACCTTGTGTTCAAGTAATTTATTTGTTTGATATTCATCTGCTGCTAAGTGCAAGTAGGTATAAAGAATTTGTCCTTCTTTAAACATATCAAGCTCTGATGGTTGAGGTTCTTTTACCTTAACAATCATATCTGCGCTATCAAAAATTTTCTTGACATCCGATTCAATACTTGCACCGGCTTTTACATAATCATCATCACTAAATTTTGCACCGAGTCCGGCACCCTTTTGAATAATAACCTTATGACCATGTGCAATATATTCTTTAACATTATCAGGTGTTAGTCCAACCCGATATTCGTGTTTTTTTATCTCTTTAAGACATGCTACAATCATTTTCATCTCCTTAAATGTGTAAATTTCATTATAGTTATAACTATCTTATAAGGTAAGGTTTACATTCTCCAAAGTCAAGGCTTTTTGAAATCTTTATAAAAAAACTTACTTTTAATCAATATTTTTTTATTTTTATGTGTACCTCTTGCTTGACATTTCATTATTTTGTGTATAGAATGACTTTTTTTAATACAGGAGATTATATGGCAGTATTGAATAGTATATGGGAAGCAATATTAAGAGGAAATGCTTTTTTAAATGATCTTGTTTGGGGTGGTCCAATGCTTGTGCTCTTGATTGGTACAGGTTTATTTATGACAGTAATGACTCGTGGCTTAGCTTTGAAAAAGTTAGGCTATGTATTAAAGAATACGCTTTTTAAAGTATTTGATAAGTCTAATGAAGGAACCGGAGAGATTTCTTCATTTCAAGCTGTTTCGACTGCTCTTGCTGCAACCGTAGGAACGGGAAGTATAGCAGGTGTTGCAACAGCTATTGTAAGTGGTGGACCCGGAGCTGTTTTTTGGATGTGGATTGCTTCATTAGTAGGTATGAGTACAAAGTACGCAGAGGTTGTTCTTTCGATTAACTTTAGAGAGAAAAGTCCTGAAGGTCACTTTTTGGGTGGCCCTATGTATTATATCAAGAACGGATTTAAGAATAAAAAGTTTTCCGTTGTTTTAGGCGGGCTTTTTGCAACTTTCGGTTCTATAGCTGCATTGGGTACAGGTGCGATGGTTCAGTCTAATGCCATTGCAGGTTCTTTGGAACAGTCCTTTGGTTTTAACCCAATGTATATAGGAATTATTGTTTGTATTTTGGTTTCTCTTGTAATTCTTGGTGGAATCCAAAGAGTTTCTACAGTAGCTACATACTTGGTTCCTTTTATGTCTTTGTTCTACATACTCGCAGCCTTGGTTATTGTTCTTATGAGAATAACTGCAGTTCCACATGCTTTTGCACTTATTTTTCAAAGTGCTTTTTCATTTAAGGCTGTTGCAGGTGGTGCTTTCGGTTCTGCCTTTATGATGGCTTTGCGTTTCGGTATTGCACGAGGTGTATTTATAAATGAAGCAGGTTTAGGTAGTGCTCCTATTGCTCACGCAGCTGCAACAACTGATCATCCTGCAAGACAGGGAATGTGGGGAATCTTCGAGGTTTTCGTTACAATTATCGTATGTACAATGACAGCTTTAACAATTATTATTGCAGGTGAATGGACCAGCGGAGTAGACGGTGCAGCTTTGACAGTTTTGTCTTTCTCAAAAATATTGCCGGGTGAACACTTTGGTGGTTTAATCGTTTCAATCGGTGGAACTCTTTTTGCTTTCTCAACAATTTTAGGTTGGGAATTCTACGGCGAAAGATGTGCAGAATATCTATTTGGTGAGAAGGTTCGCTTTATTTATAGAATAGTTTACATCCCGCTTGTTCTTCTTGGTGCTATTGTAAGCTTGAAGAGCGTTTGGGCTATTGCTGACACCTTTAACGGTTTAATGGCTATTCCTAACCTAATCGGTCTTATTTGTTTAAGTGGAACTGTTGTTAAACTTACTAAGGATTTTAAGAAAAATTATATGTCAAAGAATCTATAGTAAAGGTAAGTAATTTGAGGAAAAAAAAGCTCCCATGTTGGGAGCTTTTTTGGTATGACGGGATTTTTCTATTATGAATTGTCCTGTTTGTTTTTTAGTTTTTCTAACTCAGCTTTGAGCCTTTTGATTTCATCTTTAGCTTCTTGGGTCTCATCTTTAGCTTTATCGATTTCTTTTTGAGCTAGTTTTCTCTCTTCATATTTGGCGTCCATTATGTATCCTGGTACAAAGTTATACTCTGTTCGGGCTGTAACTTTATCTTTTATTGTTTCTACCATATTGTTCAACCTCCGCGTAAATTCACTGGTGCTTATTCCAGTTTTCATGTATTCTAAAAATGCTTTTAAATCTTTGTCTTTGGTATTTTCAACTGCATCTGCATTTATTATAATCTTTTTTATACCGTCTTGCAAGTACAAGTTAGCGTTTTTGGTGCAAATGTTTTCAAATTGGTATACAGCTGTGCCCATTTTGAAATAGTCAAACATGCAAACAAATATTATGTAAGTATCATTACCTTGCAGAACATAAAGTCATCAGCGATGGTCAGATCATCAAATTTTTTCCTTTTTTGCATAAGTATTTCCTTATATATAAAATAAATTTAGAAAGAGATTTTTGTCCCTTTTCATTAAACTTATATAGAGATAAAATCATAGTGGCTAAAATTTTAGAAAGAATTTGAAAAAAAAAGTAAATTTTTTAGAAAAATATGCTTATTTTTCACATTTTTTTTCGTTATTTGTAAGTTTTGATGCTAATTATGAAAACTGTAACGCTCTCAGATAAAGCAATAACTTCCAAATCAAAATAATTAAAAATTAAACATTGAAAATTAAAAATTATTTTATCCTTGACATTTTTTATTAAATAGATTAGATTGAATTCCGTATGAAAGAGATTTTTCAAATTATAGGTGCTTTGGGTTTTGTTCTTTATGGAATGAAGCTGATGAGTGACGGTGTTCAAAAGAGTGCCGGCGAGAGTCTTCACAAAACCTTGGGCTTGATGACGGGAAACAGGTTTTTAGCAGTTTTCACAGGTATTTTTGTTACAGCAATTGTGCAATCTTCTGGTGCTACAACGGTTATGACTGTTTCGTTCCTAAATGCGGGAATACTAACTCTTAAACAATCTATAGGGATTATGTTCGGTGCTAATATCGGTACGACTGTAACGGCTTGGATTGTTTCATTAATTGGCTTTAAATTTCCACTTAAAGAAATTGCAATTCCCTGTTTTGGTATTGGTTTCTTTATGACATTTTTCAATAAACGTCATAAGTCCAACTGGGGTGAAGCCATTATGGGCTTTGGTCTTTTGTTTGCCGGTCTTGATATTCTTTCTAATACCATTGGTATTACCGGTGATCAAGTTGCTACTATTCCAATCTTACAGGATCCCGGTATACTTGGAATTTTAAGCGGTGTAGTTCTCGGCTGGATAATAACCATGCTCTTGCACTCATCCAGTACCACTACTGCCATAGTTTTAACCTTAGCGCATGGAAATGTAATTGGTTGGGAAGTTTCGGTAGCCTTTGTTTTGGGTAGTAATATTGGTTCTACCATTGATGCTGTTCTTGCGGCAATAGGAAGTACGCTGAATGCCAGACGAGCTGCAATGGTTCATGTTCTATTTAATGTAACAGGTACAATTATTGCATTGATATTCTTCCGACCATACTTGGCTCTTGTAGACTTAATGTTCCCGGGTGGGCCTACACCTGAAAATATTACAACTAGAATTGCAGTATTCCATACTATGTTCAATGTTATTAATACGCTTATTGCTTTGCCATTTGTAGATCAGATTGATGCTCTATTTAAAAAGATGATTAAGCCAAAGGCTAGTGATGAACCAAGCAGATATGTTCTTCCTTTCCAAGACACAGGTATTAAAGAAAATGTTGAATCTTTTGTCTTTACTGCTGAAACAGAAATTGTTAAAATGTCTACCATAGTAGGTGAGATGTTCACACTGTTGCGTTCTATGCTTACTAAAAGCTCTGATATGCCTAATGAAAAAATCGTGAAAAAGCTCACAGAAAAGGAAGATTATACAGATCAGATGCAGGAAGAACTTTCCTTATTCTTAATAAAGACTACAGAACTTTCTCTTTCCGAAAAGCAGGCTAAAAATGTGCGTTTAATGCTTGGTATTGTTGATGATATTGAAAGCATGACTGACCAAATCTTTGAGCTTGGCCTGTTTATAAACCGAAGTATCGAATTGAAAATGCCAATCAAGCAAGATGATATGGATAAGCTCTTGCCTTACATGGGCTTGGTTAATGAGTTTATAAGTTTTGTTCACAAACACTTGAATAAACCTCTTGAAGCGGAAGAATTGGCTATAGCTCACGAGATGGAAACAAACATTGATTCAACAAGACAAAAGTTGAAGCGTTTGGCTCGTTCTCGTCTTGAACAAGGTGCTAATGTAAAAGCTGAGTTGCTTTACATTGATATGGTTAGAAATCTTGAAAAGATAGGTGACTATGCATTCAGTATTTCTCGAGCTTTGGCAGAAACAGAATAAAATTAATAATTAGAAAAGAGGCTTATTTTTTAGGCCTCTTTTTTTAGTCGTATAAGTTTATATCGATTTGCTTCTTTATGGATTATATATGAGTCTTTAAATTCTGATTTCAGGTATTTTCTTAAATTATATATGTGGTTGTATATACAGTTTTTTTTCGGGTTATTATTTTTACCCCAAAATAATTCTGCAATTTCTTCATCACTCAATCCGCTGTCTTCATTCATTGCCAAGTGTTTTAGAAGTATTCCTGTTTTTTTAGGTAGTTTATAAATAAAATCCTGATCAAAAGTTTCTTTTTTCTTGCAGTCTTTTAGAATACTTCGTAATTGAGTTTTGCTTTGTTTCTTTTCATTATCTTCATTATTTAAATTAGAAATTTTGATTTCTTTTATATGATAGTCATCACAGTGAGAATAAGAACACACAAAAAATGAATTGGAATTCCGTTTAAAAAAGTATTCCTCATTTACTCCGTAATGCATAAGTTCTTTTTTGGAAATAATTATAGCATCAAAATTATTTTTTTCTTTATTTAAAATATAGGGTAGAAATTTACTCCCATTTTCAGCAAGTACTACTTCATTCTCTTTTAAATTGAATTTTTCATATAAAAAATGAAGGGTTTCTATCTTTCGGTCAAATATTAAAACTTTCATAATACTTACTTATCGTTAAAAATTTATTTTTACTTTAGAATGTATTGTTATTCACTTATTTCTTGTTACATTTAGGCTTGAAAGTCTTAAAAATATATAGTATAATATTAATTGCTGTAAACATTTTAGGAGGTGTTTATGAATAAAAAGAATTTATTATTAATTATGGCTTTTGCTTGTTTCTCGTTGCTTGTATATGCTCAAGATGAAACAAGTACTGTGAACGGTAGTGAAAATAATTCTAACATAGGTGTAAAAAGTATAGATCAAAATAAAACTGCTAAAAAAAATGCATTTCAATTGAACCCTAATTCTTTAGGCTTTTATGCTTGCTATCCTGTTACCGGTGGTTTTTCTTATCATCGTTGGATAGATAAATTTGGAATTCAAATTACAGGTGGTGGTATTGCGCTTAACAATATGTATACTGACTATAATATTCAGGTTGCGTTTCAGGGGATGGTTTTCGGAAAAGATATAGCTAGCTGGTTTGCTACAGCATTCTATCCATTCGGAATAATAGGCCATAGAGGTGAAGGATCCGGAGGCTATGCCCCAAATGATACAATGGAATTTGACTTTTCATACTATTTAGGTGGCGGAATAGGTCTTGAATTACTTTTTGTAAAGCACTTATCCTTTACTCTTGAATTGTCTCTTGTAGGTTCCTATCCTTGGGAGCTTACCATGGGTGGTGGCGGAAGTATTAGATTTCGATTTTAATGCTTGAATTTAAAATTTAATTGCTATTATGGACGCTGTTAAGAACGAAAATAGAAAAAAAGAGCTGGAAGCTCTAATAAAAAAACATCAAGATCTTTATTATAATTCTACTGCTGAAATTTCTGATGCCGAATTTGATGCTCTATGGGATGAATTGAAGTCTTTAGAGCCTCAGAATGAATTATTTTCTACAGTACCAAAAGATTCTGCGGATGGTTTTAAGAAGGCCAAACACATTGTACCTATGGGCAGTCAAGAAAAAGCTGCAAACCCTGCAGCCTTTGAAACTTGGGCAAGAAAAATGCCCAGTCAAAAGTTTCTGGTTCAATACAAACTTGACGGGGCCAGTTTAGAACTCCAGTATAAGGCCGGAAAATTTGTAAAAGCAGTAACTCGTGGTGATGGTAAAATCGGAGACGATATAAGTGAAAATGTAAAAAAGATGAAGGGCTTTAGGCATGAACTTTTGGGAGATTCTGCTCCTGACGGGAGACTTCCTTTTTCGGGTGGTGTTAGAGGCGAAGTAATTATGACTCACCAAATTCATGCTGAACATTTTAGCGACAAAGCAAATTGCCGTAATGCCGCAAATGGCTTAATGAAGAAAAAAAATGGCGAGAGATGTGAGTATTTGCAGGTTATTTGCTACGATGCTGTGCAGGGGAGTGTAGACGAGCCATTTACAGGACCGGCACCATTTTCTAATGAAGTTGAAAAAATTGACTGGCTAAAAAAATCCGGCTTTATAAGTGTTGATATTAAAAGCTGTAATTCTGCCAAGGAAGTAATTGACTATAGGGAAGAGGTTATGCAACTTCGTCCAAAGCTGGACTTCGACATTGACGGATTGGTTGTTAAAATGGAAAAAATAGATCCTGCCGATATGATGCGTGCACGACCTGAAAAACAAATTGCCTTTAAATTTGAGCTTGAAGAGGCCTCCAGCACACTTAAAGAAATAGAGTGGAGCGAATCCGGGGCAACATATACTCCGATAGCTTTGATTGAGCCTGTTCGCCTTGCAGGAACCATAGTTAAGCGTGCAAGCTTGGCTAATCCAAACATTATTGAATCCCTTGGCTTAAAAATTGGAAGTAGAGTTCTTGTTACCAAGCGTGGGGAAATAATCCCGAAAATTGAAACTTTGATTGAAAACCCTGCAAATGCGAAAGAAATTACTTATCCCAAGATTTGTGGAAGCTGTAATACTGAGTTAAAAAATGAGGGAACAAGACTTTTCTGTCCGAATATTGATTGCCCTAAGCTTATCCATCATAGAATTGAAAAATGGATAAATGTGCTTGATATTCGAGACTTTGGTATTACTCTTATTCAGCGCTTATTTGAAATGGGTAGGCTAAAGTCTGTTTTGGATTTGTATACTCTTACTGTCGATGAATTAGCACTTATCGATAGAATGGGAGAAATTTCAGCTAAAAAAGTTTTTAAGGCGCTACATTCAAAACAAGAAGTTCCGCTAAGTAAGTTTATTGCCGGCTTTGACATGGATGGCATCGGCGAAACTATGGTAGAAAAACTTGAATCAGCAGGTTTTGACACTATAGAAAAGCTATTTACTGCTAAGGCTAGTGACTTTGAAAATGTTTATCATTTTGGCGATATACTTTCTAAATCATTGGTTGAGTCGCTTAGCAGACTTAAGCCTGAAATGGAAGAACTTTTAAAATCTGGTTATATAAAGATAAAAGAGCCCTTAGCTAATGATGCTAATGCTCCCTTAAAAGCTTATAGTTTTTGCTTCACAGGTGAACTAAATACCATGAAACGAAAAGAGGCCGGAGAAAAGGCGAAAGCTTTGGGTGCAACGGTTAAGTCCTCGGTTGTAAAGGGTTTAAGCTACTTGGTTACTAATACACCGAATTCAGGCTCTTCTAAAAATAAGAAAGCACGCGACTTGGGCATAAAAATAATTGATGAAGCAGAATTCCTAAGCTTATTACAAGGTAAAAAGTGATACTAAAGGAGCCCCTTATAAAAAGACGAAAGAAATTTTTAATAATTTTTATAGTCCTCTCTGTGATATTTTTTCTGATTTTTGGACTTTTTTCTGCTTATAACACAATTATTCAGGATTCTAAAAAAATACTTATGGGGAGAAAGTTTTATATTAGGAATACAGGTTGTATAATAAAAACCTATGGACGAAATACTGAATCTGTAAGTGCTATAATCTCGTTCTATACACCACAAGGAGAACTGATACGAAGCTATGAACGATCTTGGCAAGGTTGGGAACTTGAACTTGAATGTATAGTTTTAGAAATGGGCTCTAATATCTTACTTTTTCCTCATCGAATTTTCTCTGATAAGACAAAATATGGTACCGGCGTTTGGCTTTTTGGCTATTATTCTCGTAATGCTTTTCCTGCTATATATGACTATCAGTCTTTATCAGCTAAAGAACATGAGGCTGTCAAAAAATTATTTCAAATGGCTAAATTTTCTCCGTATCTTTTCAAACTTTTTTCCGGAGCAAAGGCTAGAACTATTAACCTCAGGGAATTTAAACCTGATCAGGAATACGTTCTTTTTATAAACTCTAAAAACAAAATATATCTGAAAAAAAATTAATTTAGTTCTTTACAACTTCTGCCGATATATGATATAATTGTACCGTAGGAATATTTTAAAACCTAGGTTTTTTATATTTCTTAATAAAGGGGAAAACTATGGCATTGGATTATGATAATCAAGAACAGCCTGAAGATGATATCTTTCCTGTAGACAGTGAGGAACAGACTGAACTTGATAGATATGGTGTTTGGATTAAACAAAAACCACAAGAAGAAAATCGAAAAGCTGATAATGTTGAAGATGAGCTTATCGACATCGTTGAAGAGGATGAGCCTCTGATTATCGATGATACTTATGATGATGTTATAGATATTGATGATAGCGAAGATCTTGCACATGAAGAGATTATTGAGTTTGACGATATAGAAGAATTTACTGAATTGCCTGAAATTGATATGTCCGATTTAGACGAACCCCTTGAAAAGAAAGAACCGGAAAATAATTTCTCTACTGAAGAGGAAATTATTAATATTGATGAGCCTATTGCTGAACAAATACAAGACGAGGAAGAGGAGAGAGACGAAGATATGGAAATTAATGATTTTGAAACTCTTGATTTAGATGATTTTTTAAATGATGATGAAATAGTTGAAAGTTCTGAAACTAAACCCAAAGAAAAAGTTGAAGAGTCTGAATCTCCTGAGCTGGAAGAAACCTCTGAATTTGATGACCTTTTAAGTGATTTAGGTTCTGACAATACTGATAGTACTTCTACAGTAGAAAAAGACGAAAATGAAAATATTGATATGAATATAACTATTGATGAAGACTCAGATATAGCATCTATAGCCGGTAAGGGTGTGAGTGATGAAGAAAGTTTAGATGCTATCAGCATATTTGATGAAGGTGAAGCTCTTACTCAGAAAGAAGACCTTCCTAAAGAAGAAGTTGTTAAAGAAGAACCAACAGCTAAAGATGATGATATAGTTATAGAAAGTACTATCATTGAAGCAGACAATATGGATGCAATTCGTGAAGAAAATGAAAAAATCTTGAATCAAACTACGGAAAGTCCCGAAGTTGAAGATGAAGAAGAGCTTAGTTCTTTAGATTCTATGTTAGATGACGTAATGGGTATTGAGACCCCTTCTAAGGATACAGAAGTTTCATTTGAAGATTCTGATGATGAATTTGTATTTGAAGATGTTAAAGAAAATGATGCTCCTGCTTTTGTACTGGATGAGCTTGATTCTGACGATATGGTCATTAATTTTGATGATGATAGTAGTGATTCTGTTGAAATTCCGGATAGTATTGAGATTCCCGATGAAAAAAC
>PDWI01010857.1_pt1 | contig 10115 bp, 10 predicted proteins | sample 1430891 | NCBI WGS metagenome assembly PDWI01 (sample SAMN01162508, study PRJNA174530) | Oral metagenome, whole genome shotgun sequencing project. | biome: Marine environment; feature: Marine mammal; material: Swab sample of the gingival sulcus; isolation source: swab sample of gingival sulcus... | reverse complement strand
GCCATTTATGTGGCTCTCTGTTGTCTTCTGCTTTGGTTCGCTGGGTGTTTTTGCTTGGTTAAAGCTCTCCAAAAAGATAGAGGAAGACAGTGCCGATATTTGGATTGGAGGTGCCTGTATTACCCTTTTTATTGCTCTATGGATAGATAAGGGCTTGGGCTTTGTGCTTGGTGGCTTGGCAATAACGCCTTTTGAGACCGTTGTGCAGTATTATCCTACGTTAAATGAGTTGGGTGTTACCGTGGGTATCTGGGCAACAGGAGCATTTTTGGTTACTGTGCTCTATAAGATTGCGGTGAAGGTGGAGCATGAGGTGGAAGGGCACTAAGCTTCGCTGGTAGATTAGTGGTATTTGAGGGGATTGTCTGTTATGGGCAATCCCCTTTTTGTTTTTAGAAATCTTGAGAAATATATGCAAAGGGAACGTTTTTTACCAGTGAGAAATTATTCTCTGTTCTATAGAAACAAAACCCACTGTTATGCATCTTCTCGGCCTGAATCAATAAAATTGTTGGTGTTCCATATCGGGAGCCAACCGCCTTTGCCACATCAAGGGATTCTCTAAGATGAACATGATTCCTTTTTTGTCATAATAGACCCTTTTTTACCCAGAGTTAAGCCGATTGCATCTGGATTATGAGGAAGTAACTAGCTAAGATTTTTTTTATAATATTTCTGTTTATTTTTCTCTTTGTTGTTTTGTTATAACTGTATGCTTTTATCAAGGTCTTTATCCTTATATTTAATAGTTAAAGGTTGATGGACTTTACTAAATGATTTTTTTAAAGATATCTGGCCAGTGGATCGGCAGGGTCAAAGCTATTATGGCAGAAAAAATCAAAGTTCACCGCCCTCCTTCCCCCCCCCCTCCATGCCCAAAATAGAGGGAAAGGGCGGTCCCGCCATAGAGGACAAAGTTATCGGGTAGTTGCGATAACTTTGTCAGACTCTCTTTTGTGCGAGAGAGAATTGGCTGAGGGCTGAGTCGGGCATGTCTTATAGACTTTTTCTGCGTTTTGGGTATTTGTATTTTATAACAATAACATCTACATCACTTTTTAATGAAGATCTGTGTAATATATCGTCACAAGTTAGGCTCTTTTTTATTTTTACTTTTGGGGAAAAGTTCTCATGTTTTTCTTTCCAAGCTTCCCCGTTAATCCAGTTGGCTGAATGAGCTGGTTTATCAATATTATAATTTCCATTTAATTTTTCTATTTCCTTTAATTTATATATTTTGTAGCACTTATCACTTTCACTCGAATTTTGAATTTGCAAGTCTTTAAATTTTTTAAATATCTCTTGAATAAAATCTTTAATGTCCAGTCCTTTAGGGATCAAGTTTTTATCAATTATTATTATTTCAAATAATTCTACATCGTTTTTCTTGCTTTTTTTACTACTTTTCTTGTTTTCTTTACTACTATTATCTTCCTCGTTTTTTTCTTTCCTCACTTTCTCGATATAGGAAAGCATTTTTATTAAATCGTAGAATATTGTTCCCTCATCTGATTCTACGACAATCTGTTTCTCTTTGTAAAAAGGAAAACACATCCATTGGAGATTATCCTCTTCCTTTTTGATATCTTCTAAGGCACATTTTTTTGTTAATATTGGATAAACACGCCCCGCTCCTGGAAGACGACGAGACCATATCTTGAGCTCAACAAATATATTAGGGATATCGCCTTCTATACGTGCAAAATCAACTCTTTTAAAAGAATATTCCCCTTTTTTTTTATCTTTTTTTTCTTTATCATTACAATGAAACCAAACATGAATCGATTTACCTTTTTCATCTTTATATTTTTTGCACCAAATAGACCATTCTTGCCCATCGTGTCCGACCTCTTTTTTCCAATTTTCTTTTTCTTTTTCATCAAAATTATCGTAAATTTTTTTTTGAATATCGGTTTCTTTTGCTCTATATCCTTCATCGTCAATCTTGGATATTTCTTTAAAAATGTCTCCTCTAAAAAAAAGTTTATAAATTTCTTCGGTTGTTGTCATTTTTTTGTCCTCCATTATTTTGATATAAGTTTCCTGTTAAAACTTTTATTCAGACAAATACTATTTTTTTCTCTTTATATTATTCAAGCGTAAAAGCAGATTCATAATTAGATAATAATTTTATCCTGTTTTGTGCCATCTCTCTAGGGATAATATATTTGATATGTCATTTGTATCCTCTATTCTAGTCTCTTTATACCGTTTTTTCAAGGTTTTTTAGCCAAAGCCAAACTGTTAAAAGTGAATTTTTCAGAACTATAATTTGTTATCAGTCCTAAATCTCAATAGCAAATCTTTTTTAAAGTCCTTATTTATAGATATCCCGAGTGGATTACATATCACTCTAGTCTCACCTTGCCAATATAATAAACTCTGATGTATATGTTCATGAATCCAGTAGGTAGGAGTATATCTCAATATTATATCATCAAGATGAGAGGAAAATGCAGAGCTGGTAATATCTTTTTTATATTGTTCTCCCACTGATTGCATGCTTGGCGCATGATGCGTTATTACTATATTGGTTTCTCCTTGCAGTTTTTGCAGCATACTTTTTAGCCCCATATGAAAGACTCCTTATAAAAAAACTACCAAGGTTTATACCTCCTATCGAAATTGCCGTATCCAGATAAGAGAGTTGGTGGAGCATAAGGTGGAAAGGCATTAGCCCGTATAATTTTTTGGTGTTTTGGAAAAAACGGTACACATCCCACCTCCTTACCGTTTGATAATAGCCTATTCTAAGTGGGTTAAATTATGCTCTTTCAATATATTTAGAGGGAACGTTTTTTACCAGCCAGACATTATTCTCTGTTCTATAGAAACAAAACCCATCGTTATGCATCTTTTCGGCCTGAATCAATAAAATTGTTGGTATTCCATATCGGGAGCCAACCGCCTTTGCCACATCAAGGGATTCTGTAAGATGAACATGATTCCTTTTTTGCCGTAATAACCCCTTTTTCATAATGCTGCTGATAAATCGGTCTGCCGTCCCATGAAGCAAGATCTTTGGAGGAATCTGGGGCGCTAAATCCAGATCAACAGGAATAGTATGCCCATGTCGTGCTTTTATCAATTTTCCGTCGGGGCTAATGGCAAAACGTTGTTTATCATTTGTCTGCACGGCAATCTGTATTAGCTCTTTATTTAAGGAGATATTTTTTGTCCTATTGATAATTGTTTCAATGCTTCCCCACCCCTTTTCATCCAGAGTTAAGCCGATTGCACCTGGATTATGGCGAAGTAAATAACTAAGATATTTTGATATTCTTACAATGTTTCTGTTCATTTTTTCCTCCTTGTCGTTTTATTATAACTATATAAAATTAAAACTTTATTTTCTTTATCCTTATCAATATATTCAATAGCCTTAAACTAGACTGAAATATGCTTATTCCCCAATAAACCGTCAGTAACAGTTTGAAACTCTCATTTATCTTCGGCCGTAAATAGAATGACACGCTTAAAGCTTTTCTGCGAGATTCAATAGAGTTATAAAGATTGAATATTTTTGCCTTTATTCCCTTTCTTTAATGCCATCTATTATTTTTTTGCTTCTCTTTTGTATAAACCTCTCCCCAGCTTTCAGCCATGCTTCATTAAGATTATGTTTTTTATGTCTTATAAAAGTAAAATCTAATAATTTTGATAATGCCTCAATATGTCTGGGTTTGGCGGCAAATGATGCTTGTTTATCAAAATCAATCCCAAAACCACTTGTGCAACTAATATCCCTACGACTAATATCCATAATTGCTTTTTCAATATCATTTGTATCATATAAATTATACCGTACATAATGCTCTTCATCCTGATCATCTTTAATGTCACTATAATTTTCAATTAAATTAAAAAAGCAATCCCCATTATCAAAAATAGGGGCGGGTGATAGTATTTTGTTTGTATTATTGTCAATCAACATGCCAAATTTGCCAAGATGTCTGTATTCATTAAGGATCAATGCATCAAATAATAGCAAATCTTCAAGATTTTCACGACCATAAACTTTTGATATTTCATCGATAAGACTAAGTGTTAACAAATCTTCATCAACACATTTATATATTGGTATATAACCAATATTTTCACTGGTAAATAATTCGCATGTGCTGACAACCCCTCCATAAAATTCTTTTAAGTCATAATTAATACAATTTAACCCTAAAATATTTGCAATTTGTGCCATATAGTATTCACAAAAATTCTCTACTCCATCCATCTTGTACATGGGATTTTGTATAAAGCTTTTATATAATTCAATAGCGCCATCACAATTTCTTCTTTGCCAGCATTTTGTTATTGATCCGCGGGTTGTTATTTCCGGAGTAAGTAATATCTTATTCCTGGTAATTCTTGTTCCTGCTACCTCATAGACACTTAACGATAAAGATTTATCAAATGAATTTTCATAGAGATTATAATCCTCCCATTTATATTCTTTATCTTTGGGGATAATCCAGTAAGAATCATTTAATGATAATGCTAATGTCAGATCTACATACCAAAAAAAATCCTCACTGTTGAGGTTTAATTCATCAAGATCGGAGCTTAAACCTGAATAAATCAAATGCTCTCTCGCCCTTTCGTTTAGCCCATTCCTGTTTTCAATCCATGACTTTAAGTTGTTGTTATTGTTTTCTTCCCGTATAAATGAATATGGTAATAATTTTTCATTAAGGATATTTACATCCTTAATAACTGTCCAATTTTCTTCAACTTCCCATTCATCAATTTTGCTTTCATGATATGGGATGGTAGAAAATTCTAAAACGTCTCTGTCTTTATTTTTTAATATATATTCCATGTTCTCTCTCCGTATATTCTATTTTTCTTTAATGCTATCTATTATTTTCTTGCTTCTTTTTTGTATAAACCTCTCTCCAGCTTTCAGCCAGGCTTCAGAAAGATTATGTTCTTTATGTCTTATAAATGTAAAATCTAATAATTTTGATAATGCCTCAATATGCCTAGGCTTTGCGGCAAATGATGCTTGTTTATCAAAATCAATTTTTAAAGCACTTCTATATTTAATATCCATGATTGATTTTTCAATATCATCTATATCATTTAAATCATACGATATGCACTCTCTTCCACTATCACCGATTAATCTAAAGTCTTCGATTAGGTCAAAAAAGGAATCTCCATTATCAAAAATTGGTGCTGGTGATAATAATGTATTTGTATTATTGTCAATCAACATGCCAAAATTGCCAAGATGCCTGGATACGTTAAGAATTAATGCATCAAATAATAGCAAATCTTCAAGGGCAGAAAGGCCATAAACTTTTGAGACTTCATCAACAAAATTAAGTTTTAATAAATCTCTGTCAACACATCTATATATTGGGATATAGCCAATATCTTTATTGGTAAATAGCTCGCATGTACTGACAACCTCTCCATAAAATTTTTTTAAATCATAATTGATGCAATTAAGTCCTAAAACATTTGCAATTTGTGCCATATAATATTCACAAAAATTCTCGACCCCAGTCATACTATATGAACCATGGTCTCTGTAGCTTTTATATAATTCAATAACTCCATCACGATTTCTCTGCCAGCATTTTGTTATTGATCCGTGGGTTGTTATTTCTGGAGTTAGTATTACTTTATCCCTGGTAAGTTTTACTCCTGATACCTCTACCCCATAAGCAGTTAATGATAAAGATTTGTCAAATGAATTTTCATAGAGATTATAATCTTCCCATTTATACTCTTTACCTTTGGGAATAATCCAGTAAGAATCATTGAGCGATAGTGCCAATGTTAAATCTACATATAAAAAGAAATCATTCTGGTTGAGATTCAAATCATAAAGGTCGGAACTTAAATATGAATAAATAAAATTATCTCTAGGCCCTCTGTTTAGCCCATTTCTGTTTTCAATCCATAATTTTAAGTTGTTGTTATTGTTTTTCCCCTGTATAAATGAATATGGTAATAATTTTTCATTAAGAATATTTACATCCTTGATAACTGTCCAGTTTTTTTCAACTTTCCATTCATCAATTTTTCTTTCATAATATGGAATGGTAGAAAACTCTAAAACATCTCTATCTTTATTTTTTAGTATATATTCCATATTTTTCTCCTTTTTTATATTGATTCTGGAGAATTATAAAAGTAAATTTCCCAGAGTTATAGCTTACTATCAGTTCTAAATTTCAATAATAAATCTCTTTTTAAAGTGCTTGTTTATACATATACCAAGTGGATTACATAGCACTCTGGTTTTACCCAGCCAATATGATAAACTCTGATGCATATGTCCATGAATCCAGTAGGTAGGAGTATATTGCAATATTATATCATCAAGATGAGAGGCAAATGCAGAGCTGGTAATATCTTTTTTATATCGTTCTCCCACTGATTGCATACTTGGCGCATGATGCGTTATTACTATATTGGTTTCTCCTTGCAGTTTTTGCAGCATATTTTTTAGCCATAAGACTGACTCCTTATGAATATATGCCGCATCTTCTGGATGCATTTTGCTGCCATAATTACCTATTTCTATAAGATTATAGCAAAAATCAGGGATGCTCTTTCGGCATTGACGACCGGCCTCTATCGGATCGCCAAAGAGTGTAAAATCTGTCCATAAAGTACAGCCAAGAAAATTAACTCCATTAATGGTAATCATATCATTTTCTAATATATGGATATTGCTGCCCTTAACCTGCTCTTTTGCTTTATAAATTGTATCGGGATATTTCCCATCATAAAACTCATGATTGCCAAGAATATAAATGACAGGAATATTGCTGAATTTTCCCATCTTCTCCACCAGCCATTGATAGCAGTTTTCTTTAGATGATTCAAAAATATCACCAGCCATAATACATAGATCAATACCGGAGAGATCAAATCGATATTCCTGGTTATTTTCAATATGTAAATCACTGAGTATCTGAATTTTCATCGTTTGGGTTATCTGTTTTTTGATAAAAGAGGAAAACAATGTATATGTTTTGTTATCACTTTTTTATCTATTCTGTAATGTATGATAAATAACTTCTTTGGCATAATTATATGCCCGTGGTTCTCCGCTGGCACGGGGACCTGCCACATTTAAGATGGAGATTTCAAATTTATCTATAAATGCATTTATCTTTTTTACTGCCCGTTTAATTGTTAATTCCTCAGCGTCCAGCAAAACATAAGGTTTTTTGTTCTTTATACAAAAGCCAATGGTTTGTTCTGTTCCACCGGTAGGATATTCAAAATAGAGTATTGCTGTACCATCACTATCAATTACGTTTTGTCTGGTACGTTGCCTATAACTTGCACCGGGCAGTTCAATAACCGGATAGTGTTCGGGGATTATGCCATCCTCGGCCTTTCTGCCTTCAGGACACCAGCCGCCAATCTCTATATTTTGTTCCCTGGCGGCATCAAGTGCCGCTCTATCTACCCCTGTTTGTGCTCCTGATATAATTTTCATTGTTGATTTCTCTTTTTATTTTCTATCAGCTGCAGTGATTAAATAGAGTCGCCGATCTACATTAAGAGCCTGGTTTTTCCCTAATTGACGGTAGGGGGTTTTCCAATGGGAATGCCCCACAGCGACTATGCTTGAACTGTTGGTAGTAAGATGTGCAGTAATTTCCGGGTCGCCCCGGTAGTCATCTCTGTTTTCCTCTGGCCCTTGATGGAGGAGTATAAGGTCATTTTTGCTGCGGGTAACCCGGGCTAATGCAGCGATAAATTCCTGCCTGGATTTCCGCTGATTTCTATTTTTACTGCCGATAATTCCGCAAACCCCGCCAATACGAAGCCCCAGATAATTGGTAGAGGTGCCGTCTAACACTATTGTGTTTGCTGCTAATTTCGTCTTTTCTACTGTGTCGTGATTGCCATGCACGCCAACAACAAAGGGTGATACCTTGGCAAAGGCATTCCATACACTGGTAACATCTCCGGTAGCGCCGAGTTTATGCAAATCCGGGTAATCATAGAAATCTCCCGCAAGTGCGATAAAATTGATAACAGGGATTTTGCCTTGTCTATATAAAAGTGCTAACTCTTCGGCAGCAGCCTCTCCTGCCAGTCGGTTTGTTGTTTTGTTTTTTTCACGCCCCTGAATATCGGAGGTGATAACAAAGGAGGAAATCTCCTTTGGCAGTGTATCAACCACTGCCTTATAAAAAGGGAGAATAATATCCTCGCAGATTTTTCCTTTACGCCCGGAACTCCGGTAGTGGAGTTGATGGAAAGGCTTTTCTGCTATTTCTATAAATTTCATAATGGTATCTTTTGCCGCAAAGTAATTCGTTCGTGTTATGGACGGATGATAAAATGGCCGAATATATCGCCTGGTTTTTTTGCTTCTTAATATTTAGAATGATGAAAGATTGTCATGCTCGCACCGTTTTCATCCTTCTTATTTTTCTTTACTGCAATATAAGGTTTATTGTTTAGTACTATTGATAGGTTATCGTTGCCTTTTTGAGATTTTTCAATCCATGCAGCTCCAATAAGATTGGTATCAGTATTGCTATCTTCTGTCTTTTCATCAATAGTCTCAACAAGATAATAATCGGGTTTAAATTTATCTTCTTTCGATTCTGTTTTGGAGATATTGAAAAAACCATATAGACTTTTAGTCTCATTATCAATCGTTACTTTAAGTAAAAGCATGGGGTCTTTACGCTTGTCTTCTCCAATCCAAATATCTCCAATTCCTTTATTGCTACTATTTTGCTGATAAGTAACAGGTCTATTTTCTTTAATTTCTTTGACAACGGCTTTCCAGTGGTTCATATCGTTCTCCTTAATTATTTATATGGTAATAATAAACTTCTCTTTAAATCCTTCGTTTAATTTTGCCCCATAATATCCCCTGGGGTTAGATATTACCTTGGTTTGGCCTACTGTATAGTTTGAGTTGGCATGTATATGTCCATGAACCCAGTATATTGGATTATATTCCAGCATTATATCTTCCAGGTTAGAGGCAAATGCAGAACTGATAAAATCTCTGCAATATTTTCTCTGTATTGACTGGATACTTGGCGCATGATGCGTAACTATCAGATTTGTTTCTTTGCGCAGTTTTTTAAGCGTATTTTTAAGCCATAAAACCGAGTTGTTATGGATCTTAGCTGCACTATCAGGCCGAAATGGAGAAAATGTTTTTGCGTCTTTTTTTGTCGTTATTTTTTTAAAATCATTTACAGCCTGCTGGCATTGAATTCCTGCCATTATCGGGTCTCCAAGTAGTTTAAAATCTGTCCATAATGTGCAGCCAAGAAAATTAACGCCATCAATAGTAACCATATCATTTTCTAGTATGTGGATATTACTGTCCTTTGCTAAGTCCTTTACCTTATCAATCAGGGTAGGATATTTTTCGCCATAAAATTCATGATTACCCAAAACATAAATTACAGGAATATCCTTGATATTTTGCTGAATCCATCTAAGGCCATTTGTTTTGGTATCAATATCTCCAGCGAAAATAATTATATCTGCATCAGAATAATCTATTGTATAGTGGTGATTATTCTGTCTGTCGAATTCAATATGCAGATCGCTTGCCACTTGTACTTTCATGTTTGATTTCCCTTTAGAGATAAAAAGGTTTTGTTATATAAAAATTTCTTTTCAACTCCCTTTTTTTTATTTATACATCAATAATAAATTCTTCTGTAAAAACAGTATTTAATCGTAGGTTGTAGTATCCACGGGGGTTGGATATTACTTTGGTCTGTCCTATGGTATAATTTGAACTATAATGTATATGACCATGAATCCAGTATGTGGGGTTATATTCCAGTATTACCTGTTCCAGATCAGAGGCATATGCGGAGCTGGTAATATTTCCTTCGTAATGCCCTTTTACCGATTGAACACTTGGAGCATGATGCGTTACCACTATATTTGTTTCTCCTTTTATTTTTTTTAGTGTTTTTTTTAGCCATGAAACTGATCTTTGATGGATTTTTGCTGTATCATCTGCTCTTATTCTAGACTCTTCTCCAATACCTTTTTCGATGTTTATTTTTCTATAATCGTTTATTCGACGCTCGCATATGGCTTTTACCGTTGTTATCGGGCTACATATCCTGCAAGGATCGACGATTAAATTGAAATTT
>PDWI01010856.1_pt1 | contig 10116 bp, 5 predicted proteins | sample 1430891 | NCBI WGS metagenome assembly PDWI01 (sample SAMN01162508, study PRJNA174530) | Oral metagenome, whole genome shotgun sequencing project. | biome: Marine environment; feature: Marine mammal; material: Swab sample of the gingival sulcus; isolation source: swab sample of gingival sulcus... | reverse complement strand
GCAAAGGTAGAAATGGGGTATCGAAATTTAGCAGACTGTTCTACTGATGTTGTCTTAGATGATATCTTCCAAACGGCTTTATGTATTTCTTCTAAGGGATTTTTAGGGCAAGGAGATTTTAATGAATTGCAAGATGGTATCAAACGCATTCGTAACTTTATTTTTAGTGAAAAATATACACTTGAATCTGCTATTCTTAATGCCTCAAAAGTTGCTTATTTAGCCACACTTTTGAAAAGTAATAGCGATAAAATAGTACATTTTGACGGTGATATTTCCCCAATGAAAGAATGGAGCATAGAGTATCTTCCCCTTAACAAACTCAACAAATTAAAGAAAAGTTCGATTGAAGCATTTTTCTATTGGTACAAAACAAGCCAACTATTGGAAGATAAACTCTGTTAATAAATAAAAGTAAAGTTTTTTATTTTGCCCTATGAAATAGCACATAGGGCTTTTTTATTTTTTAGAAAAATCCCAACAGAGCTAATTTTAGTATAGCTACTTCTTATAAAATTTGGGTGTTTCTATTCTATTCCGCTGATAATCCTCTATAAATAGCTATGTTATTAATAATTACAATAAAATTTCCGAATTAAAAATGACTAAAATTTGCAATGAAATTTAAAAATATATTCTTATATTTGTTGCGACATATTTGGAAAGAAAAGCGTTAGCTTTTGTTTAGGTAATTGAAGTACAGAATGTAAAGACTATTACACTTTAGTATAGATTGATAACATATATCCATACTTTAAGTTTTTGTTAGAACATATCTAAACAAGTTACAATCCTACGCTTTTTTATTGTAAATAATTTTCACTTTTAGGGATTGATAGTGAATTTAAAATAATCAACTTATGAAGAAAATAATCTATTTTGTAGTATTTATTTTTCTTGTATCTTGCTCCAGTGAAAAAGATGAATTAAAATCATTGATACGAAAATCATTGAAGGAAGACAACACCATCAGTCAAACTGAGTGGGCTGAAATTGAAAATTTAATTAGCAGAAAAAAGGATAATTATCCTGATTTATTTGATGAAGACAAATTAAATGTCAATGCTGTTAAAAGTGTAATAGAAACTTTAAGCAATAAATTAAAACCCCGTTTTAAAGGAACTAATATACTTTCCATTTATAATTCAACAGAAAAAACTACAAATACAAAAATTCAAGTATTTATTGAAAATTCGGGTAGCATGGATGGCTATGTGAGAGGAACAACTGATTTTGAAGCCTCACTTTCTGATTTGTTAGTACAATTACAATATAGATATAGTAAGAAAAATTTGAATGTAAATTTTATAAATAGTAAAATATATCCTTCAAAAGTAGAAGAGGTTAGTAAATTTGTAAGGTCATTAGAACCTAATAATAATTCCCCTTATAAAGTGGGTAATACTAGTACTAGTGAACTTAATGAGATTTTTAAAAATATTTTATCAAAAGTTGATGAGGAAACTATTGGAGTATTAGTGTCAGATTGTATTTATTCATTAGGAAAAGGGAACGATACTCATGAGGCACTAGAATTTCAAAAAAGTTTGACAAAGGGTGTGTTTTTAGAAAAATCTAAAAAACTTAATTTTTCAACTTTAATTTTGAAAATGAGTTCAAAATTTACAGGGTATTATTATGATAAGGATAATAAGATGAGTTATATAAAAGGACAAGAAAGACCTTATTATTTTTGGATAATAGGTGCTGATAGTAAGATGAAAGACTTGAAAAAACAGATAGAGTTCATAAACTTGAAAGGTTTTAAAAATAGTTATTATCTTGAAGGTGATAGTATGAAATCAAATCCTTTTTATTGTGTATTAGGAAAATACAATAAAATAGGACGATTTAAAATGCATGGTTCACAAGGAAATTATACATTGGAAGATGTTGATTTTAGAAACGGAAAATTTCAATTTTCAGTTGCTGTAGATTTATCTTGTATTCCTGTTGATAAATCTTATTTATTAGATAAAGATAATTATAAAATAAAAGGGTTTGATATAAAATCCATAGAAGAGATGAGTAAAGTTTCCTTACAAAATAGAGATAAACGAATGGCCGGTAAAGCAACACACATTATCACTTTGCAAACAGACAAAAGAGAATCTATTACTAATATTACAATAAGACTTCCGCATAAAATGCCTAAGTGGGTTAAGAAATCAAACACTAATTATGATAAAAATATTTTAAATTATCTGGACAAGACTTTTGGCATTGAGTATTTGGTAAAAGGAGTAACAGAAGCCTATGAAATGAAAAATAAAAACAATGATTACTTATCAATAACAATTAACTTAAAACAATAATATTATGGACTTTAATGAATTTTTTGCAACTATTTATGAAATGTTTTTACGTTATTACGACCCCTCTTTTTCGGGAGATTTGTATGATGAAGAATTATATACTGTATTAGGAACAGGTACTATTTTAATCAATTTAGTTCTTGTTCTATTATTTTATTATGGTATTAACAGACCCAACTTTTCTAGATGGTATAACTGGTTACTTATGTTAATAGTGGGAGTCTCAACCTCTTTTGTCTTTTCTTATTTTCTTATTTATAATAAATTTGAAGGACTAGGATATTTATATGAAACTATACAGTACATAAGCTTTTCAATTCGTAATGCTATTTTCTCAGTAGTGTTATTTATTATTTTCACTTATCTATTTAAATGGTGGAGTACAAACGCAAAAGGAACACCTAAATTATTCGTTAAATTTTAAACTACTAAAAAATGGCAAAATTATATGTTTTTGGAATTGGAGGCACAGGTTCAAGGGTAATAAAATCTCTTACAATGTTATTAGCATCAGGAGTAAAATCTAATTATGACATCGTACCAATTATTATTGACCCTGACAATACAGCAGGAGATTTAAATAGAACTGCTCAAATATTAAGAAATTATCAAAATGTTAGAAATAAAATAGCAGGAGACACTCCTTGTGATTTTTTCAAAACTCCCATACAAACACTTAACGATGTAATGGTGGATAGTGGAAAAGGAGGTGCCGCTATCAATGGCTTTAAGTTTGAATTAGATGGTGTAGCAAATAACAAATTTAGAGATTTTATTGGCTACAATACATTAGATGATAGCAATAGAAGTTTAATAGAATTATTATTTTCAGAACACAACTTGAATGCAAGTTTAGAAGTAGGTTTTAAAGGAAATCCGAATATAGGAAGTGTTGTTCTTAATCAATTTACTAAATCACAAGCCTATAAGGATTTTGCGACAAGTTTTCAACCAAATGACAGAATTTTTATTATAAGTTCTATTTTTGGAGGAACAGGTGCGGCAGGTTTCCCATTAATTCTTAAAAATATACGACAAGGGATAGTTGAAGGTAATACTTTTGCCAATTTACAAAATGCAAGAATAGGTGCTGTTACCGTTATGCCTTATTTTAAGGTGAAGCAGGATGAAAATTCAGAAATTGATAGTCATAATTTCATTACAAAGACAAAGGCGGCACTTAATTATTATGCGACAAATGTTACGGGTAATAATTCTATCAATAGTTTGTATTATATCGGAGATACAACTACAAATAGTTATGAAAATCAAGAAGGAGGAAATAAACAAAAAAATGATGCTCACTTTGTAGAAGTTGCATCTGCATTATCTATCATTGATTTTGCAAATACTGATGACACTTTCATTCAAACTGAAAATGGAAAGGCTATAAATCCAACTTATAAAGAGTATGGTTTGAAAGATGATGTAAGTGATGTTATCAACTTTCAACACTTTCATATAGGGACGGAAAAATTGATTAAAAATACCTTAACTAGATATTTTTATTTTGATTTATTCCTTAAAAACAAAATAACATCGGCATTAAATCACCCTTATGCAGAAAGTTACACTCCTCAAATAGATACAAACTTTTTAGCACAGCCTTTCTTCAAAACATTAGAAGAATTTAATAGAGAGTTTCGTATTTGGTTAGGCGAATTAAATAGAAATCAAATTGCATTTAAGCCTTTTAAAATTGAACCTAAAACCGATGTCAATAACAATGTTACAGATTTTTCAATAGGTTCAGAGAATATTTTCACCTTGGTGAATGAAGTGCCTGAAAAGGGTAAACCTGCGTTGGGACTTTTTGGTGCTAATAATTATGAATTATATATCAGTAAATTAAATGAAGTTGCTAAAAAAACGGGAAATTCAGATGAGGTTTCACACAGATTTATGCAGATTTTTTCAAAAGCAACAGAATTACTAATCTCTAAAAAATTATACTAAGTTATGTCAAAAATATTTAATCTTTCAAACGAAAATAAGCCTATAAATGATTGGGGAAATATAACAGAAGCCTATGGTACAGCAGTCATAGACAGCATTCCTTCCCCTGATGGAAATATGTCAAAGAAAGCACCAACCTCTATTCCGAGTCCTTTTGCACGAATAGCATTGATAAATACGGCTTTTGAATATGTAAATAATTCAAATAATTTAGACGGAGATACCGTATATCATAGATTAGTTTCAGATTGTTTTGATGTAGCAGAATTGTTTTTTAATTCAGATAAATTTGGTGATAAAATAAAAATAAAAACGTGGGATAAAAACGAGGGAATTAATAATTTATTGCAGTCGGCAAATCCTGAAAACAGATTATTAGGAGAAACTTTGCAACTCTTTTTAAATCAAGATGCACAACATAATAATTTTGAAGATATGGATGTGATACATTTATTGTATTATAATCATAAGATTGTAGGAGGAACATCGCCTATAACATTCTTTTTTAGTTCTGCAAATGATTTGAGTTTTGCAAAAGTAAATATAGGCTCTAACACTCTTTTTGATGATAATTTAAATCCTCTATATAACAGAGATGATAATTTTTTAAGATATTTGTATTTAACTTTTTGTGCTAACAATAATTTAAAAATACAAATGACGTTTTTATGGGAATATTTAGAGAAAACTCTTAACAAATTATATACTCATAATAGTTCACTTTATGACGAGATAATGAATTTTTCTCAAAAAAATCAAACAGAACTTAATACACAACTGACAACTGATTTTGACCCTGCTGATAATGGTGTTGCAGGAGGTTATCTTTTCTTTTTAGGTGTTCCTTTAATGAAATTAAAATCAGGGGCATCTGCTTCTACAATTGCACAACAAAGTCAATTTATTATAGAATCTACTAAAAATAATGCTGTAAATAAACCTTTGGTACTACAAAATGGATTAACAACTCCATTATTTTACTCAAATAGCAATACACAATGGAACTCAAAATGGGAAGTGCCTTATGTAGATGATAGACCTTTGGATAAAAGAACTTTGCCTAACCAAGCAGATACTTATCCGTATTTAACTGTAAGTGATTTTTTAGAACCTTATCTTGTTCAGTTACCTTATGTAATTAATGATAATGCTTATTTTAATGGTAAAGTTACTTATGAGAATGGCGATAAAGAAAAGTCATATTTACTACCATTGACACAACGATTCTTTGAATATTTTACGGTAGAAGAATTACAACGAGGAGTAAATGGATTGCCGATGATTGAGATGAAAGTATATGCTAATTCTGTGGAAGTATTACTGCGAATTCCTATTAAGGGGAACATCTCTTGTAAATATGTAACACTTACAAGAACTTATAAAAATGGAGATATTCCTAATGTTGAAAAGAACAAAGGGATAATAATTGAAAATAAAATATCTACAACAGTATTTCCTTTTGTAAAACAGCCTGTAAAACCATTTTATAGGGTGATATTGCACGATGCAGATATAAGAGAAACTCAGCATTACAGCTATTCGCTTTCTTTTTATTCAGATACAAAACCTATTCCTTTTGATAAAAAAATGAGGAGTTCGAAGCAAAGTCATCATTTACAAACAGAATATTATCTTTTAGAAAACAACTTTGATTATATGGTTTTAGAATGTAATCAAAGAGCAAAGGCAGTTGTAATCCCTAAATTAAAAGATAGTGCAGGGGCAAGTGAATTTAAGTTTGCAGTAGATTTTGGAACAACTAATAGTCATATAGAATATGAAGTTGAGGGTAAAAAAACAACAGCATTTGATATTACATCTGATGACATTCAGTACGAGACTCTACACGATAAGGAAACAAATAAAAATCGTCCTGTGTGTCTTCTTTCTAATATAGAATTAGAACAAGATTTTTTTCCAGATTTGATAGGAAAAGAAAGTGAATATAAATTTCCAATACGGACAGCTATTTCCCATAATAAGAGTTTTAATTTTAGTACTGACCCTAAGGTTTTAGCAGATATAAATATTCCATTTATTTATGAAAAGAAATTGACTTATGAGAAATCTAGTGTGTCTACCAATCTAAAATGGTCTGATTTTGATGTAGAAGTTCAGGACAAAGAACGAGTTAAAAGATTTATTGAAAATCTTATGTTACTTATCAGAGCAAAAGTTTTACATAATGGAGGTGATTTACTAAAAACAAAGATAGTATGGTTTTACCCATCAAGTATGAATGTTGCTAAGTTGAATAATTTAACAAGCATTTGGGATGAGTTTTATCATAAATATTTCAATGAACAAGAAAATACACAATCATTACCTGAATCCATAGCACCTTTTTACTTCTATAAAGCAAACAGAGGTATTGCTACTTTTGATAGACCTGCAGTGTCGGTAGATATAGGAGGAGGAACAACTGATATTGTCGTTTTTGAAGGAAAAAAACCTATATTAACAACTTCAGCAAGATTTGCAGCCAATTCTATTTTTGGAGATGGATATGGAGGTTCTCCTGAAATTAATGGGTTTGTAGAAAAATATTTTAAAGAGTTTGTGGAGTTGTTAAACTCAAATAACTTAAGAACTTTGAAAGAAACATCTACTCAAATAAAAGATTCAAAATGCTCTTCAGATATTATTTCATTCTTATTTTCTGTTGAAAAAAATGAAAAAGTTCAAAAAGATATTAGACAATTAGTATTTAGCCAAAGATTAGCTGAGGATAGTGAATTGAAAATTGTGTTTATTGTGTTTTATTCATCAATTGTATATCATATTGCTAAATTGATGAAGGCTAAAGGTTTGTCTATTCCCCAAAATATTTTATTTAGTGGTACAGGAGCTAAAACTTTGTTGGTTGTAAATGGAGGAAATACCAATTTTACAAATATCATTAATAAATTGACCTCAATAATTTTTAAGAAAGTATATCAAGAAACGGATACTCCAAAAATAGAAGTTTTATTAGAGAAAAAACCGAAAGAAGTTACTTGTAAAGGTGGTTTGGAATATGATTTAGGACTTAGCCTTGATGATATCAGAAAATTAAATGATGTTTGGACTGGAGGAAAAGAAGAATTGGTTTCTAAGTCTGCAATGACTTTTAATATAGCATCAAAATCTGAAGAATTATTAAAGGAGGTGGAACAAGAATATAAAAACTTTGTAGAGTTATTATTTTCTATAAATAATGAAATGAGCTTTAATGATTATTTTGAAATTAACACAGCCAAAATGTCTTCTTACAAAGAGATTCTTATAGAAGACACTATGGAATATTTAAAGCAAGGGCTTGAAATAAAATGTGAAGAATTATCTGATAGAGTTATGGATAAGTTAGATGAATCTTTGTTCTTTTATCCTATTGTTCAAGTACTGAATAAATTATCATATAAAATTACAACAGAATTGAAAAGATAAATAGAAATGAAAAAAATATATATAACACTACTATTGCTCTGTCAATTTAGTATTTCCTATGCTCAAGAAAAACATGAAGTTATAAAAAAATGCCTATTTGAATATGCACATCTTTATACTAAAAACTATGGAGGTAACAAAGAAAAAAAAGCATATGAAGATAAGTTAAAATCTTTTTTTGAAGGAGGGATAGAGCATAAAGAGATAAAGCAAATTATAGATAAATTAGAAGAAAATCAATTTAAAGTTCTTTCTAATAAACTGAAACAAACTAAAAATATAATATCTACATTAAAGGATAATGATGAGATTATAGAACGATTTTTTAAAGAAATATCAGATAGAGGGCTTGTCATAAAAGGAAAGGAAAATGAAATAAACGATTTAAAAAATAAACTCTTAAGTTATTCTAATGAACAAATAAGTTCTGAAAAAGAGGTTGTGAAAGAAGTAAAAACTCAACAAAATATAGAAATAAACTCAACAAATACAGAAATAAAAAAACAAAGAGATGAAACGACAAAGAGGGAAAGAAAAACAAAAAGACAAAATGGAGATTGGAGTCACATTCTTGAATTTGTGTTTGGAGTGTTTTTAATTTTATTTTGTTTGACAATTTCAGGTCTTGTATGGGGTTTATATCAAAAAAACAAACAATTAAAAAGGAGAATTGAAGAACTAAAAAAAGAGTTTGAAAAGAAAAACAATCAACAAGAACAATTTACTCATCAGAAAAACATTGAACAATACGAATTAAAAATCAAAAAATTAAGTGAGGAAAATGATAAATTAGCAATCGATTTTCATGATTTGAAAAATAAATATGTAAATCCAATTATCACAAAAGAATGGAACACAAAATTTCAAAAAGATTTGATTTTTTATGCGGGTATTCCTACTAGTGACGGAATATTTACAAAAGTACTTGAAACTAAAGATGATGATATTGGTTTTTATGAATTAATTATTAATGGTAGTAATGCAGAGTTTCAATTTAATTCTGAAGAAAAATATATGCAAGGTACTATTTATGCAACAGATATAATTATTCAACCTGTGTGTGAGGAAGAAAATCAATGTAAAAGCAGTACTAAGATGATAAAAACTATGAAGAAAGGAAAAGCAGTAAAACAAGGGGAACAATGGAAAATAACAGAAAAAGCATTGATTAGATATGAATAGTGCAACTATAATAGAAATAGTATTGATAGGGATAATCATACTTATTCAAACATTGGTAGGTTTAAAAACTCGTAGAAAAATATCAAGTCTAAAAAATTTAATTAAGAGTATTGATGGATTAAGTATTTTTGAGGTTGAGGTTTCTTTATCTAATTCGAATAAATTAAACCCTAAAGAAATTTTAAAGGCAAGTTTAAGTAATAAAGAAAACCTCGAAAGTAAAATTAATACAATAAAATATGAAATTGAAGAACTAGAAAATCAGCTAAATAATATAGAGGATTCTTACATTTTTGATAATGAAGGTAATTTCATCTCTATTGATGAAAATAATGAAAATGTTAAAGGATTAAGATTAGTAATAAGAGCTAAGAAATTACAGCTACTGGAGTTGAATAAAGAGTTGGTTCAATTTCAAAATCAGAAATATGAAAATGTTAATTTGATAAAAAGTACGAATAAGATATCTTCCGCACTTGATAAAATCATATGTGCTATCAATGTATATTTATTAAAAAACAAAGGTGCAGCAACTGACTTTAATTTAATAAAAGATATAACCAACAGAAATATAGGAATAGAGGAAGAAGATGTTTCCAGTAGCATAACTGTTCCTTTATATTTAGGTTTAATGGGAACGATGTTAGGAATTGTTTCAGGATTGATGAATATGTATTTTATTTCAAATTTAGCAAACAATTCAGGCGGTTTTGAAATAAAAGGTTTTATTTTGGCAGTTTCTATTGCTATGATAGCAAGTCTGTATGGGTTATTGTGGACTGTTATTAATTCCAATTTTGGTTATAAAAATGCTATAAGACATTTAGAAAGTCAAAAAAATGATTTTTTTACTTTTATTCAAGTAGAATTATTACCTCTTATCAATCAAAGTGTTTCATCAAGTGTGTATGATTTGCATAAAAATTTAGTGAAGTTTAATGATGATTTTACAGGAAATATCAATCATTTAAAAGGCTTGTTGGACAAAAATCACGATGCTTTGATAGCACAAGACAACATACTTCAAGCCTTAGAAAATATTGATATTACTTCATTTGCAAAAGCGAATGTAAGAGTGCTTCAAGGTTTAAAAGAGAGTACAGAACATTTGCAGAAGTTTAATCAATATTTAGGTTCGTTAGAGAATGTTAGCAATAACACTTTACGATTATCTGATTCGTTCCAAATGTTATTAAATAGAACTAATAATTTTGAAAATCTTGCAGAAAAAATTGAT